>BNJU01002385.1_pt1 | contig 51254 bp, 64 predicted proteins | sample 8539281 | NCBI WGS metagenome assembly BNJU01 (sample SAMD00202456, study PRJDB9452) | human saliva metagenome | isolation source: human saliva | place: Japan | reverse complement strand
ACGTATTGCTCAATTAAATCGGCTAGCAAAATAGATAGAGCTATAATTGGTAAAAATTCTGATTCGTTTCATTACAATGCTTAAGTATTTCCTTTAATTAAATCCATAGGGTTGAAGGCACCGTTTTTGACCCGGTATTCCGTTCCTCGTTTCAAAGTGGAGATGCTCCCCTGCCGCATTTTCCTTCTGCCCAGTAACACCAATCTGCTGGCCTTTTTTACTTTTATCTCCTTTTTACACTATGAGATCGCATGTGAATATGTAGCATAGATATCACCATTGTGCTTAATTGCGACATAGTGGCTACCAGCTCCCCATCCTACAGTTTTCAGGATCTCCACCGTAGACAACCTCCATCAGCTGCCGCATAAACTGGTGCCGCAGAACCAAATTTTGCACTACCAAAGTCTATTCCGTAGTGTGTTGACGAGAATCCGTCAAAGAATGATCTAGGTCCGAAGTCTTGATCCGGTCCAACTCCTTCAATTGTGTCACCATTAACTTTAACACCCTTAACTGGCCACACAAATTCTCCACTAAAGTTTAGCTAGATCTGGGTCTACACTCTCCTGAACTTGAGCTTGAACTTCCAGATCCGCCGCCTTTCGTCAGGTTTGAAATCTCATCATACCTTCTTCAACTCGAACATCTGTTAAGAATAGTGCGTATAGATTAGCTTTTGGATTTTTATCACTATTACAAATAGCTCCAAAGTTATCATCATCATCATCTTCTGATGCACCAATTGGTTTTTTGCGGTTGAAGCAGTATTTTTCGTATTTTTTAAGATCGGTACCCATCTCGACTGTGCTTAGCATGTCGTCGGTATCTCCGTCCCCAGAGTTATCTTTTCTTTCAAATCTCCGTACTCTTTAGCTCATCGATAACCTGATCCGTATCTTTATCGGCAATTTTCATATCGATTCCGGTGTAGACATTACAGAAAATGTCAGTTGCAGCACCGGTATCTTTAATTGTTTTATCTTCACAAGTGTCCATATTCGCAATAAAGTTTGCATCATTTGCAGCATGTGCGCCAGGCGTAATTGCGGCAAATGATCTTTGCGCACCACCAATAATCGAAGGCGAAGCCGCTGATTGAGGATATTTATCTGAGTAAGGTAACATATTATTTACTAATTGAGCTAGGAACGTGTGACGGTATTTGGATCGAACGGACTTCTTGTCTTTCGAATTTCTTCAGCATTTTTCGGCAATTTGCCTTTCGGTCTCATGGTAAAATGCAACGGCTTGTGATTTGAGTTAATACTCCTCCGCTTCCGGCCATTGTGTTTTTAGACATCATCGCAGCAGAACCCGACATTATGGCATTACCAAAAATTTTTCACCTTTAGTGGAGTCGTTAAGAATTGTTCCAGTTAAACCTTGCTGCAACATGCAGAGATATCTCATCCATCGCCTTATCTTTTTAAGACAGTTAAGGCGAAGACAGTGCAACACCAACAGCTGCTCCCCAAGCTATAGATCCTAGAACTTCAGCTACGCAGGCAGTAGTTGCGCAGGGCCACGAGGCTGGCTACGACTACTGCAGCACCAACTACAGCTGTAGTAACGGTTGCAACTTTACACCCTTTACGAACCACCCAGCCAAGAGTTCCGCTAGTGAATGTATCCATTGTTTTTGCTAAAGCGCCAGTTATACCAACTTGATAGTCTTTTTGCTGAATTATCTAATTTAGAGACGCGGTCTCCATAGGCAACAGCACGCCAACCCTGCGAATCTGTAGCACTTTTTCCGGGACTATTTTCTTCAGCTGAATCTGCGAAAAATGCGAAGGCCTCTTTTAATCGAGAGGTATTAGAATCGCTTTGATCACTATCTTTTTTCTCGTCGGAATCTTTCTTATTGGCAATTCCCATTAAACTATTTCCTTGAGCCGTGACTTCTTCTTGAGTTGCATCACCAGACCTAATTTTTGAAGACATCGAAAGGAAAGATAGCCTCAAACTGAGCAAAAACTTCAACTTTGCTACTTTCGCAACACTCATCCCATAGTTACGAGTGCATACACGCTACAAATTTTATCAATTGCATTTAATGGGCCACTAAGTGTCTCACCTACACCCTTAATGGTATTTGCGGCTGCAATGGATTTTTGTCGGGCATTTTTAAAGCCCTTTTTGAGTTTATCACTATTAGATTTTAACTTATCTTTAACTGCACTCGTACCCTTATCTCCTTTTTCAACTTTACCGTCTTCTGGGTCCGGGTCACCCTTACGGCTTTTTGCCGTCAGTCTCTTTCTTTCGAATGATCATTGGCAGTTTTTTTCATGTCCTCGTCAATTTCTTCTTCGGTTTTGCCCTTGTTATTCTTTCTCCATTTCTTGAAGCTAAACCACCTCTTAAGCTTTTGCCACTTCTTATCTAGGAAAGATGCAAAGCGCCCGTTATAGCCACGTTTAAGAGCCTCCCGAACTTCGGGATTATTTGTTAGGACACTTTTAATCTCGGAGGATGAATCTAGTGGAATTTCATGCCCAGCTTTAATATATTTTATGGACGAGATTTTTTTACGCCCAAGAATACCTTTACCATCTTCCACTTCAACATGAAAAACCAGCTTCACGCAGATTTTTAAGATTTCGATCAGTTACTCGCGACATACGACAAACAATTCCAGCTACACAGTTAACACCTTTGGTATTAAACTTTAGTTTAAAGACTTTACTGCTACGTTTGTTCATGCTTATCGAGGCTGAGTTGAGTTTTTCGGTAACCATTTCAGTGATATGGTTTGACATTATGAAACCATATTAAATGTTCCAGCAAAAATTAAAGCACCAACACCACCAATAACTCCACCAGTTGTAGCGAAAGCTCCCTTACCCTTAAAGAATGACATCGCGCGGTTTTTTGCGCCGCCTTTTGAGGCTGCATTTCGTGATTTATGGGTTCCTCCGCCGCTAACATTATTACGCCAACTACTTGATTGAGTTGTGGTTGCGTCTTTCATGAGGGTTTCGTTATCACTGATTCCCGAATTTGAGCTTGTTGCTATAGACGAATTTTCGGCGCTCGCTAAATCTGACGGATTATAGCCGTCATCACCGCGAATAACTTCAGCGTTTCCCCATCTACTTTTTGCTTTTTCTAACGCAGATTGGTTTGTATCGCTTAAGTCGCTAAAATCAAGATTTTTTCATCTTGGTCGAAATCTCTTGCTGCTCCCATTTTTCCTAAATTAAAACTCAAAAATTTATAAGACTATCTTAACATGTTTATGCTCATGTTTCAAGACTAGAATAATTCATTTGGATCTGCATATCCGTTCGTCATTAAGTTATCACCCTGGCGATTCTTAGAATTATTTGGACTTGTTGAAATTAACTGATGTTCGGTGTCGCTGGCGATAATTTGGATATGAACGTGATTTTTGCCCAGCGAAGAATAGACCTTGACCAACTGGGAAGTTTGCAAGACGTTTACGCTCTTCTTCGGTTAATTTAAAGACATCACTCAAAACATCAACTGCGCTTGAAGATTGCTTTAGGAGTAGCTGCATAGAGCTGTTTGAAAACAATCGCACGACCCATTTTCGAACCCATAAAGTCTTCAACGTCCTGAGAAATTGTAGTAAGACCAAGGTAGTATTTTCGGGCACGTTTTTGCCAAACTGAACAAAAAGTTTGCGGAATCGTCGTATTTCATTAACTGCCAAGCCTCATCAACGATCAGCATACGTTTTTCTGTTCTGAACGCACAATATTCCAAATGTGTGAAAAGCACAATATACATCGCAACTGGGCGAAGTTCGTCTTCAGGTCGCGAATATTAAATACCACCATTGAGTTATTAATATCAATATTTGATTGTTGCGAGAAAAATCCCGCGAGATGTTCCGGTGGTATATTTGCGAAGGCGTTGTGCTAAACTTGGACCGCTTCCATCCATATGAACAAAGTATCATAAAGATTATGGATTGTTGGCGGTGTTGAATTATGCGTTAGCGGATCAGAAGTAATTCCAGCGCGTGCATAAGTATCGATAATCGCTTGGTCAAGATCAGCTTCTTCACTCGGTGAAAGGCCAATTGATTGCCCTGCACTCGTTCCACCAAGCATTAAGCGAAAATAGGCCGTGAAGTGTAACGATATTCGCACGAAGTGCGTTATCGGCTTCCTCGGCGTCAATAACGTGCGGCAAATCGAATGGATTAATTCGCATCAGAATTCAAACTAAGCGGATGTAGCTTCCGCCAACCGCATCAGCTTAATTTTTGGTATTCGTTTTCTGGATCGATAATTAAAACTTCGGCACCCATCATCATTGTTCGAAGAGCCTCAAGTTTCACAGTGAAAGATTTACCAGCACCAGATTTCAGCAAAGACTACCATGTTTGCATTTTCAAGTGTAAAAACGGTCAAAAATAACAAGTCCGTTGTTGTGCATATTAACACCATAAAGAACACCATTTTTCCTGCGTAAGATCGGCAGAAGTAAATGGGAATGAAGTTGAAATTGCACCCGTGTTCATATTTCGGCGAATCTGTAATTGATCTGAAAGTTGAGGAATCGTTGCTTTCAAGCCCTGCTCTTGTTGGCTTGATGCCACTTTCGAAAACAGCATTTGCTGTCCAAGCATTGTTTCGATTTTACTTCGCACGAAGTTTAATTCATCAAGACTATCGGCATAAATTGTTAGATAAAGTCCAAAAACGGAAGAATTTTTCCGCTCCAAGCTGGAGTTGATCTCAGGTTCTTCGGCGTCATTTAAAGCAGCCTCGAGCGCTGGATCACGAGTTTTACCCTTTTCGTTGTTAATCGAAAGGTCGGCTTCAAGCTGAGTAACTTTTCGGCGGAGGTTTTTCATCACGATTTCAGTTTCAACTGGATAAATAAACATTGAAACGTCCAAAACTTCATCGGCATTCAAGATCGGTGAAAGCCATCCAGTATAAAGCTGGCGTGGATAACCATAAACATAGATTGTCTGGCCGTATTTTTGTGCCTAAGCGAAAATAGCTCGAGTGGAATTCGAGGCTTGACGGTGCAATAAGATCGCGTAAAGTGTTAATACCAGTTAAAAACGCTTGCTCAACCTCAGCCTGCTCTTAGGGCGCGTTGCTGCGCGGCAATATCAACTGCGTCTTTTTCTTCTTCCCCATAATTAAAATCCTCCTTGATTTGGATTATCACCATCTTTTCGAACAAATAAAGCTTGCTGTATCTCGGAAATCACCCAAAGGCTCATAAACTGCCGTATCTGGGTTATAGACGTTATAATAAAAAGCTCACCAAGTTCTTTTGTACTTAACTGTACGGATTTAATTCCCATTTGATAAAGTCCACCAGTGATTGAATCAACGCGTTTTTTAATTTCCTCACGTGCCTTATCCCAGGTATTTCGATCAATTTTCGAAATTTGTGCACTGGTTTTGCGAATATTTTTCCAAAAATCCCTTGGCTGAATCCTAAGACTATTTAGATCGCCAGTTGGGTGGTAAGGAATAACAATAAAGAAAAGATTTATCCATAATATTCGCACTGCGGCTCAAAACTATCGATAAAGTTAATATAGTCTTCCATTAAATCACCAAGAAGCATATTATCCTGAGCGATTTGAATATCGGCAAGTTTGTTTAGATATGGCTCGATATCAACGCGTTGCGAACGAACCAAAATTTGAATCGGAAAGGTTAAGGAGTTTAAAAAGCTCTGGTAAGAATACTCCACTCCCTCACGTTCACGAGAACTCATAAGGTCGAAGTTGATTGACTTACAAGCAATAACTGCTCGAAAGCCGCCATCGCGCATCACAGCTCATTCCTTCACGAAGTTCGGCGATTTCTAGCGAATTTTGTGTCGAAGTTGGATTGGCTGGGCATTTGAATTTGTTTTATTCTCGGCTTGGTTTGCATCCATTGCTGGATTTTTGATTCATGTTATTCATTATTTACCTCAATGATATTAATACTTCATTTTCTTCCAGGTCGACCTCTTTTTGAATTATCCTGGGTAATCTTTTCTTTATTTGCTATTTTATTTGCTTGGCGTGCAAGCTGTTTCAACCGAAAAGGTCCTTTCCTTCTGAAACTAGCCTTTTCATTTCAGCACTAATTTCTTTAGCGGAGGTTTGACCGGTTGATTGTTTTTTTATTAATGAGACGGATTATCTTCTGGGTTTGTTGAAAATTCTCGCCTTTGGATCGCGCTTTTCTCTTTCGTCTGTCGCATTATTGAATTCTCGAATTCTCTCAATATCTTCACGAAGTCCTTCAAGTTCATCTTTTGGTGGTAGATTTCTGGACTATTCGGTGCTGGATACGGATGCTGTTGCGGTTGATTTGGATAAGGGTTCTCGGCAAAGTTTGAAAGTGGTTGTGGCGCGGGTTGCTGAAAAATTGTGTGGCGGTTTTGTTGCCAGTTAGGTGAAATAACAGTTTGATTCATTGAATCTGGGTAAGAGGTTATAATGAAGCTTGATGTTATTGAATTCAGTATTATTTTTCAGGATTTGGTTGGGGCGGATTTTGCCAGTTTTGGCTTGGAGTGTAGTTATTAGAATTATTCTGTCCCGAATTCCAATTTTGTGTTGGGCTTTGTGGATGGGTATTCGTAAAAAGTATTGTTAGATATTTTATTTTGGCCAAAGTTCATGCGATATTGGTCTTGCTGATTTTTGTGAAAAATGCTGTTGGTTGAGTTTGTGCTGGGGCTGATACTGGGGCTTGAATTGAGACGTCTTCAAATTTAACATTGTCCGAGCCAATGTATTTATTTTGTGGATCAAAATAATAAGTTTGGTCTTGAATGTTTTCCGAACTTTCATTCGTAAACTGCGCGAGATTTCGCGCCATATCGAGGTTTTTGCATAATTTGCTGTTTGCGGCGTTGGTCGTGTCGACTCAAAAGATTATCAACGTTTGAAGATACGCGAGAATTCTCAAACATGTCCTCTGCTGAACGTGCTTCATTAGAGTACTCCTCTCGAACAGTTGTGTTTACAGGCGCGATTGAGTGCTTAATAGCCCAACCTTCAGTATCAACAATATCCGCCAAATAACTTCAGCTGATCTTGACGCTTCATTTTGTGAGATATCTTTAGTTAGATGTTCATCTTTTTAATTGGTGCAGAAATTTGAATTAAATGTTCAACGCCGTCTGGCTGCCAATAACGCTTATTGGGTCAATATAAAAAGAAACAATTGCAGCAAGATAAGTCTCCATTGGTTGATCTTTTTCGCAGAGGTAATGCGAGTGCTCCAAAGAAAATGATAAAAGGCATTGGTATAATTACTAATCAGGGAAAAATTCCCCACAGAAAAATATCCAGCGCAACACAGCCTGCAACAATAATCAGGTAAATAAACTGCCGAAAAATTAAACGGCCCAAAGCAATTTGTCATCATGCCTCAACGTCTTGAGGAACTTTATAAACGCTCATTCTCTGTTTTTGCCCACTTCTCCTTTATTATTAGTACAATTTTAACATATTTTTCTAAAAATAAAGTATAGACACAAAAGTCGTGAATGCTGACCTGACACCTAGCTAGTTTAGCTATTTTCAATATGGACAAGTCAGACATTTTTGATATACTTTGAGTTATTATTTATTTTTGGGGATTTATTTACCCCAAAAAATAAAAAGATTTCGTCGTTTTCATATGGCGAGTGGTTTTTGTATATTTTCGAAAAATTTTTAATTTTTCTGAGAATATAATAAATAGTAACTCAAACAGAAAAACCACTTCCGAAAAACGGAAGCAGTTCTTTAACTGAGTAGTTCCATAAACTAGGCCAATAGTTTATGGAATGAATCACATCTCCACAGTGAGATCAATCATTTATTGCGGTTACGCTCGTTCTTGCGTAGCCGTATTATCTTTATCTGGCGGTTCTTTATTTGAGTTTTTATAAACAATTCAATCAGAACTTCCAAAATTGGATAAGCTTTTTCAAAAACATATCAAAAAGCAAATCAATATTTATATTTGATAAATAATAGAAAAAGACGATTATTTTTAAAACCGTCTTTTTCATTCACCTCATAAGATGTGTGTGAACTCAGATTACTTTTAGACTACTGAGCGTTAAACTGTCTAAACTCTGTTTATTTTTATTCTTAATATTGGTTGGTTTCCAGTTTGAGCCCAAGATGGAGTCATAAATTGCTTTATTACTCTTTTTCAACTTCTTTAAAGCATTTTATGGATTTCAGACCCTTGGACAGCATTAAGCTTTACTGTATTCAGCGGGATTTTCGTTAATTGTCTTAACGCTCTTAAGTGTTGACTTGAGTGTTTCATCCGACATTGCTAGAAAGTGCTTTTTATCCCAGATGATTTTCATTGCATCATTTGAAGCTTTATAATTTTTCTCATCTGAAACATTCTTGGTGTAGTTATCATGAATGGCATTTATAACTTCTTTTTGAAGTCATACCATTTACTGCAATATTTTCTAAGGCAGCTCCACCAATAAACTGAAGATCGTCTTTTTGGTTTTTCTTAAAAGGCTTCAACCAAATCGCTATCGATTAGCATTCAATTCGCTACCAAGTGAAGTTTTACCGAGCGAATCTAGAGCAGTTTCGAGATTTGATGAACCCATGAATTTCTCGGCTGTTGCAGCACGCAAATTTTTAGTAATTTCGAAATCGATTCCATCTTTTTGAATACTTTCACCCATATTTTTTTGAGAAAATTTGGCTATAATCGTTGCCTGAAAAGTTGAGTGATTTTGTAAGATTTGCGAGTGATTCGACTTCTTCTTTATTCTCTTTCGAAGCAGCTGCCATAGCGCTAGCAAGTGCTGAGACTTTTTCCAGATTCACCACGAACACCAGATGCGGTATTTAATAGTTCGTTATTGTAGCGCAAATTGTTTGCCATTGCATTATTGAGTGCAATATTGTTATTTCTTTCAGCTTGCTTTAAATGAAGTTGTTCTGTTTGCATCATCGATGAATTTAAGCGCCTGTGAGCTCAAATTTTTCCATTGAGAGTTCTTAAAGTATCATCACTAAGATCAACAATTCCTCTAATTTTACCACTCGGATCTTTATCAAGAGTTGAACTGAGTAATTCAGATTTAATTTGTGAAACTGCCGCACCAGATTGAGCGTTGGCACGATTCAAAGCCTCGTTAGCGAGCATTTCTTGGTATTGAGTATTTGTTTCTAAAATATGTTTCTTGCGAGCTTCGTAATACCTGTTCGAAAACGCATTTGAACCTTCTGGCATATCTTGAATAGCTTCTAAATCAGAATTCTCTTTATTTGCGAAACGCTCTTTTTGATAAGTGTCAGCAATAGATTTTGCTGAACCGATTCTTCTTGATCGGTTGTAACTCATTTGATTTAAGCGAGAGCCAAGTGATGCTGGATTTTTTGCAATTCCTCGATTTCGGTACATTTCTTGATTTTCCCCAAGGAATTTTTTCGCTCGGTCAATTGGTCCTTTATTTGGATTGTTGATAATTCCAGCAAATTTACCAAGTAGACCACCACTGATTCGCATAATTGTTGGTGTGATTGCGAGTGGTACATCTGAACAACTGCACCTAAAAGAAAGACTAAAAAGCTTCCGTTCGAGCTAGCAATAATTGTAGTTCCAACGAGCTGTGCTCCACCAAATAATAGAGATATAATTGGATACATTACAAGCATTGTTGTGAATAAATCTTTCCATTTTTGGGAACCATTTTTCAGTATTTGGTAGGGATGTTTGCAGCAAAAGCTAAAGGCGCTAAGAAAACTAAACACTAATAATTGCTTGACGAGCAGCTGAAATTATCAAGCCGACTACAGCTGAATAGATAGCAGCAACTAATGCGCCAAGAATCATCATTACTGCCGCACCAGTGCTTCCTGCAGTCGCTATCAGATACCGTATATGCTCCATACGCCACAACTCCACTACCACTTAAAACAGCTGCAGTCATATTTGACCAGTCTAAACCTGATACTTTAATCTTGTCTCCACCACTATTAAAGATACTGTTTCGAATTCCAATTAAAGATTTTTGCGTTTGTGCACCCTAAGATATTTGAAATGTCTACCAAGATTGCACAAATATAATAAGAGATGTTAATTAAAATCGCCGCTACAATTAATTTTGGCAATATCACACCATACATTACTAATTCCAAAACCAGTCACTTGAATAAATAACAAAACAAAAACCAATCACGAAAAAGACATTCGCAACATTTCGCATATAGTCCCAGACTTTAAAGAGACCTGATTTATGTGATGTGTAAAGCGGCTGAACTCTCAAAAAGGTTTGAAGCCAGTCATAAATTCCGTCCATCCATTTCGAGATCGTGTTCGCAACCATACAAACCATCCAGCCGCCAGCCTTCAACGCTACAGTTTGATGTATCTTCATCTTTTGAGGTACCGTCAACCTTAACATCTTGCGCATCACCATCTTGTTTTAGATTTCCTAAGGCACTCACGTCAAAAAGTGTAGATTTTTTTCCACTAGAGGCATCGTTTTTCGTTATCTAGGGCAATAACAGTGGTTTTTGATTGTCTGCACTGACTGATGAATTTTTCAGCATAGATTTTTGAACGAATTGATTCGGGGTATTTTCGAAGTATCAGAAACTTTTGTATAAACTTTTCCATTGTATTTTTATACCATTTTTGAAGAATCTGTCCATTGGGCACCATCGAGCGCATAAGCCAGACTCGAACTAAAAAGCCCAAGATTATGACTACTGTTATAGTCATGATAAAGAAAAACTTTTCGAAAATCTTGAGTTTTTGCTTTTCTGAACCTCGTCAAGATCTGCATATGACCTGATTTTTATCATATTTTAACCCTTTTGTCAATCTCTAAATTGTTTTTGAAATAAAACACTTGCTTTTTCCTAAAAATGGTTTAAAAGTATAATTATTATGATTATAAAAATAATTACAATCGGGTTAGTTTTGACGAGCTTTTTTGTAGCTTTTTCAAACACTTTTTATATCTGGTAGTAATGCATATGCAAAGCTGCAGTATATAGATGGTAATGGTAATGCGGTCGATGCCCCTAAATCATCAAATAAGAAGAAGGATAATAAAAAGAATAATTCAGGCTCTAATTCAGCACCAGCGCCTGCCCCTGCGCCCGCCCCTGCGAATTCAGGTTCAACATCTGGATCAGCTCTAGTTCAAATTCCGGCTCCAGCTCTTCCAGCTCAAGTGATGGAGACGCAGGTGAAAAAGCAAAGAAAATGAAGACGAAAAGGAGCCGATCGACAATACTCCGGAAGAAGTTAAAACAGCAATTCTTCCAGAAAGTTGGAAAATTGAAGATATTCTCAACATGATTCTGCTAGTTGTAACAACTGGAGTTGGAATTGCGGCCGTCGGTGCGATCGTTTATGCAGGCGTATTATATATAACTGCGCGAGATAATGCTGGGCAAGTTTCAAAAAGCTAAAACAATGATCATGAATACGGTTATTGGTGTAGTTGCGTACATATTAATGTGGGCATTCCTACAATGGATTATTCCAGGAGGAGTCTTCTAATGAAAAATTTTATTGATGTTATCTATTATGCTTATGCCGATGATGTATTTTTCACAAAGCGCTTATGCAGAGTCAGGATGTACCGAAACGAAACTTTTCTGGCCTTCCTGCTTGGTATCGCGGATTAGTTACTTCTGGCGAAAAACGGCTGTCAGATTAAAGAGATTGGCCCTAATGATGCAAAAGAATAAACACGAGATTACGATAGAACAATTTGTTTGGACGGTCGTAGCAAATGTGATTGATATGGGATTTCGAATTGCAGGGTTGGTAGCGATGGCATTCATTATTTACGCGGGATATCAATATATGATTGCTGCTGGTGATCCAGGAATGCTTGCAAACGCAAAAAGGTCATTGACTAATGCGGTAGTTGGTCTAGTGATTGCAATTTTAGCATCAACAATAGTAACATTTGTATTAGAATTTTAGGATAATGGAACAATATATATTTTTAGCAGAAGAAAATGGATCTGGAGATAAGGGCGAAAGCACTTCAGATGGTTCAATAAATTTCGATAAGTCTAAGGTATTTAATAACGTTGATACTTCGAATAAAGACAAAGCTAATGATACTTCCTTCAGAATGCGTTTAATACGGCATTCATCTGGGCTGAATAATTTGCGTTATCGTGATTATTGTTGCGGGTTTGACATTTGTTACCTCCTCTGGTAACCCTGGCCGAATTTTCGAAAAGCTAAATCTGCGATAGTGTATGCATCTTTCGGAATCGGGATAATTGTCTCAGCAGCTTTAATTGTAAATCTCATTATTGGTGGGCTATTGAAAGGAAGTATTTAGAATGAAAAAGGTTATTCTATTAGTAGTATCTTGTTCGCGTTCATGATGCCGGCAAATGCATTTGCGACGACCCCATTCAGTGCCTGTAAAACATGTTGTTTCCGGAAATACAGCTGTTTGCTCTGGAGATGCTAAAGATGCTAAAGAAATTGCCAAAAATATAATTTCGGTTCTTCTTTGGATTGTGGAATGGCCTCGATAATCGTACTGTCTATTCAGGAATTACTTTTATTACATCAGCAGGAAATCCAAATCAAATCACACGAGCTAAAACAATGTTGCTGCACGCTGTAGTTGGTCTGGTAGTTTCGATTTTTGGCATATGCACTGTTAACTTTATTGTTGGAAGCGCGGGCGGCAGCAAAGGTGGCTCCAGTGGTAGCTCCTCATCTTCTAGCTCAAGCTCTGGTTCTGGCGGTAATTCATCTAGCGGTTCGGGATCTTCTAATAAAAATTCAAATAATAATTCGCCAAATACTAAGTCTGATAATTCAAGCGGTAGCTAAGGCAACGATGGCAAGCCTTCCTTCCCAGAACTTAACTCTGGAAAAATGAAACAGGTGATAAAAGTATTTTGGACAAAAATATAAAATAATTTAGGAGAATAAAAATGAAGAAAAATTTTATTAGCATTCGGTTTTGATTTTTGCTTTTGCTACCCTATTGTTGTGGACATCGAATATTCTAGATAATCAAGCCCATGCTGAGGGTGCTGCAGATTTAATTCAAAAGGTGCGGATTCTACTGGTCAGAAAGATTCTCGATCGGCTGGTGACCTTGCTAAAGATTTCGTTAATATTATGCTTTTTGCGGTTGGTATCTTAGCGGTTATCATGCTTATCTGGGGTGGTATCCGATATGTATTGTCGGGCGGAGATAGTGGTGCTGTTAGTTCAGCTAAGAAGACAATCCTTTATGCAGTAGTTGGCTTAATTGTCGCTATCTTAGCTATGCTATCGTCAATTTTGTCATTACCACTATTGCATAAAATTTTGGTATAATTTAAGTATAAAATAACTTTTTAAGAAAGGATTAATTTAAAATGAAAAATTTTGTAAAAACAGCTTTATTAGCTGCTGTAACAGTGTTCGCTGTTGGTGCTACAACATTTGCGACTCCAGCATATGCTGCCGATTGTAAAGTTACTGGTGGTCTAAAAGCTGCCGATAGCTGTGCTAAAGGTGTTCAAGAAGAAAATGGTGGACCAATAGCTTTGTTTGACGGAGACTCACCAATTTTCACAACAGCAATCAACATTATGCTCTTCATTATCGGTATTCTTAGCGTGATCATGCTTATCTATGGTGGTATCCGATACGTTCTTTCAAGTGGTGATTCTGGTGCTGTGACAAATGCTAAAAATACAATTATGTATGCTATTATCGGTCTTATTGCTATCTTGGCCTACGCTATTGTTAACTTCGTTATTGGATCAATTACAAATAAGAACTAAAGTTAATAAAAAATAAAAAGAGACTTTCTAACGAGGTCTCTTTTTATATTGGGATAATATGATCGTAAAATATCTCGAATAGTTAATCTGAGATTTTTAGAATTTATAGAACTTTGATTCGTGTTGCTTGAGTTTTTAGCTTTGTAAAGCTAATTGTTAGAATTCCATCTTTAACATCGCCTCAACTTCATCTTCCTTGATTGGAACTGAAGTGTTAATGTTCGACTGAATTCTCCCCAGTAACATTCTTTGAGCATGATGAGCAATAACCCTCTTGATCACCAGGATTTAAGCTACCGCTAATTGTTAAAGTTCCGTCTGAAAGTGAAACATCCAAGTCATTTTTGCTTTACGCCTGCAGTTCGCGCTTTAACAAAGTTTATCTTCTGTTTCGTAAACATCAACAGCGAGTTGACCTGAAGTTCATTCTTCTTCAGCCATTTCAATTTGTTCCAGATTCTGTGAAAGCTTCGTCTTTTGAAGTTTCCATTAGATCATCACCAAAGTTGAAAAGCAGCTTCGAGCTCATCATTCAAAAAGCTGTCATCATTTTTGTCTTTCTAGCCATTTTTCCTCCACATTAATTACTAAATAGGGCTTAATTTACTTTATTATACCGCACTTTTGCTGTATAATCAAGGGGTAGAAACGATTTTTATGAAGAAAAGCATATACGAAATAGTTTTAGATTCATTTGCGCCTGAAAGGTGTTATTTTTGTGGAAAACTTAGTAGTCCTATTTGTGAAAAAGTGCTTTAAAAGCTATTGTGATTTGGAAAAATTCTTTCGAAACCGAATTCTGTGATTTTCGAAAGAATTTTATCTATCGGAGCGTTCTGGCGAGCTTCAAAAAAATGGTTGATGAGTTTAAGCTTCAGAGTAAGAGGCAAAATTGCCGACCTTTAGTACGGCTTTTTGTTGACTTCTTGCTTTCGAAAGAAGTTTTTCTTCAAAATCGTGATAAAATAGTTTTAATTCCTGTTCCAACACTCTCGAGTCATATTCGTGAGCGTGGATTTGATCATACCGAGATGTTGGCGAAAAATCTTTCGGATATGCTTGATGTTCAGAAAATACAAATTGTTCAAAAATTGAAAAACTTCACAACGGGGCGCAGACTTTAAAAACTCGTCAAATTCAAGCTAAAAAATCTTATAAATTTATCGGCGAGAGACTTTCGCAAGATAAAATCTATGTCATTCTTGATGATATTCGAACGACTGGCGCAACTCTGAACTCCATCGCAGAAATTCTTCAGAAAAATGGAGCGAGAAGGATTTGGGCATTTTATCTGCTTCAACAAGAAAAAAATAACTTGAGCTTTTTAAAAAGTATGTTATAATGGTTTTTATCTGGAGAGGTGGCTGAGTGGTTGAAGGCACCGGTCTTGAAAACTCGGCATGCGGTAAAAACGTATCGAGGGTTCGAATCCCTCCTTCTCCGCCAGAAGATAGAATCTCACCGTTTGGTGGGGTTTTATCTTTTTTTATTTTTGTAAATTTAAACAGCTTATGCTATAATAAAAATATTATGAATTTTGATAATGAGAATCAAAACAATGTCCCTCGTGTGACTGGGCTACCTGAATCACAGTTTCAAACTCAAGTTCGGGTCATTTCATGGCTGAAAAATACGGACCACAGCTATGAAAATGAATCTTTCCAGACGCAAGAATATAGGACTGTTGAAAAATAATGAGATGCAGAATCCCAATAATATAACCGAGGAACGAGAAATTGCAAATTGGCAGGCTCAAGACCCTAATTATTGGCGATAAAAATGAAGTTTGGTATTTGTTCTTTTTCTAGCCAGCTTATTATTGTGTGGGTTTGCAATTTGGGCTCAAAAGCTGGACTTTTCTTGCATTAATAATCGTATCTTCGATTGGAATTCTTGTTCTTCGAAAAATCTGATCGTTCACAAATTATCTCATATAGTCTTTCGAATCATGGAATTTATATGGGTGCCACTTTTTCATGCATATGACGAGTTCCGTGCTTTTTGGTGTACGTAAAGAAAGTTCGACATACTGATCGTATTTCTACCTAAAAAACGTTTTTGCGCCAAGCACTGTGATTTACTTCCCTAAAGATTACGGTGAAAAATTACTGATATTATTGGTGCACGCTTTACTCAATGGAAGAAGTTAAATTTGATCTTATTGATAAGATTATCCGAAAAATAAAACTTTAATTCTTGCAAAAATATAAAAATATGCTAGAATTAAAAAGTCCATTAACGTGGAAGAACTTCAAAAGTTAGCTACTGAAAAGTAGCATATGCACCTGTAGCTCAGCTGGATAGAGCGTTGACTTGCGGAGCCAAAGGTCGTAAGTTCGAATCTTGCCTAGGTGTACCATAGAAAAAGCATCAGAGTAATCTGGTGTTTTTTCTATTTTTGGTAGTATAATAAACTTATGGTTAAAAGGATGAGTGAAAAATATCAGAAACTAATTAAGGATAATCAGCGAAATCGAAAAATTTTTGATTTTTCATGCGTTAGTAGTTTTTGATTATTGCAGTATTTTCCTACTGTGCTTTTTATATGATTAGCAAAAATAATCAGCAAAAAGCCGCCCTTCAAACTGAAAAACTCTCAAGAAGTTTCAAAATATTATTTTTAAAGATTCGAAATATGAAGGAATAGCTTCGAAATTTATTGAAAGAAAAAAACTAAAAAGAAGAAGTTTCTTTGGAAATCCCAGTAACGAAAAATTCGAAAATCAATGATTTTTATTAACAAAAAGTTAAAGAAATCGACGATATTTTTCGCGCAGATATCAAAAACCATTTTTCGATAAACCTGCGACTGAAAAAATGAGCTACCAAGTTTACTATAACCAAGATAACCTTATTTCGTTAGCTCTCGGTCAAACAAGATACTCACGGAGCAAATTTAGTTGATGAAAATCTTTTTGGACTTTTGATAAAAATAGTGGCGATGTTATAAAGCTAAGTAGTTTCTTAACCGATAAAGATAAATTTAAGCCAAAAGTTTTAGAAATTTTTAAAAATAAAGTTTTTCGAATTTTTAAAGAGTAAAAATTTAGAATATTCAAAAGATATTTTTGGATGAATTAACTTTTGATAATCTTGAGAATTTTTATTATTTTAGATAAGCAAACTATTGATTTTCCATTTTCTCGATCAGATATTTTACCGTCTAGCTATGGAGATGTCCAAATCCAGCTAAAAATTAGTGAAATTTACGAATTTTTACAAAATGATTTTGCGCGCAAAACTTTTGATGTTCCAGAGCCACCAAAACCCAAAGCCGTAGCTCAAAGCCAGTGTCGCAACCTGCTCCGGTCGTTTCAAGGGCACCAGTTGTTTCAGGCAATTGTTCAAATTGTAGTGCTATCACTTTTGATGACGGCCCAGGAATTTATACTGATCGACTTTTTGGGATATTTGCGAAATTATAACGCAAAAGCAACCTTCTTTATGATTGGCCCCTAATGCTCAGCGATATTCAGGTGTGGCTCGACGCGTTTTCGAAAATGGCCATCAGATTGGAAATCATACGTGGTCGCACCCTTCGTTAACTAGTTTATCTGATGCGCAAGTTCAAAATGAAATCTCATCTACAAACAATGCTGCAGAGTATAACAGGTGCTCGACCGCAAGCTCTTCGCCCTCCCTATGGGGCAACAAATTCTCGCATTCAGCTGACGCTGCTGCTCTTGGTATGGCTTCTATTTTGTGGTCAGTAGATACTCGCGACTGGGCGGATAGAAATTCGGCAGTAGTCTGCAATCGTGCAGTTTCGAATGCTCGTTCGGGTTCAATTATCTTATTGCACGATATTCATCCAACTTCCGTTGAGGCTGTTCCATGTATTTTTACAAAACCCTAACATCTCGCGGATTTCGTTTTGTAACGGTTAGTCAACTTTTGGGCGGATTGCAGGCTGGTCAGATCTATTATTCCGGAAAATAGTCTTTATTTCAATCTATAATTATGATAAAAATAGGAATATTGGAGAGGTGGCTCGAGTGGTTGAAGGCGCACGACTCGAAATCGTGTATGCGGGCAACCGTATCGGGGTTCGAATCTCCCCTTCTCCGCCACGAAAGTAGCTCGCATTTGCGGGCTTTTTCGTATTTGTTGACACTGGTTTTAGATTCTGCTATAATATAAAAAAATAGTTCTTTTAGAAATGAGGTTAAGATATGAAAAAAGATGACTTCTGCATTTATTTTTGTTCATGCGTTTTCACTAATTGCTGCGGTATTACTGTTAATTTTTTTAAATCAAGAATTTCAGAAGGTAACTATCTTGTAGCGCAACTTGTACTTTTTTTGAGTATGGTGTATTAACGGGTATGTTATTTTTACTCCAAGATTTACAATATCGCTACTAAAGAAAAATTTTTAAAAAATGCTGTAGCTAATCCTGAAGATTTTCCGAAGGTTCTACATATTGGTGGATCATTGCGATAATTGTTCTATTCTTGAATAACTATTTTAATATGACCTTAATAATTCCTATAGTCGTTATTATCCAATCTAGCTGTATTTTATTTAAGCTTATCATAGTATATAAAACTTTAAGTTTAACAGATTCGCAAGAATAACCTCTCTAAGTCAGCAAAAGCTGGCTTTTTATTTTTTCGAAAAAATAAAAACCGCCTTTTTGAAATTTGATGGCGGTTTTTGAAATTATTTTACTAATTCAATCTTTAGTTTTTCAATTAATTCCACTGGTGTCAGGGTTAACATTATTCAAAATTGCAAGATAAATACTTTACGAAATCTGCTAAAATTGAGCCCCAGAAAATTTTGCTCAAGATAAGTTGAACCTTTAAGTTCGATATTTCGTGCAGCTGGGCGTTTTTCCGCTTAAAAGCCTATCTGAAATTTCAAAACGCTTTTTGCACTCGCGGATGGTCTAAATTACTTCGAAGATTAAAAATTGCAAAGAGTTTTTCAACTGGGTGCGAACTCCAGCCAATAAATTCATTGTGATTGAATTCGGATATTCGTTATAAAAAGCTAACGTTTTTAGCATTTTCGTTCCAAGAAATCTTCCATTTATAAGCCAGCGGTGAAAAATTCATTCGAACTTAGAAAAACTGCACTTCGCCCTGCTGAATAAAGCGCTAATTGTTTGGCATAGTTTCTTTCGGTTGAGATATTCGCCACCCAAGATTCACTTTCCTTTCGTAAAAAGTCGGGCATAATGCTCAACTTCTTCGTGCATCTCATTTGAGATAACCCCAAAAATTTACTAAAATTTTTGTTAGAGCGCGAAATTATAGATTACAGCCATTCGAGGTTTGTAGCCCGGCTGGCAATTTAACGTGTGCGATATCACGGCTTCGAGCAATTTCTTCAATTTTACCATGAGAAGAAAATGATTGCAATTTGTGCACCAATTTCAATAGCTTGCGTGTAGTGCTGAGATTGTTTCTTCAGTATTTCCAGAGTAAGAACTAATAATTACAGTGTATTTTTCGAAAACATTTTTGGTAAAATGTAATTTCGAACAACCTCAATTGGCAAAGTTATATTGTTTTTCAAAGCCACTTTAACAATTAAACCAGCTAATGCTGATCCGCCCATTCCGGCAATTACGATATTTTTAATCTCCCTCCCATCATTTTCGGGAGAAAGAACTTCCGCTTGAAAAAGCGTTTTGTTTCACTGTTCGCTAGCGACTAAGAGTGCATTTTGCGGGTCGCGCTGAACTAATATATTAAAATTGTCTAACATTTCCACCCTTTCGAAAAATAATCTTGATTATGCTTTAATTCTATGATACAATATAACTAATAAAAGTAAAGTCAATTAGAAAAAGGTGGGTTATGGAAATTGATATGAGTCAATCAAGCAAGATGCCAGTTAGCGACGACCCAGAGCTCGCTAAGATTCTTTCTGGTGTTAATGCTTCGAATAGTAATGATAATACAAATGACGATGCGGCAAATGATGGATTGCAATACGAAGGTCTTGAGCAAATGCCAGATGCACAAGAAGATATTCAACCAGAACAGCCAATTGAACAAACAATTGAGCAACCAGTTGAACAAACTGTGCCTGTGACAAGTTTTGCTGCTTTTAGATCTAGATGGAATTAAAAAGCCATGCGCTAGAAGATTTGCGCCCATTGGTTGATAAACTAACAGTTACAAATGAAGAAAAATTTGATATTTATCTTCTACTTCTTCGTTCAAGTGATGATGACACTTTGATCGAACCGGCTTATAACGCTGCTCGTGCGATCGAAGACGAAACCAAACGTGCGAATGCTCTACTAGATGTAATTAAAGAAATTGATTACTTTAAATCAAAATAATTATAGATTTAAAAAACTACACTAGGTATTTCTAGTGTAGTTTTTAAGTTAATTACAATAATAAGATATATTAGTAGCTAAAAGAAGATATTTTCATGAATATTTTGCCCAATCACTATATATTAATGGTCTCACCTACAGCTAAAACCTTATAGCCTACTGCTTCAACTTCTTTTTAGTCGTCTTGTAATGACTATAATCATCTATATGAATGGGATAAATCCTTTTAGGTTGAAGAAGATCTTTCATTTGGTTTAACATATTTAAGTCCATGGTAAATGGTCCACCAAATGAACCTGATTTTACAGCACCTAAATTAGCAAATATGGCATCTATATTTTTAGGAACATTTTTTTGTTAAGTCTGGGTACAAAACAGTATCACCAGTAAAATACATGACTTTAGTTTCTGACGAACTGGTGATTGTTAGTTGATAGCCATTTACCTTTCCTACTATCTTTCGCATGATATAATTACTGGCATGATAAGCAGGTAAAGCTTTAATAGTGATATTATAATCATCGATTGAAAAATGTATGTTTGTCTCCCCATTTTAAAAACACTATTATTTAAGCATGACACGCCATTTAAGATTTTTCTTATTAGGAGAAAGGACTGTTTTTGCCCTTCAAATAATCTTTCCCTACATCATCCAAATGATCTTGATGCCCATGAGTAATTAGCCATACATCAACTTTTACTAAGAAGAGACTTATCCTTATGAACATCAGTTTGTTTCTCGAGACAAATCCTTTAAACCGTACCAAGGTTCCTTTAGGGTGATAAATCAGGATCAATTCCTATATAAAATTGATTATCAATGGAGATAACTCCACATGCAACACCATAATAAGTAAATGAAATAGACATAATACCTATATTATTTTTATTAATTTTATACGCCTTAAGTAATCTTTACACTAGTTAACTATAAACCACAGATTATCTCTGTTTTGATGGTTTTGAGAAAAATAATAAATATATTCCAAATACAAGCTTAATTGCTGAGTCAATATATGCTATCACTCCTAAAGGTATAGCAATAAAAATGTATCCTACAAAAATATTAATGGCGCAAATAAGACCTAGATATATCATTGATTTTCCATGCACAAAAATAATACGGGAAAAATGTAGTGCAGTTGCCATCAGTGCTCCCAGCCAAATCAATCTCCAATTTTTCAGTCGCAAAGAATGGTCCACCCAGTAGAATCATTAAGATAAATAATAGAACAACAGCGTACGAAGATACTTTCTTTTGAAATTCATTCGAAGAGCCATCAGATAATCTATTCAACACCTTTTTATTCATGTTGATTGAGAAAAACTAATAACATATCCAATACTAAATATTTGCATATTTATTATTTGCTTTCCCCTATTAAAGTAGCTATTGAAATAATCGCCGCTATTACAATTAGCCACAATCCACACGCTCTCTTATAATTGAATTCCAACTTTTCATCTTTATTGTAGCCTAAAAAGCCATAAAAAATCTCCACTAATCTCTAATATTTATACTCACTATATTGCTATTCTTTATTAAGGGGTTTTTAGTAAAAAAATAGCAATATAGTTTTTCGAATACTTTATTTTTAGGATTTTTCTTCTTCTTTTTAAGGATGAGTGCAATCGCTGGGGTAATAGTTGCCGTAATTAGGGACGGTAAGAACTAGAATATTATTCTGTTCGTCTTGTTTTTTTCTTATCTTCTCTCAAGAACCCTGTTTCTGGCGAATTGATACGCTGATTTTTTTAACTTCAGGGCTATGTTTTTCTTCTGCTGGTTTAGAATTGTTAGCTTCATCTTCCGCTTCAGCTTTAGCTTTTTTTAGCATCGATTAATTCTTTAATCTTTTGAAGTTTTTCAGTTAATTCTTTACGCTTATTTTTCATCTTTAACTTTCGAAATCAAATTCTCGGCATTAGCAATCCCCGAATTAATATCTTCAAGCTTATTATCATCAAGATTTTTCTGGATATTTTTCTGAGAATTATCTGCTTTTTCTGATTTTCGGCTTCTTTATTAGCAACTCTTTAATTTTTATTATTTAGTTGTCAGCCGCAGTTTTTATTTCTTCTTCTGTAGTTAAGGTTTATCGATTAACTGTTTCGCGTCATCAATTAAACTTTTCCGATACATCATTTTTAATATAATCCGGCTGATTAGCTAAATTCTTGAGCGCATCCTTAACTGGATCGCGTGAGATTGTTCCAAAAAATAAGATGGAATTTAACAGTAGTTGAATTTCCGTATTCGTTGATTGCGGTTGAAGTTATGATGAAATCACCTTTAGCTGATTTTCTTGATTATTTAAAAACTTCGTCGGCGTCATTTCCAAATAGGACAACTCTAGATGTGTCACTTGTTGCATAATAACCTGATGTTTTTGAAAGTTCGGTTCGTAAACTCTCTTTAAGGTTGTCCAAAACTGATTTTGTTAATTTTGTAGAGGTTTTATCGAAAATTAATGTTGTATTTTCTGTGAGAGGGGTATCTTCGAATTTAATTACTGGTTTTTCGGTAGAATTTACATCAATTCCCTCAACCGTAATTGTGGATTTACTGAAATTCAAATTGAATTTATTTCCACTGGTAGCGTATTATTTTTCGTGAACTTCAAAAATTATAATTACCTTTTTAAAACAGGTTTAATAATCTTAATATACCGACCATCTTGTTTAGGATTTCCATCAACATCGGTATTAATGAAGTTTTCGTTTTTCTTCAATTGGCATAGTTGTTCCATCAAAGTTTATGAATGGATTTTTGAAAACTTTTTGCGACTTTTTGCACTTTAATTTTCGCATTTGATCGAACACCCCAGACTGAGGCACGTGGAAGTTCCTTAAGGAATGAAAAATCAGTGATAGGATTATCGTGAATCCAAAGCAGCCCAACTTGCTTCCAATTTTTTACAGCCGACATATCTGAAATATTTGATGAACTTAAATAAGCCGTTTTAATTTTAGTTAATGTTTCAGCTGCAGAAATATCTTTCAAACTGCTCATTCCAGAGACGTGAATTACTTCAAGGTTTGTAAAATATTGAATTCCTTCAAGATTTTTCGAAATTACGATAAGCTGCATCTGGCCAAAATGAAGTCATTTTTTTAGCAGCGCCCACCGTAATTGGACTATCGAGATTTCGGGAAGTGTCAGTTTTCATTAAAACTGAATTTAATGCACGCTTAAAATTATTATCCGTAAATTTAATCTCATAACTATCTGGCGCGGTACTTGGGTCAACTGGGTTGACTGTCGAAGTATAAGCTAATGCTTTCGAAAATATATTCTGTTTATTGGCTAACTGCACTCCATAATACCCGACACCAAAAACTAAAACAGCCACAACAACTGCAGGCATTAAAATCCTATGATTTTTTTACTCTCATTACTATCCCCTTTTTAAAACTATTTCGCTTAAGTCTATTTTTACTATAAATTTGCTTAAAAATCAATACCGTGCTAAAAATAGTAACACTTTTCGAAAGGGGTGATATTATGAATTCGAAAGAACTTTTTAAACAGATTTGGCTCAACAAACTTATTTTTAGCTTTAAACGCTATTTTCTATACTCGCCGAGTTAAAAAAATCCAGAAAAAGCAAGGTTATTGTCGAATGAGAAAAATTTCGATTTTTGTTTTTAGAAATCGAACTTTATAAACCAATGGGAGTTTTTGGAAGAAAAAGTTTCTTTTTAGGTTGAACAAGAACAATTTAAAAGAAGCGATAAAAGCTTTCCAAAATCAAGAAATCAAAAATTGGTATATTCGCAAAAGTTTTTTTCTGTATCTTTTTTTCGAGGACAAAAGGAGGATACAAATCTATAGCCAAATTTAAAATTAGCCGTTCGTAGGAGCGGTTTTTTTATTTTTAAAATCGCCCAGGATTTGAGCGATTTTATGCAACTATAAGTTTTCGAAAAATTATTTTTAAAGATTTCTTTTGAAATTTCACGAACAATTTCGGTGTCGTTCCAAGGGGTTTTTCGCCATCGATTATACGATAAACTTCATGGCCTAGGCCAGTAATTAATACTGGTGTCGCCTTTTTCCTGCAATCTGGAGGGCCTTTCGAATTGCTTCTTTTTCGATCTGGAATTTCTTGGATATTTGCTGGTATTTTTCCATTCTTCTTAGAAAAATCCTACAATGACTTCTTCGCGAATTTGTTTTGCATCTTCGGTGTAGTTTTCTTCATCTGTTACGATAATTCGGTCAGCTAAATCTTGAGCGATTTTTCCCATAATTGGGCGTTTCTCACGATCACGATCACCACAAGCACCGAAAAACCAGAATAGTTCGATTTTTAGTGATTTTCTTTGAAGTTTGAAGAAGTTTTTTTCAAATGCGTCAGGTGTGTGAGCATAATCTACCACAACTTCGAAAGGAAGATCTGATGTTGCATATTGAAGCGTCCAGAAATACCTTCAAGGTTAGCAATTCCTTCTTGAATATCTTGCAGTGAAATTCCCAAAAGATATGCACCAGCTGCCGCCGCAGTCATAGTTGTAAACATTAAATTCTCCAGGCAAATTTGTAGCAATTTCAAGCGCTACGTTGTTATCAATTCGCAACTTAGCTTCACTGCCTTTTTGTAAAAGTTTAAAGCTTTTAATTTTAACTTCTGTAAATCGCTTTCACCATAGGTTATGCTCGCTAGCTTCAAACTTATTAAAGTAATCAAAATATTTATCATCGGTATTTAGGGACGATAAAGCGTGGTTGCATTTCGAAAAGTTTAGCTTTTTGCTGCAGCGTAATTTTTCCATTGTTTTATGGTAATCAAGGTGATCTTGAGTAAGGTTGGTCATGATTGCCATTTCAATTGGTACACCCGCAAATTTATATTGGTCAAGCGTGTGAAGTCGCTTCAATTAGTGCAAATTCAACATCGGCTTTTTGCATCGTGAAAAGAATTTTTGCAATTTCGAAACTGTTGCGGTTGTAGAATTGGTATCATTGACTGTTTGAACGCCTGCAATTTCGATGTTCGCAGTTGAAAACATTGCTGTTTTATAGCCAGCTTCTTTTAAAATCTCATTAAGAAAAATTAACGGTAGTTGTCTTGCCATTTGTACCAGTCACGGCAATCACTCGCAAATCACGAGCAGGGTTTCCATAACGCGCCGCAACTACTTTTTGCGCGAGATTTTCGATAAGTTCTTTCAAGCTCAACAAGTGCCGATTTTGGCAAAACTTTTCGAGCGGTTTTAGCTAAAGTATTCTTAATGCTCATACTAAATTATATCACTTTTACAAGGTTAGAGCAAATTACAAAATAAAAACAGCTTTTTCGAAGACTGTTTCTAAAAATAATTTCTGGTACACGAGAAAGGACTTGAACCTTCACGCCAATTGGCACTAGTTCCTAAGACTAGCGTGTCTACCAATTCCACCACTCGTGCAAAATTACTTTACTATTTTTAACTGATATTTTCGAAAAAGTCAAGATTTTTCAAAAATAGATTTTTTGTGGAGAGAACAGGATTCGAACCTGCGAGAGCTTGCGCTCAACACGCGTTCAGGCGTGCGCCTTAAACTCACTCGGCCATCTCTCCATAAAAAATATTATAACACGCTAAAACTATTAGTCCAAATTAAATATATAGCTAAACTTTTTAAAACAAATCGTGCTATAATTTCAAATATAATTATCTAATATTTTAAGGAATGAGTTAATGCAAGAAAAATCAATTTTTACACGAATTATCGAGGGCGAAATTCCTGTCATAAGGTTTATGAAGATGAAAAAAGTTTTTGCAATGCTTGATATCGAGCCACTTTCGAACGGCCATGTTTTTAGTTTTTCCAAAAAGCAAGTTGATTTACTTTGGGATTTAGAGCAGGATGACTATGATTATTTGTGGCAAATTGCTAAAAATTGCTAAAAATTCAAGCTGAAATGAAACCGATTCGTGTGGGTGTTGGGTTGAAGGCTTTGGCGTGCCACATGCGCACATTCACCTTAGTGCCACTTTATGACCAAAATGTTTTTGCAACTTCATCACGGCTACCCCGCTGAGACTTCACCCGAAGAACTTGCAAAAATTGCTGCAAAGATCACTTTCGAAAAATAAAAAATAACCCCACAATTTGTGGGGTTTAAAAAAGTGAGATGTTGAGAATTAGCTGCGTTAAAGCATAACAATACCTTCTTGTGTCCAAAAATCAATTTCTTCTTTTGTTGTTTGACCATATCGAGGATCGTGCTTAGATACAATATGCATTGAAAAAGTTACCGGTCTTATTTTTAAATAAGTAGTTTTCGTAATTGACGTTTGTATGTTTGCAAGAAGTCATGTCGTTTTTGTTCTGAAACCCCAGCAAAATTAATTCCTTCCACTACTTTGCAGTGTAGGATTTTCTGATGAGTAAAGCTCAAAACTACCCAGCCGTTATCTTTTTCAACAAACTCTGTGTAAAAATTTAGCTTGAGCCATATGGAATCTCCGCGCTTAAAGCCCGCTTAGCTATAGATTTTTCGAAAACTTTCAGCTGACAGCTAAGTTTAACTTTTTAAACTCAATTTTCGAAACTGAAAAAAATCGATAAATAGCCAATTTCTCACTTTTTGAAATGTTCGCTTGTTCCACACAAGCTTTTTAAATTATATCATAAAAATAGAAAAAGTCAATAGTTATAATACAAAAAGAAAAGCCTTGCAAAAACAAGGCTTGTGAGTTTTGGAATTGAGCTATTAGCTATCTATATTTGGCCAGCGCTTGGCAGCCAATAATTTGACCGTCGCCATTTCTCACCGTTTTAGCAGTAGAAGAAGATCTTACGTATTTCGGCCGCTTAAGTATGCTGCTTTAGCGGTTATGGCACCTACAATATAATATGTCCCTTGATTATATTCTGGCAGATTGACTGGCTTACCAAATTCTGTTTCAATAATTGAATACCTTCAAGCGTTCCAATTTCAACATCTTTTGTGCGGCTCTTGCCTCACCGGATGATTCGAAAAATTTTTACTACGTTTCCTTCTTCATCTACGATGTTTTATTTTTGTGCGGTGTCAAGTTAATGATATTTGTCATTTTATTTACTTCCTCTTTCGAGGCCTTCCTGTTATTTTTACCAAAGTTTACTACTTAGCAAAAAATCTTTAAATAATCTTTAAAAACTTATTGCTAAGCAGTAAAAAGATAATAAAATGAACAATATTTTTAGCTCAATTCTGGTAATGTTCGGTTGCGATTCTAATATTCACAACTTCTTAATTATAGCATAATTAAGATAAAAAGTCAAATTCGAAAAACTCATGTTAAAAATAAGAATATGAAAATGAAAATTATTGCAATTGGTAAAAACATGAAAAAGTGGGTTGCGGGCGGGATTGAAATGTTCGAAAAACGTTTGAAAAAGCCTTTTTGAAGTGGAATGGCAGATTTTTAGCGCATTCGAATTTTGCCGAAGAAAAAGCTCGTGAAGAAGAAACTTTGCGAATTTTAGAGAAAATTAAGCCGAATGATTTTGTAATTTTGCTCGATGAGCGCGGTAAGAATATTTCTAGTCCGGAATTTGCGAAATTGCTTTCGAACGGCTTTTGTGAATTCGCAAAATTTTTGTGATTGTGATTGGCGGTGCTTTCGGGGTTACGGAAGAGCTTCGAAAACATGCAAATTTTGTTTGGAGCCTTTCGAAAATTGGTTTTTCCGCACCAAATTGTAGCGACTGATTTTTAATTGAACAGATTTATCGGGCACAAGAAATTTCTTCTGGCGGAAAATATCACCATGAATAGTTTTATTTTTGTGGAAAAACTGTGGAAAATTTTTCAAAAATGTACGAAAAATAAGCTAAAGCAATTGCTAAAAATTGTAAAAATATATAATAGAATTACTATGGCTAAAAATGAAAAAGAAAATTGTTAAACTGCGAAATTTAAAGAAGCGTTTTTGGTGTTGGTGACGCTGAAAACTACGCCTTGAATGGTGTTAATTTAACCATTAAACAAGGTGAATTTATCATAATTATGGGGCCTTCTGGCTGCGGAAAAACCACTCTTCTTAATACGATTGGGCTTCTTGATCGTGCGACAGAAGGAGATTATATTTTTGATGGGCGAAATGTTGCGCGAATGTCGCGTTCAAAGCAAGCGCAAATTCGAAGTGAAAAATTGGATTTATTTTCCAGAATTTTAATCTAATTCCCGTTTAACGGTGATTGAAAACGTTGTTCTTCCCTTGTTTATAAAGGTGTGTGTAAGGTTAAACGCCTTGAACAAGCTTCAGAAAGTTTGAAACAATTTCATCTTGGTGAGCGTGAATTTTATATGCCGTGGCAACTTTCGGGTGGCCAAACGCAACGTGTAGCAATTGCACGAGCTCTTGTGAACAAACCATCAATTATTCTTGCCGACGAGCCAACTGGAAATCTAGATTCAAAGAGCTCGCATATTATTATGGAAGAATTGGCTGATGTGCATAAAAAAGGTAATACTATTATTATGGTAACGCACAATCCTGAATTAATGGCATACTGCTACGCGGATTATTCACAATGTTTGATGGAAAAATCGACACTGATACCAAAAAGAAACCCGCTAAAATTCTTCGAAAAAGATGAAGAGTTGAATACACTAGACAAACTCGAACAGATGGAAGAAAAATTGATGAAATTAAAGAGGAATTAGGAGTTTAAGATGAGTCCGAGAGTTTTAAAAACGAATATCGAAAAATGCGATAGAATCGCTCCATGCAAACTCGTTTGAGAACTTTCTTGACGATGCTTGGTGTAATGATTGGCATCGCCAGCGTTGGGTTATCTTTTTCACTTTCTGGCGGTGTGGGCTCAATGATTTCAAAATCAAATTGTTGCTGAAGGTGTGGGCGTTGGCAGTTGTTCGTCCAAAAAGATTGACGGCAAATGATAAAAAATGTAATTACAAGCCTAGCAACTTCGAAGAAGCTTTACGCAAAGTTCAATCACAAACGAAGACCTTGGTATGATTTCGAAAAATTAAAGAAGTGTCGGCAGTTGCTCCGCTCGCAAATTTTTCGGCAAAAGTTAGAGGGATGGCGAAGAAAAATACGCAAATCTACTTTGCAACAAGTCCAAATCTTGATCAAACAGTGAGTCTTAAAGTTCGCGAAGGCCAATTTATAGCGGATAGCGCAAATGCAAATACGGTCGTTCTCGGTAATCAGATGGCGATTGATTTATTTGGGAACAACTCAAGCGGTTGGTAAAGAAATTGCAATGAAGGGTGAAAAATTTATCGTTATCGGTGTTCTAACGCATCAAAGCTCTTCAATTAACTTTAGTAATGTTGATTTTAATAATACTGTAATTATTCCATACGAAACTGCGAAACGAATTATCGGTGATAATTTGCAGATTCAACAAGTAAACATTCATGCAAAAAGCATTAATAGCCTAGGAGCAATTCAAAAACAAATTGAAAGCGATCTTTTGAAAAAACATAATGGTGAACGCGATTTTGAAGTTCTTACAGGTAAAAATATTTCACATCCATCAGATAAATTCATCGAACTTTCAACATTAATTTTGGCGATTGTTGCTAGTGTTTCATTGGTTGTTGGCGGAATTGGGATTATGAATATTATGCTAGTAAATGTTAGCGAACGAACACGAGAAATCGGAATTCGAAAAGCGCTTGGCGCGAATAATCGACACATTCTATTCCAATTCTTAACTGAGTCGATGATTATTTCGCTTGGTGGAGGATTATTCGGATACTTGATTGGTTATGCATTCTCATTTGGTGTAAAGTATGTTTCTTGCCGTTTAGCCCAATTATCTTCTTGGCAAATTGCACTTTTGGTTTGTGGACTTTCGACAGTTGTTGGTGTGATCTTTGGTCTATACCCTGCCTTCCGCGCAGCCCGAAAAAGATCCAATTGTAAGTTTGCGTCAATACTCTTAATTACTTAATAATAAATAAAAGGTCGCTTCGAGTGCGACCTTTTAAGTTTCGATAAATTTAAACGTTTGTTGGTGAACACCATTCACGCCATTTGGATTGCTTCCTCCACCGAAACCAGTTCCGGTACCTGTGAATAGTCCGATAATGAAGTTATAATTGCATACGCAAGAAGTGCGATAATTAAACCAACGATTGCGTAAAGGATGGTATGCAGCATCAACTTTTTCGAATCTCCGTTTGAGAGAAATGTGGAAGACCGCCATAGATTAGCATAACAACGCTAAAATTCCCTACCGCGAAAAGCATCATGTTAATCATTTGGGTGAAAATTCAGTATTTCGTCACCGAAAAGGGTTGTTGGAACACCTACGCCACGACCCCTATCTGCTCCACCTTGAACTCCACTGTTAAAAATAGTGCTAGTCGCAAAAGAATTAAGCGTTAGAAAAAGTTGCCGGAAAAGCCGAAGCTATAAAAACCGCTAATTGAGATTTTTCGAAACTTGTTTTTAAATTCTTCATAATAGACATATTATATCAAAAAATGGTTTTTTGTCAATGCTCTGTGTTTTTATAAAAATTTGTTAAAATGGAAAGTACTGGAGGATTACCCAAGTGGCTGAAGGGGACGGTTTGCTAAATCGTTAGTCTGGGGAAACCTGGAGCGGGAGTTCGAATCTCCATCCTCCGCCAGAGAAAAACAGTTCGCAATAGCGGACTTTTTCTTTCAAAAATGTAAATTTGATGTTATTGAGTATTATTAATCTCATTCTCAATATCTGATTTAACTTTTTGATATTTATCCATTTCTTGGTCACTAATTAGGGCCATGCGCATGCAAGAAAGATGAGAGTTCAGCTGATTTTAATAGCGAATAATATTGCATATTTTGTATTTTTTTCAAAACATGTATTATTTTTCTCGATTATGTCCTTTTTGAGATAGTCTTGATATGACTTTTATCGATTTTTCGCGATAGTCATATAATATTCTCGTCAAGTTTTCAGTATTTTCTCTGTCTTCTGGGGACTTGAAATATCCTTTGTCTCGGATATCCTTAATAAAATCACTTATAAGCGGTTCTCGCTCAACGATATTCATTGATAGCGATGCGTATTGTGATAAATTGCCATCTAATTGACCCCAAGTTGGGTCTACATTAGTGATGGCGGTTCCATCATGAGTAAAGGTTATGAATTGGTTATATTTATGACCCACAGCAGATTTAGATTTGAAGGGTTTTACGGCATCCCACGGGGATTCACCAACAATTTCTCGACAATAGGTGTTGGCAAGGCGAGTTGTTTCTGGATTTTGAACTTTTTGAGCGCCGTAAAAATGATTTTAGTCATATCGGCATAATTCCTACAAAACACCAAGTGGCGAATTCCCTCTTTTGATAGGGTGCTTCATTATTTCTAAAGTTGACATTCTGTCGGCTTTTTGTATGATTGCCAGATGTTTTGGAGTGATCATAATTCTTTAATTTCATAACTATATTCGTGCTCAAAAGCATGACTTGTCGAGGTGATAGCTCTTTTCAAGTCATTAATATCTTTAATTTCTGATAAATCCATAAGGTTTTTGTCTGAAGCGCATAATTTTTGCTGAAAAATTGGCAACTTCTGAAATAGAATCTCTAGAAATTGAGTTTTGGTATGTTTTCTGAGGAGCCGTTGTTAATTTTTCAATCATATCTTCAGAATAACTTTTCATTTTCCCTGATAAGATTGTATTTGCGGGTGAATTTTTATAAGCTTCCTTGTGAGCCTCTATTATTGCCGTATCGGAACGCTCGCCAGGAGTGACCTGTGGGTTGAAATTACTCCTGTTTAAAAATACATGTCTTACGCCATTGTGGAATAGTTCAATACCCGCTTTACCACCAAGTTGCTAACCTCAATAGATTTATCATTTTCTTGAGAGTTATTTTTTTGGATTGTCTTCTACTGACTGAGAAGTTGAGTTTAGATTATTGAAATTTTTCATTTTAATATTTTTTGTTTTAGCTACTTAATGATAAGTTTATTATACTATATAATTGTTAAAAGTCAATATTATTGTTATGGTTTTTATAAGAATATACTCCAAAACCAAAAAGAGCCTCATTTTTCGAAAGCTCTTTTAAAAATTTTATTGTCTTACGCCTTTCATTGTTAGATTTAATCTTCCTTTTCGTCAATTTTATCTAGTTTTACCCAAATTTCTTGATCTTGGCTTAAAACATCCGTAACTTTTTCGGTTCGCTTTTTCAGACATTTTGTGAAATGTGAAGCATGCCATCAATTCCAGGAAGAATATTTACGAAAGCACCAAAGTCTTTAATTGAAACAACTTTTCACGATAGATTTTGCCAACTTCAGGCTCTTCAACCAATGATTTAATCCAGTTTAGTGCTTTTTCAATTTGTTCAGCATTCGAGCTTGCGATTGTGATCAAGCCGTCTTCCTTAATATCAACTTCAGCACCAGTTTCAGATGTAATTTTATTGATTGTTTCGCCACCTTTACCGATGATTGCACCGATTTTTTTCAGGGTTAATTTTAATCTTTTCAATCCGTGGTGCATATGGTGAAAGGTCTTTTTTAGGCTCAGAAATTACACTTAACATGTGGCGCAAAATATGCTCGCGACCTTTTCGTGAAGTTAAGATTGCTTTTTCAAGAACTGAAACTGGCAAACCATGAACTTTCATATCCATTTGGAGCGCTGTAATTCCGTTTTTCGAACCTGTACATTTGAAGTCCATATCGCCAGCAAAGTCTTCGGCGTCGGCAATATCGCTTAGAATGTAAGGTGTTTCGCCATCCATCATTAATCCCATTGCGATTCCTGAAACAGGATTTTTCAAAGGCACACCGGCGCTCATTAAAGCCATACAGCTTGAACAAGTTGCTGCCATTGAAGTTGAACCATTTTGGCTCATAATTTCAGTCACGCTACGGATTGCATAAGGAAAATCTTCAACACTTGGCAATACTGTTTCCAAAGCTCGTTGCGCCAAATAACCGTGGCCAATTTCGCGTCGACCAGGGCTTCCTAAGCGGCGAGGTTCACCAACAGTATATCCGGGTGCGTTGTAGTGGTGCATATATCGGCGTTCAATTTCGTTGAACTCCATTGTGTCAACCAATTGCGAATATGAGAGTGGTGCAAGAGTTACGATATTCATTGCTTGAGTCACGCCACGAGTAAAGAGGCTTGAACCGTGTGCTCGTGGTAAGAAGTCGATTTCGCTCGAAAGCGGTCGAATTTCATCTAACTCACGACCATCTGGTCGCTCGCCGTCTTCAATAATTCCCTTTCGAACTGCTTTATGAACCGCCAAAGTGAATGCTTCATCATATTCTTTTTCGAATTTCTTCATACACTTCTTCACCGAATTTTTCAAGCATTTCTGCGTGGAACTTCTCATGAATCTCGGCAATATTTTTGATTATACTTTGGATAAAGCCTCACGAATTTTCGAATCGAATTTTCCGTCTGTCCACTCTTCCACTTCTTTCAAAAATTTCTTCATTCGGCAAAACTAATTCGAAAGCGCGCTCCTCAAAAATAACCTGCTTCGATATATTTTGCACGTAATTCATTTTGAGTTTAATTGCTGGTTGAAATTTCGTAAGCCCAAGCTAGCCCTGCGATAATTTCTTCTTCAGGAACTTCGTTTGCTCCAGCTTCAACCATTGTGATACCGCTTTCGATTCCAGCAACAACTAAATCGAGCGGAGATTTTTCGCGTTCTTCAGGATTTAAGAAAGCTTTAAATTCTCCGTTAATTTTACCAATCCGAAGACCAGCAACTGGGCCCATCAAACGGAACTCCAGCAAGATGCAACGCGCTCGAAGCTGCAATCATCGCAATCATATCTGGTCGAAATTCTGGATCGGCTGAAAGAACAGTTGTGCAACCTGAACTTCTTCGCGATAACCTTTTGGAAACAAAGGTCGAATTAGCGATCGATTAATCGACCAATCAAAACCGCGTCATCGCTTGGGCGACCTTCGCGCTTAATAAATCTTGAGCCAGAAATTCGTCCGCTCGCGTACCACTTCTCTTCGTAATCAATTGAAAGTGGGAAATAATCTAGCGCCACTGGTTTCGGAGCCCAATTGAACGGTTCCCAAAACGACAGTTTCGCCGTATTTTACGATAACGCTGAAGTTGAACGAAAGCCAACTTGCCAACTTCTAGTGTTAGTTTTTCGACCCAAGAAATCAGTACTAACCGAAATTAATTTCTTCCCGGTTGGATTTATGATCATATTTTTCTCTTCTGCCAAATGAGTTGCAGGAATCTTCTTCGAAAAGCTCGAAAATAATTTCTACCACACATTTGGCGTTAATTTTCCCCTTTTTATTATAGCATTTTTAGCTAAAATCGCAAAATTAAATAGCCCAATCAAGGGCCATTTAATTAAATTTTCGTGTCGAATAATCCAAGATTAAGATTATTGGCAATGCTGCAATTCCAGCGGCAATTAAAATTGAGAAATCTTTTAGCACTTTTTACGTGAACCAGTGTTTGGTGCCTCAACCTTTGAATCTGTCTTTTTAGCTTCGGCATTATTTGGATTCTTAGGTGTTTTTGGATCTTTTGATCTTTTGGATCAGCTGGTTTAGCTGGCTCTACTGGTTTGTTTTCACTTGGTTGCGTTGGTTTATTCTCTGAGTCTTTCTTGTTTTTAACTTTTTAGGTTAAATACATCTTCACATCCTTCTGGCAATTCTACAGGAGTACCAACTTCAGGTTGAGTTGCTGGTAGATTCATTGATTCGATAAGCTTATCGAAATTATCTGAAGGATCTCGGTAATACCTCGAGTTTTTGATGTAAAGTAAATGAATCCTGCATTTCGTTCGCGGCTTAGCTCTAGAACTTTTTGTTGCTCTGCTTCGGAGCGAATTCCATAAACGATGTGGTAAAATCTTTTTCGAATTTTTGCTATCTTTTTCGAAATTAGAAATATTTTTCCAGCGGTTAGAATCTCTTTTGTTCAGATATTTTTCAACATCTGTTTCAGCAGTTGTAAAGATATCTGCGTATTTTCCAATTTCTTCATCTTGAAGGTAAGTTCCAGGGTTTTGAATAACTAGGGTTCCAGGATGTTTTACCTTAATATAGTTGTAGGTATTTGCAACATAACAACGTTGAGCAGGTGTACCAGAAGCCATTTCATCGATAAAGATCGCTTTTGTGTCTGGTGCAACTTTGAACCAAGTATCGATGTCTTTTGCAAGTTCTTTAATATCGCGATTTTGATAAGTCTGGGCAATATATCCAACTTTGTTAAAACCACGGTTGCTTAATTCTGTCATCGCTTTTTGATAAGACGCATCTAGCGGATCAGTTGGTCCGTTATTTGGATTAACAATCGCGTATGGAATTTTTGTGCTTCCGTGTTTATAGATTGCTTCCCATAGCGGTGCATTTTTGCTAGGGTATTTATACATCGGTATGATTATGGATTGAGTTGATGTCGCAGCAAGCTTTTAGCCCAAAGAGCACGCTCAAACCAACAAATCCCTAAAATTGATGTTAGTATTGCTATTTTTTATTTTTGTTCATTTTCTCCTCCTTAAAAAGAATAACATCTCCGATTATAAAATATTTATAAATAAAAATCAATAGTAATTATGCTTATTTTGAAAAAACAAAAAGCTTCGAAAAACGAAGCTTTTTAAGGTGTTTTGACGATATTTATTTTCAACCAAGATTTTTATATTACATGCATATAGTCCAGAATTCGAAAGCGGTTTAATTCAACAATTCCCGGTTTACCATTAATTATTGCCACATCTAACACTAAAAATCTTTTAGTTTTAAAAACCGGCGTAATTTCTTTAGCGGTTTTTGAGCAAAATCAAGTAATTGATTTCGAATCTTAGGTTGAAATTTAACTTTGGTTTGATCACGAATTTCTGCAGTTGCGGATCAAAACTTTTTCAGTGTTTTGCAACCAAGTAAAAATCTTCAATATTACCAGCCGAAGTTAGTACTTCCCTCGTTCACACAAAAACAGCGCATTTCATAACGAATATCTGCAAAATCTTGAATGAATAAATCATTTTTGTGCCAGGCATTCATTATTCTTACCAGCATTTCGTGCGTTGGTTTTTGAGATAAATCAATTTCAAAAATTCCCCGCTTTCGGATTTGTCATACTTTTAACCATTACTTTTTATGGTTTTTGGCTGAAAATTTCAAGCTGTTTCTAGGAAATTTTCGCTACAACAATGAACGAAATCTCGATTGAAATATTTTTTTGAACTTGTGGTTTTAAGTCGTATCGATTAACGTCATAGTTTGGATGTTTTTCAATTCCAAATCAGGGGCAAGTTTAATTTCAAATAATCCAAATTTAAGATTTTTCCGGTTTTATCAAATACAACCGTATCTTGTTTTGAGCCAAGATCATAGAAAACAAAAATTGGATTTTGCGCAACTGAGACCAAATTTTATTCGGCCAATCATTTCTAGCCAAAGCTCATGTCTTGCTTTAAGTGATGTGTAAATTATTTATGTAATTCAAAATACTGTGCAAATCTTTTTGATTACAATTTTGTGTTTCCTGCTTGGGAAATTCAAATTTTTGGGTAAGTTTTTGAACTCTGTTTTCAGTGAATCTGGGAACGCTTTTTGAAATCTTCATTTGAAATCTCATACACATAATTACTAATAATTAAATCAGTAGGCCATTTTAATACCTCCAAAAATAAAAAGTTCAACAAAAGTCCAGTTTTAATTATAATATATTTTTATCTTTAAGTCAAACTAAAATACATACAACAAAAATCGCCCAGAATTTGAGCGATTTTTGCAGTTTCGAAATTATTATTTTTCAGAAGACCCAATTTAGCAACAACAGCTTTGTAAGCTTCAAAAATCTTTTCGTTCAAGATATTTTAGAAGTTTTTACGGCGACCAACCATTTGCATCAAAACCGCGACGAGCCATGAAGTCGTGCTTGTTTGATTGAAGGTATTCCCGTCACTTCTTTGATACGAGCCGTCAAGATTGACACTTGTGCTGTGGCGAACCAACGTCATTCTTTGAAACCTGAGTCACAGCGATTGCCTTCTTTATTCTCTTTAGTAATCATCTTGAATATTTTAACAAATTTTTCTAGATAAGTCAAGAAAGTTTTATAATTCTATAGAATTTTCAAGCGCTTTTTAACTTTTTTTCAAGCTCGGCTTTTTGTTTGAGAATTCTTCGCGAGTTTCTTCAACCAAATGTGCTGGTGCTGAAACATAGTTCTCGTTCGAAAGTCGTTTTTCGAGCAAATTGATTTCGTTTGAAATCTTTTCGATTCGTCTCGTTTAACTCAGTTTTATATTCGGCCAGAACGCTAGTTGGAACGTCAAGATATGCGCCCAAACCGCTGGCAGCAAGACTGAATCCGTGTGGCGCGTCTGTTTGAACAATTTCTGGCACGCGTGAAAGGTGTCGAATTGTCTCGGCATTTTTCGCAATTAGCTCATCTTTTTCGAAAACCAAATTGTAGCGTTTTTGCCTGGAAGTTCAGCGGTGATCAAGCGAATTTCACCAACCAAATCTTGAATTCGTTCAAATTGAAGTGCTTCGAATTCGTTAAACTCTAGTGATTCGGCAAGTTTTTCATTTGCGAGAATTCCCTCAGTCCAAGGTAAAGTTTGCCAGATAGTTTCGGTTACGAAAGGCGCGAATGGGTGTGCAATCTTCAAACAAGTTTCTAAAACCCAAGCAAGAAGTTCAGGATTTTGTTGTGTTTTTGATGCTTCGATATACCAATCGGCAACCGTGCTCCAAATTGTGTGATAAAAGCAGTTTCAGAAGCTTCGGCAAAAACGGTAATTTTTGCATGTGATTATCTAATTCTGAAATTGCACGGTCGAGTTCTCGTACGATCCAGTGATCTGCTGGTGGAAAGCTCGGGCGTTTTTCACTCTAATATCGCCAACTTTTTCTGAAATGAACCGTGAAAATATTCCAAAGTTTGTTGCAGAAATTTCGCCCAGCGATAACTTTTGTTTTTCGAAAATGCTTGGTTTTGCCTGGCTGAACGCGCTGCGATAATTCCAAGGCGGAAAGCATCGGTTTGTATATTCAGCAATTACGTCCATTACACTATATTTCTCTTTGATTTGCTCATTTTTGGCCGTGCTCATCAAGAACCATTCCATGCAGATAAACTTCGCGGAAAGGAATTTGGCGTGCAATAAAGTCCCAACATAATCATTCGTGAAACCATGGAAAAATCAAGTCGTGGCCGGTTTCCATTACGCTATTTGGGTAGAATTTCGAAAGCTCTCCACCCTCAAGAAAATCAGTTGTAATGAATGGCCATTGACCACTCGAGAACCAAGTATCGCGTATTTCATCGCGTTTATAAATTTTGCCGTTAACTTCAATTTCGGCTTTCGTGAACATCGTTCATCAAAAATCCAATCTGTTGGATCTTCAACATTTTGAAATGCTGGGATTGGAATTTCCTCATCGGTATTTGACGTGAAATGTTCCAGTCATGAATATTTTTAAGGTATTCCATTAGAACATTTTTCTTGTTTTCAGGCGTAAATTTAATTTCATCCTTTTCGAGAACTTCAATAGCTTTTTTAGCTAGAGGTTTCGTAGAGATAAACCACTGCTCTTTTACAAGTGCGGCTGAATTGGCTCGCCAGATTTATAGTCGTAACCAACAACGTGTAATATCTTCTTCTTTAAAGAGGGCGTTAATCTTCTTGAGGTCTTCAAGAATCTTTTTCGCGCTTCCATAACTTCCAAGCCAGCATACTCACCGGCGTTTTTGAGTCATTTTCTCCATCAAAGCCAATTACTTGAATTTTTGTAAGTTGCCAGATGATTACCAACTTCGAAGTCATTTGATCGTGGAATGGTGTAATTTTAACAACACCAGTTCCAAATTGTGATCGGCGTATTCATCGGCGACGATTTCAACTTCACGGTTAGTTAGAGGTACGCGCACTTTTTGCCAATTAGATTTTGCATCGTTCATCTTCTGGGTTAACTGCATGCGCAGTGTCGCTAAGAATTGTCCTCTGCTGTTGTTGAAACTAGCATATATTCACTAATATCACCAAAATTATCAAGAACAGGATACGCGATTGTCCAAAGTTTACTCTCTCTTCTTTGTAATCTACCCGATATCGGCGTAAGGTTTTGGTATTTTGTTGAATACTCAACACTCGCTCACCTCGATAGATTAGGCCATCGTTCCACATTTTTCGAAAGTTTTATAAACGCGATTTACTACTTTTTCATCTAGTGTGAAAGTAAGGTTTTTCCAGCTCGGCTCCAGCTCCGAGTGCACGAAGTTGTAATTCCATGTTTCCGCGTTGGCTAGTAACAAAATCCCAAACATTTTTATAGCTCATCACGAGAATAATCAAAACGGCTCTTCCCTTTTGCATTTAGAAGGCGTTCATAAACAACCCACGTTTCGAAACCAGCGTGGTCGGCACCAGGCAACAAATTGCGTCATAACCTTTCATTTTGTGATAACGTACCAAAATATCCTCTACGGCGGCTCATTAATCCGTGTCAATGTGAAGATTTCCGTTTGCATTTGGCGGTGGCATGTAATTGAATATTTTTGACTAACTCCGCTACTTTCGAAAAGCACCGGAAAGTTCCCAAAGATTATAAATTTCAGGTCTCGTAATTATTCGGTTCGTAAGTCTTTGTAATTTTCATAATTCCCTTTAATCGCATTTATTCAACATTTCACGCGAAATTTTTAATGCGTGAAAATTTTACATTTACAATTATACCACATTCTGGTGTATAATATAAACATGCTAAAGATTATCGAACACAGATAAAAAGAATGGGACGATTTTTGTTAACGAACATAACGGTCATCCTTTGCAGCCGGGGCTGGGGGTGAACTTAAAGCCGAGTCATCAAACTGGAAGGTGGTGCGAGTTTTTTTGAAGAACGGTGAAGAAAAATATATTGATCGTAAGAAGAACGATCATTCGGATATTGTGGCGGCAGCGCAAATTTTAATTCGAAAACTACCTTTTCCGCTTAATAGTTTTGCGTATATTCCGCGTGGTGCTTTGGTACTTTCGAAAAACCGATTGAACGAGCTCATTTCGCGTGAAATAGCGCTGGGTTTCGAAAACATTAAACCAAAACCAGTTTGTTTGAGTATGGAGCCAGATTGGAAATGAAGACTGAATTTGAGATTCGTGATGGCTGGCGAAAGAGTAAAAATACTATTTTAATTCCGCGAACGCTAATTATTGATTTAACGCAAACTGAAGATGAATTGCTCGCACAAATGAGCAAAAAAACGCGTCAATATATTCGAAAGAGTAGTGGGGAAGTAAAAATTCGCCAACTTCGTTCGAAAGAAGATATTGACCGCGCGCTAGAAATTTACGTTCAAACTGCAAAGCGTGTGGTTTTGCACTCACCCCTATATTATCACGATCTCTATAAAAATGGGTGAAAAATTCGCCAATTTTTGGTGCATTTACAGATGTAAACTCGAGTGAAGAGCAGGGACAAGCTGAAAATAGTCAAACTCAAGAAATGGTTGCATTTTTGTGGTTTGCGCAAGCAATCACACTCGTTTCGAGCTTTTATGGCGGCGTAACTGAAACGGGTCAAAACAGTGCGTGCTAACTACATTTTTAAAGTGGACAGCAATGCTCGAAATGAAAAACGTGGTGTGAAAAAGATACGACTTCAACGGTCTTTTTGAATGATGATTTCGAAATTCAAAGCTGGTTTTTATGCATCATGAAAAATATGCTTATTGGAACCTTAGATTTTCCGATTTCGAAAACATATTTCATCTGGAATTCATTCCTTGCCGACTGCGATGATCGTACGAAAATTCAAAAATAGGAAGTGCAAAAATAAAGAAATCGCTCAAAATTGGGCGGTTTTTCTTTTTCGAAAGTGAAAAATATAAAAATTGACCAAAATATTAAAAGGTAGTAAAATAGAATTATGAAAATATAGGAATTGAAAAGCACTTGCGATGAAACCGCAGCAGCCGGTTGAATTTGATGCGAATCAAATCACGCGCGAAAGTTCGCCAAGATTAAATTTGCTCTCGCATGTGGTTCATTCACAGATTGATATTCATGCGCAGTTTGCTGGTGGATTCCTGAGGTAGCGGCGCGTTCACATATTGAATATGCGAACCTGTAGCTCGCAGAGCTCGCGCGCGCGGTGTCGAAGATCCGATGGAATTGCTGTTTCTTATGCGCCAGTTTAATTGGTTCGCTTTGCTGGCACATTAACTGCGCGAACTATGCACGAATTTTCAATAAACCTTTTTATCCAATTCACTCATGTTGAAGCTCATGTTTACGCGAATTTTTGAACGAAAACCGCCAAAGTTTCCATTTTTAGCGCTAGTCGTGCGGGCGGTCATTCGCAAATTGTTTTGTTTAAGGCTCACGGCGATTATCAAATTTTGGGCGAAACTCAAGATGATGCGGTTGGTGAAGCTTGATAGTTGCAAAAATTATCGGTTTGTCTATCCGGGCGGTCCAGCACTCGAAAGCAGCAAAAACGGAAATTCTTCAAAATATAAGCTACAAAAGCGCGCTTAAAAGCGGAAGTATGATTTAGCTTTTCGGGCTTAAAACGGCTGTTTTGCGAGCGGTTCAAAAAGAAGTTGGTGTTGATTTAATTTCTTCCTTCTTTCGAATTAGCGGCAAAACTCAGTGAACAGCAACGAAACGATTTTTGCGGCAAGTCAAAAACAGCGGTTGAAACTTTGCTGATAAGCTTGAGCTTTGCGGTGAAAGATTTTGCACCAACAACAGTTGTGATTGCTGGCGGTGGCGGCAACTCAGCGTTAGGAAGAATTAGTTGATGAGTTTCAGATAAATTGCCGGATCTAGTGATTTTCACCCACCGGAACTTTTGCACCGACAATGCTGCGATGGTGGCAACATTGGGCGCTTTCAAGCGGTTTCTAAGCAAAGCCAAAAAGATCCGCCTGAGCTTTGAGGTCATGCTTTCACTTTCGATGAGTGATTCAAAGTGGTAAAATAATTTTCGAAAAAATAAAAAGCCCGCAAATTTCTCGCGTGGTTTTGTGCGAGGACCTCGAAAGGAAGACGCGAATACCCTGGAAATGGTCATACTTGTATCCGCAGGTTAGACACTGGCACTACGATTACCGGAGCGCGCGTTTTAAAAGCTATAAAATGAGATACTTGTCTTCAACCTCTACGCGAATCACATCTGAAATTTTGATGCTCACTCAAGGACATGTTCAATGACGCACCTGACGTATCTCAACGGTGGCGGCAGGAAACACGCTGACATTCACTTGGTTACAGCTGGGCACAGCGTCACTTGTTCCTGCCGTCAGGATAGCACGGCCAGAGCGCGCCCTTTTGTACGGTCGCTTCTAATTGGTCTATTGAATGATACAGACTTGTCCTCCATGCGAGACAAAATACGCGATACGTCGCGATCGATACCAGTCGCTGCGGGTCTTCTGGTTTGACTAGGGTCGACGCTGCAACCGCGCGTGCGTATCGTATACGGTATCGTTGAGTCGTTGCAGATGACTCGCAAGCCTGAAAGTCACTTCCGGCTCAGGAGAACTCACACACGGCTTGTGTAGCTAATCGTCCTCATCACGCAGATGACTCACAGCTTGATCTCACCATCCTTAGCGGCCTCGACTGAGAACGTCTTCGACGAGCTTATGCAACGTTAACGCAGTCAGGCAGACTTTTGCTGCGCATTTACACGCCAATCACCCTTTAGACGACATAATTGGGTCCTCAACAAATGTCTTCTATTTTACCAAAACGCAACCTGACATTAGCATTTTTGAGCAGAATTGTCAAGTTTTTGAAAGAAAAATAAAAACCGCCGAGATAGAGCTGATTTTTGAGAAATGTATCACAAGCGTTTTACGCCAGCTGCAGCAGCGGCAAGAGAAGCTTTTTCGGCGAGCAGCCGTATTTTTCTTGATAAGACCTTTTAGCAGCTTTGTTCAGTCTCACTGTGTGCTTTTGAAAGGTTTTTGCGCTTGGTTCAGCAACAAAAAGCTTTAACTGCACCTTTTGATATCTTTTTAATTCCAACGTTGCGTTCAAGTGCGTTTTGCGGTTTGTCGCATCTGCTTTACAGCAGATTTAATAATTGGCATTTAATGTCCTTCTTTAGTTGTTATTTACAATCAACATCGATTATACAGTATTTCGAAAGAAAAAGCAAGCATTTCAAATAAACTATTGACATTTTATTATGATTATGCTAATATAGGGCTATAAATTATAAAAATAAACAACAGATTCAACAAACAAATGTCATAATGCTCAAGAGCAGATTATCGCAAAGTTGAAAGAACTCTGAAAGTATTCTAATTGCGGGTAAATGATAACCCGCGTTGATGAACTCATCAGCTTTGGCGTTGACGCTCGTAACAAACAATTCAGGCAAGCATGCAGCAGCAGTTGCGAGTGGTAGAAATGCCAGATGCGCTAACTCTTCTTGCGCCCAGAAAAACTTTTCGAACATTCGGTAGATTCTTTTGTACGTGATTTTATTATTGCTTTTAAACAAAGAAAAAGCCGATCATCTTTACGTTACAAACTTGTTGGCGATCACGTTAAAATTTTCATTACGCCGTATGTTCGGTGATTTCGGAAAAAGACCCTCGAATTTGAACAAGGTGATTTTAATATTGATTTTGTTTTGCTTTAAACGTTGGAAAGCCAAGATCGACTTGATGGTGCTTTCGCAGCTACATGGTCGAATTTTTCACGATGCTTCAGTGGGAATTTTAACCGTTGGCGAAAAATCAAACAAATCTTAACGGAATTCACTGGCACGATGAAAGTGCAAGTTCTTAAGTGAAATCATCGTTCAAATTATTGAATCTATTGGCAAAAATCTTTACTGAACCAGTCGCTACTGCGCTCCTAGACTCGAATTGTTGCAGAAACTGATCGATTCTCAAACCCGAAAGTAACGGCTGAAATTATGGGTCTTTGCTTCAAAAACTTATTGCGTCTGGCGCTGACCAGCAACTTGTTATTTCGAAAGATTCGTGAAGCTGAAGAAAAAGCGGGCGAATTTGCCGTTCAGAAAAATGCTAAAAATGGAAGAAGCACTCGAAGAGCTTTCATGAAAAAGAAGATAAAAAGCAAGCTTTGAAAACCGAACAAAAACGTGACGGTGCTTTTGTACTGCTCACGAAGAAGCAAAAGAGCTAAAGAAGAATCTCAAGAGCCAGAAAAAGATAATGAAGAAGAACTGAAGAGTCACTTAACGACCTAAAAATATTAACACTGGAGCATGCTTTTCAGAACTTGAGGATGGAGATTCTGAAGCATGAATGAACGCTGAACAACCCTCAAGAAGATTTTTTAAAGAGGAGTTGAAGAGCCTAAAGAAGAGCTCACTCAAAAAGAAGAATTTATTCCTCAGGTCTCAGTTCAGCCTCAGTAAAGCGATCTCCAACTCAACCAGTTGAAGCTACTACTCAGCACCAGTTGCTGAACCAAAAGAAGCTCCAGCTAGAACAAACAACGATGCGCCAGTTCAACAAGAAATTCACAAACCAGCTCCAGCTCAAAGTGTAGAAGGTTTGGGTTGAAGCGCCAATTAAAAACTATGCGCCAGAAATTCCAGCTAGCGAGCTTTTCTGAAAATCCGAATGCGTTTATTGCTTGAAGCTCCAGTTCAGAGCAAAAGCTTTTTGAACCAGCTCAACAAACTGAGATTTCTGTTCCCAGCTTGAAGCTCCAGCTCAACCAGCAGTTGAAGCTACACTCAGCACTTTCAGTTGCTCGAACCAAAAAGAAGCTCCAGCGTCAAGAACAAAAACAGGGCGATGAATATTATCACCCTAAGGATAATGCAGAAATTGTTAGTGGTTTAACGGGCGCTCAGCCATATTCACCTAGTGGAATTAAGCGAGAAGATAATACTGCTGCAACCTCAAAACCCTGAAGATAACGATTATATTTTAAATCGTAAACAAACTCAGAATGCGGTTTACGAAGAGCCAAAAGATAATAGCAATTTTATACCCGAAACTAACGCTTTATGCGCAGGCTGCACCAGTTCAACCTCTTTCAAATTTCGAATCAAGCTAATCCGATTTCGAATGAACAATATGCGCGTGCATAATCCAGTGCAAAAATTCAAATGATTTTGCAATGCCAATGCCACCAGCTATGCCAGATTTTAACATCGATGCCAATGCCGCCAGAAATCTAAATTTTCGACGTAACTCCAAGTCCAGCAGAACAGCCGGCAATGGGTGCACAAAATAGTAGCGATAAAATAATGACGGATCAAATTTATCCCTAACGATCCATCACGCGTTTAGGAATTCCAGGAATGTAAAAATGGCGTTTCGAAAACGATAGCGGGCGAATCTAATTGATAAGCCTGCTGGAATTACTCAGCTTTTGGTGTTGTGGCAGACTCGCCGAGTGCTAAAAATGAGTTTGGTAAAAATCAAAAAGTTGGTCACATACTAGGAACGCTCGACCCTTTTTGCGACCGGGCTTTAGTTTTGCTATACGGTCAAAAGAAACTAAAAATGCAATGAGTCTCACTAGCTTGATAAAGTTTATGAGGCTGAATTTACACTCTGGCCAAATTTCCAGCACGGGTCGACCCTGAAGGCGAGATTTCGAAATGTGAAAATTTTTGAAATTCCAACCTCGAACAGATTGAAAAAGAAATCAAAAACTAACTTAGGGCAAAATTGAACAAACGCCGCCAGCTTTTTAGTGCGATTAAAAATTGATGGTGCAAGCGCGCTACGATTTAGCGCGAAAGGGTGAAGATTTTGAAATTCCTAAACGCACGGTTGAAATTTCTTGATTTTGAAATGTGTTATGATTTTCCAAAACTCAAAAAGTTCGCACGTATGTTTCGAGTGGGACTTATATTCGTTCACAGCGGAAGATTTGGGGTGAAAAATTTGGGCTGGTGGCATGTTTTGTTCGCAACTTCGGCGCACACAAAATTGCGATTTTTGATATTTCGATTTAAAAAGCTTTGGAAGATTTTGGAATTTTAGATTAGCTTGCTATCTCTACTAAAAATGATATAATTTAAACAATGAAAAACGCGAAAAATTCTTTGGATTGATTTCGAGAATGACTGGTCTTGATCCGCAAAAAGACTCGGATTTTAGAAGTTGCCGCAATTGCGACAGACTGGGATTTTAATGAAATTGCCACTTTTGAAAGTGCGCAGTTAAAAGTTGATGAAAAACACTGAAAGCCGAATGGTGGTGATTTTGGGATACTTTTAGTGAAACGCGATGCTTTAAAATTGCAAAAACTCTCGTGCTACTAAAAATCTACAAGAAGTGAAGTGGACTTAATTAAATTTGTAGAAGAAAACTTTTGTGAAGAACTATGAACAGGCGAGAAAATCTTTGGTGGAAATTAATCCACCAAGATCGCCGATTTATTCGTGCGGAATGGAAAAACTTGAAAAATGTTGCATTATCGAATGCTAGATGTTTCGGCGTGGAAAGTTGGATGAGCGCCAGTTTAAACGTGGTTTTTGCCAAGCTCCGAAAATCACCGTGCGCTGGATGATATTCGTGGTCTCGATTGAAGAGTTGAAATTTTATTTAAAAAGGTGAAAAATAATGAATCAAGATGAAATTAGAGATTTTTGTTAACTTTTGATGCGGCAGAAGTTCGAAAAAGATGAAGAAAAATAAGCTTGAAATTTTTGAAGTTAATTTTCGATAAAATTAGAAAAAATTTGGCAAGATGGCTAGTGAGCTGGTGATTTTGAGCGTGAGACTGGTGAAAAGATTCTTTCGAAAATTGCAGAAAGTGAAGAATCTGAAAGCAATTTTTCGCAATTATCCATGATGGCTCAAAACCATTAAACGTTGAAATGAAAAACCGTGCGCAATTGGCGCGAATTTTGCGCGAAAAAGGAGAGCGTGGTCCCTTCTAAATTAATGAACGAGCGTGATTGGAATTTGATTGATTGGGCAAGGGCGTTGCAGCCGATGAGCTTTATGACTTGTTGCGACCAAGTTATCGATTAGCTTGTGAGTAGCTAACCATTGACAAAAATATATTTATATGGTAATATAGTACTACCTTTGGGGAAATTATAGCCGTGCGGGGCTTTTAAAACGTGGCGACCCTTATATGACAAGAAGAAGAATTATTGACCACCACACAGCATATAGCGAAACGAAATGGGTAAGGCTCCTACCAGAACAGGACGAATCAATAGCTCAAATGAGCATTATGCTGTTGATGGAAAACAGAAATAATGATGGGTAAAGTTAGCACGGTTGTTCTGGACGAGGATATGCTGTTGATGGAAACAGAAATAATGATGGGCAGTTAGCATGGTTGTTCGGACGAGCTGACGTTGACGGTAATAGGAATGGTAGTGAAAGTGAGTCGGCATGGCGAGCGCAACCGCATGCTTTAGGTCATTCTGACTGGAAGTGTCTCTGTAAAGGTAGCATCACGAAGATCGTCGTTATGCAGACGATCGGCGGGTAAAAATCTTCTGCTACTCGAAGGAGGCCTTTTTCATTTGCGAAAAATATAAATTTGTATAATCATAAGTAATATGAAACCAAATCAAGACTGGAATCAGAACGACCAAAAATTATGGTGTTCAACCGAATAATTTTTCCTCAAAATCAGTATCCACAACAACAAAACTATGGTGGATATCCAAATGAGTTTGCTCAAAATGGGCAATTTTCCGCTGATCAGAATCAACAGCAGTTTGGTGCTCCATATCAAAACTATGGTGCTCAACAAAATTATCCGCAATATCCAAATGGGTATCAAAACCAACCTCAATATCCACGGCAACCAGTGCAGAATCCGTCTGTTGCTCCAAATTTAATGCCAAATCAAAACTATAACGGTAGCTCTGCATCTGAGAATCCGTATACCGTTGAGTATTTGAATAAAATCTCGCCTCAAAAGGCTGTTCCGTTTTTGGACAAAGGGTAAGATTTTGGTTGCATCCGCACTTGCAATTGCGCTTGGTTCTTTTGCAATTTTCATTATTGCAACTGCTGGAAAAAGTGATGATTCACGCAGAAAGTTCTCTCGGGCTTATTATAACGTTGTGAAGCTTTAAAGAAATTACTGGGACGTATCAAAAGAAAATTAAAAGTTCAGATCTGCAGCTGCTAATGCCGGAATCAATATTTCACTCAGTTCTGATGAGCAAATCTCAACAGAATAAGATGAAGGTAAGAAAATTGATGTTCCGTGGTGATTCAAGAAAGAAATCAGAAATTTATACAAACTGAAACTGATTTTAATAAGCTTGATACAACTTTGATGATGCGTTTTTGAATGCTACGAATGACGAAGTTTATTCTGAAATGGCTCTATCAGTTAGTTCGTGTTAAAACTTGATTGTTCGTCATAAAAAGACAGCAGGTTCTGTACAGAAAATGTATGCAAAGATTGAGAAAAATCTTGAAGAATCTTTCGAAACAACTTGAGAACTACAAGAAGTAAAATATTTCAAAAGCCGCTGAAAAAGTAGCTTATTTTTATTTGTTGATAATTTCTTGAACTATGTAAATCTGAATCACTTCGTCTTTAAACCAAGGGTGCTTGCCAAATATTATTGCGAGGCGAAGGATGGACGAGTGGAAAATATTCGAAGATAAGATTTGTAATTTTTAACGGTTTCAGTTAGTTTATCAGGGACGGTGATTAAGATAATAATGCTGGGCGTAATTCACAATTAAAATTGTTAATCTATATCTCGAGCGAGAGCAAGAACTCGTCTGTGCCACTTTTCAGCAAACCTTTTCTTGGTGGTAAAATCGCCTGATTTTTCCGTGTCCAGGAAAATAAAATCCATCGGAACAACAGCAAATAATCCTGAATTATAAAACTGTTCTCATTTACGCCAAGCCATTCTCGAAGATTATCCACTGGGTCATTCCAATTTAGCCCCTGATTCTTGTGCGTATTCCTGGCGCTTAGCAACAAATGTTAATGCGTGATGTTTTGGAATTGTAAAAGCGGTTTAATTCTTGTTTTGAACTAGGAATTCTGTGGATCGGCCATACCTTTCGGCTGTAAGTTTTTCGATTGTCCATTTTATTTTTCCTTTTCTGATTTTTATTTTAGCACTTTTAACTTTATAAATCAAGAAACGGTATATATAGAATATTTTTCCGACCCGTGGTATAATATAAACATGAACGATGCCAGAAGAAATTAAATCGCGAATAAGTATTGAAGATTTAGCTAGCGATATCTTGAGCTCAAGCGAACGGGGCGTACTCTTAAGGCGCTAGTCCTGGACGAATGAGCGAACTCGAGTTTTATTGTTGGTCCGGATAAGCAAATCCACATCGATTTTTCATCTGGAAAAGGCGGTGATATTTTTGGTTTTACTCATCAAGTCGAGGAATGAATTTTTCGTGAAGCATTAGAATTTTTTGGCTCGAAAAAGCGTTTGAGATTGAAACATTTAATCCGAAAACGCTCTAAAAGAAATTCGCCGGAAAAGAAAGAACGCCTGAAAATTTTTACAAATAAGTTCTAATTTTTAATCAGCATATGTTGATTCGTGTATAAAAGCTGAACTATGTTTTTAAAAAAGCAAACTCTCGAAAGAAATTCAGTAAGATTTTACAGAGTTTCATGGCCAAACGGCCATATTAACGAACTTTTACTTAAAAGGTTTTTCGATTTAGAATGATATTCGTGACGCAGAGCTTTTAAATCGGTTTTGCTGGTGACTATTTTCGAAACCGAAATGGTAATTACATTAAAAGATGCTAGGTGAGCCGGTTGGGTTTATCAGCAGATTATAGATGATGAAAACCAAAGCTCCCAAATATTTGAACACACCCACAAACTCTACTTTATGATAAGTCTTCGAATATTTTTCGACTTTCGCAAGCTAAAAATGAGATTCCGAAAACCGTTTTGCGGGTGGCTGCTGCTGAAGGAATATGGATGTACTTCGAGCCATCAAGTGGATGGTAAGAAAATGGCTCTGCCACGGCTCGGCAACGGCTGCGACAGTGAATCATCTCAAGGCGCTTAGTCGATTTCTCGAATGACATCCGGCCTCTGTTTTGATAGCGACCGCTGGAAATCAACGCCACCGAAAGAGCTTATTTTAGGTCAGCGTTGTCGAGCTGACAACTATTACATTAGATCAATCTGCAGGCCACAAAAGATCCGGATGAATTAATTCAAAAGATGTAGAACTATGGAAGAAATCAATTGCGAATCCGCAGCCAGCAATGGATGGGTCTTTGATCAACATCAAAAGAGTGCTGATATTTCAACGCGAAGGGTGAGACTCTTTCCACACGCACTTAAACTTGTGGAAAACCTTCTAAATGATCTCTGTGGAAAAGATTTTATATTAATGAGATTTCGAAAGAATTGTAGTTTGAAACCGCTGACGTTGTTTAATGGGAAGATTGCGGGAAGACAGTGAAGCCTGAAAAACCAAAACGCGCCGCAGCGCCGCGTAAGTGTACCTGAAAAACAGATAAGAAATTTGTTGACGATGCACGGTAAGACGACTTTGCTTGGTGCGCTGCGGAATTGGCGAGCCCGGCTCGCTAAAATGCTGAGTGATCACGAGAATTTCTGCTACGGCGAACAGCGGAATAAAATTCTAGAAATATTGAAATCGATGATATGTGAGCCGTTAGAAAAGTGCTGATGAATATGTTAAACTACTACTATTAAAAAGCCGGACGAACGGCTCGGAACATTAAAGAAAGCGCAAACCGATGAGATGAAGTTGCCTGATTCAGAAAAAGCCAGAAACCGAAAATTTGCGAACACAAAAGAGAATCTTCAAGCTGAACTTGAAAATGCTGAAATTAGGTGATGAAAAATTTAAAACGAAGATTTTAAGTAAGATTAGTAAACAAATAAGGAGCAACAGTGGCAAAGGTAAAAGCAAGAAGGAACTTCCAGAAGAAATCTCAAACGAAGATGGTGTTGTTGATGCAACGGTATCTCTTGGATGAATTTGAGCGGATTTTAAGATCTTAGCAAATGAAGACTGAAGAAAATATTATAGACGCAGATCTAATAACAGTTTCATATTCTGATGATATAACAGATGAGTAGCGTTCGGATGTATTTATGCGAGATTGGTATCCTACCCTTTCACTTGAGAAAAGAAACCGAACTGCCAAAAGTGATGAAGGTGACCAAAAGGCGTGAGATAGACAAATGGCGAAGCTAATATGCGCCTTTACAGGTTTCGATTGCAAACGACACTTTCCGCGTCGTGGGTTGACCTGTTTGATCGAATTCAAGAAGGACGTCACTCTTCTTCTGCGCCGCAGATAAATTTCGATCC
>BNJU01001575.1_pt1 | contig 51275 bp, 49 predicted proteins | sample 8539281 | NCBI WGS metagenome assembly BNJU01 (sample SAMD00202456, study PRJDB9452) | human saliva metagenome | isolation source: human saliva | place: Japan | reverse complement strand
CATCTCGGCGGCGGCATACCCGATCCCGTTGATCCGGGCCGAGGTCGCGCAGGGTTAATTAAGGGATGCGCCGCACCACCGCGGCGCGGCCAGAAACACCTCCCACGTAGTTAACCGAGGGCGAGGAGCCCCTTATCAATGGGGCTCTTCAGAGTTGGGTGTGGGTGGAGGTGTCTAGGCCTCCTGCGATGAGGAGCATTCGGAGTTGGTAGTTGGTGGGGTTGCGGTAGTCTCTGGTGGTGCGTTTGCCTGGTTCGATGATGCTGTTGATGGCTTCGGTGGGCCGTTGCTGGCTCCGGCTGTGTCGAAGTAGGCCAAGAATGCGTCCTTCCAACGTTGTAGGGTCCGCCCCAGTCGGGCGATTTCGGGGATGGGACACGTTGGTAGGCTCTCGACGAGATGAGCGGCCAGGCGTCGGCCTTGGGCGGGTGTGGCTTGATCGAAGACATCGCGCACTTGCTGGGCGCAGTGGTAGGTGACTTCGACACTGATGTGTGCCTCATCTGCCACGGAGGCCTCACGGAGTTGTTCCTGCTTGGCGTGGGGTGAGCCTGCGTGTGTGAGGCGCGCACAAGATAGCGGACCAAGTAAAGGGGGTCACCCTTGCACCCGCGGTGACCGGTCGCGTCTTGCCGGTTCCGGCGGCGTACCTCATCGAGAGCGTCGCCGGTGAGCTTGACGATATGAAAGGCATCGAGCACGCTGGTGGCGTCTTGGAGCTGGTCATCAATGGCGTTCTTATATCCCTGGAAGGGATCCAGCGCGCGATTCGCACCCCGCACGGAAGTCTTCGCCGCGCTCGGCCAGCCAGTTCTCATGCGCGGTGCCAGACCTTCCTGGGACCAGGCCCACTCAAGCGGGCCGTGGGATGATCCTTCCCGCGTGTCAGGTCCACGATGCCGGTGAGCTCACGCGGGCCCCGTCGGCGTCGGTCCTGGTGGTGCCACACGTGCTCGTCAACCCCCAATACCTGAACCCCTGCGAAGCGGGCGGGATCATCAGAAGCGGCTTGCAGGCGCGGCTTGATATGGGACCACACGGTATTCCATGTGGTTCCTAACTGGCGGGCCAGCCCCGAGACAGTGGCTCCCGCAAAGCGCAACTGTCGGATCGCCCAGCGGATCGCCCGAACACCCAAACGCGCCCTGGGCGCACACACCGAGTGGTTCTGCTCAGTGAAGGTCGCGATCTGGCAGGTGCGTTCGCGGCACAACCAGCGTCGCTTAAACCACCGGATACGCGCCGGGACCCCGGCCCAGGGCGCGTCAATCACCTCCACCACCACACGCCCATGACCTTGAGCGATCACCCCACACCAAGGGCAGCCGGTGAGGCACTCAGCGGGGTCTATGTCGAGCAGCAGACCGGACTCACGCCGAGCGAGAGCGATCAGCCCGAACTCCTCCAAGCCAACACGCAGATAACGACGATCAAACGACACAGCGCAGCAGCAGGTAGGGAGAGACACTGCCCAAGGTCCTAGACGACACCGGGGGTAGAAGTCCGCTCATCATCAAGGACCTCGACCTCTACCCGCAACCCCCGACCAACACCCAGTCACCCACACTCAACACGGAAGAGCCGAAATAGGCAATGAAGTCGAAATGGTGCCCCCGCTCTCACACTTATAACCAGCCAGAACCAGAAGACGTCCACAGAGGTCTGCTCCCGAACCGAAAGAACTAAGTACTATCATGGCGTGCTCTTCCATGACTAACCAGGTCACTGATGACTACGACTCATCTACCCGCGACCCATCCACTCTACAAGACATCGCGTGAAGCGTGGCGACTGTCCTGCATTACGTGATCCCAAAACACCTTCAAATATACCTTGTTGCCATTGAAGTACTTCGACTTGACATAGGGCTGCCGTTTTGTTGAGTGTGCGATTATGCTATGTTCCCGGCGGGCGTGGTTCAGTGATTCGTTATAGGATGATCCAGGCAACCGCGGATATTTTGATGTATAGACATGCATTACTCCATTCAGCATACAATGATTTCGGGGTTATGAGAAGAATAATGAACGGTCTAATTTCGCAATCTAGCGACTTCAACTGTAGCGCATTGTTTGGTGCGGCACCCTGAAGATAAGTGGTGGTTAGTCTCGATGCCTGCTGCAAGGAAGGGGATACGTAGCCTCGCAGAGCAAGGCGTCGAAAAGACAAAATGTGACTGTTCTGTGATGATATCTGATGTATAATGAAGGATGGCACGTAGTGGACGGAACACTATGCCAGCAAACAATTCACTAGGAGAAGTAAATGAAGCTCGTTCACGCTAGTATTCAACGGTACCGCAGTATCGGCGAACCAACAGAGTTTGATGTGGAACCTGATGTAACAGCACTTGTCGGTAAGAATGAGTCCGGCAAACCGCAGTGTTACAGTCTCTCTATAAGAGTAATCCGGTGGATCGCGCTAAGTTTGATCCTGACCTTGACTTTCCAACCCATAGAACTAGAGAAATCGCAAAGGGGGCGAAAGTTAAGGTTACTGATTTAACCTATGAACTCGACGGTGATGATATCGCTGCTGTCGAAGCATCCCTTTGTCCTGGGGTTCTCGACGATAAACGTGTTGTTGTCGCGGCTGGATTTCGGTTCAATGAAACAACTTGGTCAATATCTGTAAATAGAGAGAAAGTACTGAATTCTCTTCGCGATAGTCTCGACCTGCCCGCAGCAGATAAAACGAAGGTGGAAGGCGCCTCGACTATCGACGATTTGGTCAAGATTCTTCAAGGTCTTGAATCGGACACACCGACCGCCACCGCTACGTTGGAGAAAATCAAAGCCTGGCGTGACAGCGATCCTGATCTTGCTGCGATTGACATCTTGAGCAAACGTCGTCCGAAGTTTGTCTACTTTCGGTGACTATGATGTCATGCCTGGCAAAAGTCTCTATCCCGAGATTGATCTCTCACCGTGATAGTCGTGCGCTTGAGCGTGGCGAAGAGGCTCTTTTGGCACTCCTGTCAATGGCCGAGGTGGAACTTGAAGACTTCAGCTCTCCGGATAGTCACGAACATCTGATTCGACAGATGGAGAATGCATCGAACACTATCAGTGACGAAGTCTTTGAATACTGGAGCCAGAATAAAGAACTTCAGGTGAAATTGCAAGTTATCGCAACAGCTGAGGCAGGGGCGGAAGCTCCACTTGACCAAGCACCGCTTCTGCAAGTTCGTGTGGAGAACCGACGTCACCGCGTCACCGTCCCGTTCGACGAGCGCTCCCGTGGGTTCGTCTGGTTCTTCTCGTTCCTGGCGTACTTTTCGAAGTTAGAAGAGGAGTCGACGCAGCCACTTATTCTTCTGCTTGACGAGCCTGGTCTTAGTCTTCATGCGACAGCACAGCACGATCTTCTTCGATTTATAAATGAACGTCTTGCGCCGCGCCATCAAGTAATTTTTACCACGCACTCACCGTTCATGATTGATCCACATAATTTCGGTTGTGTGAGAACAGTGATTGATGCTCCTGAAACAGGCACCACTGTGTCGTCTGATATCCTTAAGACAGATGCTGAGTCGGCGTTCCCATTGCATGCAGCCCTTGGGGTTGAGCTGACGCAAACGCTTTTTGTTGGGCCAAACGTTCTATTGGTCGAAGGTCCGTCAGATGTTATCTATCTACAGTACCTTTCTGAGCAACTTATCAAGGCTGGAAAGACTGGACTTGATGATCGGTGGGTTCTCGTTCCTGGTGGCGGTATTTCGAAGCTTGCTGCGTTCCTGACGCTCTTTGGAGCAAATCAGATGAAGGTATGCGTCCTTGCAGATTCATCAGCGCAGAACAATAAGACCATCGGAAGATTGAAAGCGAGCGGCAAGCTGTACGATGCTGGAATCGTCCAGATCGGTAATGCCTCCGGGACCGAGGAGGCTGATATCGAAGATCTTTTGCCTGCGCAGCTGTATGTTGATTTGGTTAATGAAGCCTATCGTGGTGAACTCGCTGGCACGTCTCTCACACTTGACGAACTGCCTGATGGGCCAAGGATCGTCAAGCGAGTTGAGGATGCTTTCGTTTCCCGCAGTCTCAACAAAGGTCGTCTCAATCACTACTCGCCTGCTGGTGCGCTACTGAGGATGAAAGAAACCACCGAAATGTCAGAGGAGCAGTTATCGGCGTCAGAGGTTCTGATTCAGCAAATTAATGCGCTCTTGGATTAGGGGTATAAGAGAGCAACACAGAGGCCTCTATTTCACATCGACTCGTCGACGACATCCACGAAGGCGATCGTCGTCGACGCAGAGGGAAACATCTGGCACACGGCGAAGCAGAACATCCAGCTGCACACCCCCGCGATGGACCAGTACGAGCACAACCCGATCCGCTGGTGGGAAACCAGCCGCGCGACCATCGGGGAGGTGCTCTCGAAGCTCTGGCCGACGGACCGCAGCCGCATCGCAGCCATTGGCATCACCCACCAGCGCGAGTCATTCGCCCCCTTCGACAAGGAAGGCCGACCGCTGCGCAACGGCATCCTGTGGCTCGACGGCCGCGCCACCGAGCAGATCCGCCGCTACGGCAGCGAGCACATCCACGAGCTCTCCGGAAAGCCAGCCGGCGTCACCCCCGCCATCTACAAGATGGCCTGGGTCAAGGAACACGAACCCGAGATATTCGCTGACGCCTACAAGGTGATGGATGTTCACGGCTACGTCGCCTGGATGCTCACCGGCCGCCCCGTCAGCTCGCAGGCCGCCGCGGACTCCCTCGGCCTCTTCGACATCCAGAAGCGCGACTGGTCCGACGAACTCCTCGACATTGCGGGCGTTTCCCGCGAACAGATGGCAGACCTCGTCGAACCCTCCTACGAGATGGGCACACTGCGCACAGAACTCGCCGAGGAGTGGGGCATCGCCGAAGTGCCCGTCATCGCCGGCCTCGGCGACGGACAGGCAGCCGGCATCGGAGCCGCCGCCGTCGATCCCGAGATCGGATTCCTCAACCTCGGCACCGCCGTCAACGCGGGCGTCGACTCGCCGACCTACAGGTACGACAAGGTCTTCCGCACCCACGTCTCCGGCATCCCCGGCAACTACGTGTTCGAGGTCCTCCAATCCTCCGGCTCCTACCTGGCCGGTTGGTTCCGTGAAACCCTCAGCGATCCGAAGCTCCTCGGCGCACCCGACCCCGCCCTCGACGAGGCCGCGAGCCTCATTCCCCCGGGCTGCGAAGGCCTCGTGACACTCCCCTACTGGAACGCCGTCCAATCCCCCCACTGGGACTCCGTCGCCCGAGGCGCCGTCGTCGGCTGGCGCGGCACCCACTCTCGCGCCCACATGTACCGCTCGATCCTCGAATCCATCGGATTCGAAATGCGCTACAACCTCGACTCGATCGAGGCGGGCACCGGCGTGAAGCTCACCGGGCTGCGAGCGATGGGTGGCGGTACGCGCTCCCTCCTGTGGCGCCAGATCATGGCGGACACCACCGCCCTGCCCATCACCGTGTGCACCCAGGACGAGATCTCCGCGCTCGGTGCAGCGGTCCTCGCCATGGCCTCGACGGGCATCTACGGCGAGCATGACGTCGCCGCCACCGCAAAGAAGATGGCGCAATACGGCGAAACAATCGAACCCGACATGGAAAAGCACGAGCAGTACTGCGACGTCGCCAAGGTCCAGCGCAAGCTCTACCCGAAGCTGAAGGACGTCTTCGAGGACCTCTACGAGCTCTCCCGCAAGGCCCCCTCGACGAAGCCCGAATCGCCGAAGGCAGAACTCTAGGAATCGCAAGGAGAAACAATGTCTACCATTACCGTCCTTGGCGCCGGAGCGATGGGCTCGGCCATTTGCACGCCGCTCGCGGACGCCGGCTGGGACGTGCGGCTGTGGGGAACGTGGCTCGACGATCACCTCCTCGACGCGATCGAGCAAGGCGAAAACCACCCGAGCACCAACCAGCCGTTCGCACAGGGAGTCTCCCTCTACCGTTCCTCCGAACTCGACGAGGCACTGGAGGGCGCGGATACCGTCATCGTTTCGGTGGCCTCCGTCGGCGTCGAGCAGGTCGTGAAAATGGCGCTGCCCGGCATCGTCAAAGCCGATGCTCTCATGGTGACCTCCAAGGGATTCCTGGAGTTCGACAACGGCGACGTGCTCTTGCTGCCCGATTCGATCCGACGCATCGCGGCAGACGAGGGCTACGACAACCTGCCCCCGATCATCGCCGTCGCGGGTCCCGTGAAGGCGAACGAATGCGCGGCACGGGAACCCACCGCAACCATCTTTGGGTGCAAGGACCTCGACGTCGCCATCAAGTACGCTCGCACAATTCGCACCGACAACTACGCCATCCAGGCCACCAACGACGAGACCGGCGTGGAAATCTGCGCTCCCATGAAGAACGTCTTCGCGATCGCGCTCGGCATCGCTGACGGCCTCCAGGAGAAGACCGGGGTTCCGCACCACAACCTCAAGGCGGCCACGTTTAACGAGGCCGTGAGGGAGATGTCGATCCTCGGCACCCTCGCAGGGCGCCAACGAGACGACCGCATTCGGCCTCCCGGGTGTCGGCGACCTCGAGGTGACGGGCCTATCCGGGCGCAACAAGTTCTACGGCGTGCGCATCGGGCGCGGCGAAGGGCCGAAGGAAGCACTCGAGGAGATGGCTCGCCTGGAGCAGACCGTCGAAGGCGTTCCTGCGGCCGGTTTGGCGCAGAAGTTCGTCGAACAGCACGCCCCGGAGCTGCGCGATCAGCTGCCGCTCATGAATGCCGTCATCGACGTTCTCTCCGGGGAGGTCGAGGACGTCAAGACCAGGATTGGGCAGGCGGTGTTGCCCGCGCGCCCGTGATCCTTCCTCCTCCTCGATTGCGCGCAACGGTGGCCTCATTATCGAGGCCTCCGTTGGGTGCCCATCCACTATCTCCGTCTCCACAGCGGGTGGCACGTGCCGCATCGAGGTTATGAGCGATTCTTGGTGGGGTCGGCGGTGACCGAGATTCTCGGCGTCGCCGACCCCACCAGAAGTTCAGTGACGGGTCACTTGGCGTCCCCTGCGTCCTTCTCGAATCCGACCTGCCAAAAGCCCATATCGAGGAGTTTCATCTGCGGATAGGTGAGGCCGTCGGTCCGCATTCCTCGCCGCGCTTCCTCGAGGCGGTCATTGTGCTCCTCGTAGAAGTCCACGAGCTTGAGGACGGAATTCGGGCTGTATTCCTGCGTCGTCACCTTGTATGTCGCAACGCCATCCTGAAAGAACCTGTCGTACGCAGCACGCATCCGAGCGTTCCCATCAGGATCTTCGTGATGAGAACCGGGGATACAGAGGAGGCAACCTCACGCCCTGCGACCTCTTTGCGGATCGGATCGAAATAGTCGGAGATGTATTTGTACAGCTTCTCGAGACTCTCCTGCACCTCGTCCTCCCGCAGACCCACGCAGGCGACCCCAAACAGGCAGTCATATTCGGGCTTCAGGATCTTCTCAACGATGGGCACAAGCACCTTGTAGTCCTTCTGCAGCAGGAAGGACGAACCCCGATACATCCCCCAGCTCGCCAGGTAGAAAGCGAGATGCAGGCTCAAATTGTCGCAGTCCGGGGATGGGTCGGTCCGCGCATCTCGAAACACGCGATAGCAATGCTCCCACGAGCGCGAGCGCCCATTCTCATTCGCGCGCGCATCGTCGTAGAAGGTCTGCGCAGCGTCGATCAACTCATCGATCGCGTCCATACTCGTTTTCTCCTTGTGTCTCCACGGAAAGCCTCTCTTCCTCGAGAGCTCTCGTTGTTTCAACGGTTCCTCTATGCGCGTTGATTCCGACGCCAGAGATCAAGCGCCCGATTGGGTAGCCATGCAGCCTGGTCCCCCATGCCTCGTTGCTCCCCATGCCTCGCCGAGCGACACCGCTTCATTTCTCGATAACCATACCGCACGGAGCGGGCACAGCACGGCCATTTGGAAGACTGCAACTCAGCATCGTCGGTTCCTGACGTTCCGGGAGCGCTCTCGTTCCCACATCTCACGACGAGGCCGGGGCCAGGCATGCACATCCGTGCGCTTCTGGGAATGCGGGTGGGAGGATTTGCGTGATGGTTGCGCAGCATTCTTGGTGTTTCGTGTCGGTTCTACGCGTACCCTGATGAGAAAGGGCGCGCTCCCAAGGGTGGGGGCGCGTCGGAGGACACCTCACCGTGGAGGCACACACACCATGAAGGTCCCACCCCTATCCGAGCGACCCGTCAACGAGGAAGAGGAACAAGCCTTCCTCGCCCCAGCGGCACGCCGCAAGAAGCGCTCCATAGCGGCCACACGAGCAGCGCTACGCCCGTGGGCGATTGGGATTGGTCTTACTGTGCTGGTCGCTGTGGCATGTGTTGTTGCCTACAGGCTGGCTGCGGGCATCGGCTCGTGGAGCGAGAACCCCAGCGCCGCGGCGACGCCCACGGTTCATCCAGCGCCCGCGCCAACAGTGTCCAGTGAACCGGCCATGTCGGGCGGCTACGCAATCGGCCCCGACGGAGTCCTCGTGCGACCAGCCCAGTACGCGGCAGACACCTACACCAAGCCCGAACTGCCCGAGGCAGCCAAGGAAAACACCGAACGCGGCGCCGAAGCCGCGGCCGAGCACTACCTAGCGCTGCTGGTCTACGCGTGGAACACCGGAGACGCGCAACCATTCATGGACATGTCAGATCCATCTTCGGAGTTTGCTAAATCATATGCGCATGACATTGAAGCGGCATACCAAAACGGTTGGATATACGGGACTGAATCAAAAGTTGTGCACGTACTTCGCATTGAGCCCGTTACTGAAGGTCACGGCAATGTCCAAGCAAACACGATTGGAGTCAAACTCCAAATTACGTCGATTGAAGGAGTGACTTGCCAAGGGCAGAACATCACTATAAATAACAATGAGTACACATCTACTTTATCACTGTTCATGACATGGAAAAATGGACGTTGGATCGAAACTCAAGGACGCGTGATCAGCGAAAATGAACAGTAGTCGCTCACATATAGTCTTATCTGCAGCAATTTTATTATTTACAGTCATACTTGCTAGTGCGCCGAATATTGCACATGCTGAAGATGGCAACACATCGAGATTTGGATATCATTCGGATGCTGAAGGAAGTGGTGTTAGAGAATACCTCTGGAACTACCAAACTTACCAGCTACCTGGCGATACTCAATCACCTCCTATAATCAGTCCCAAAGACGATACGGTACGCCAATCCAATACAAGAAAACCAACATCAGAAGCCGAGCCATACGTCGATTGGGCACACTGCGCTGCAGACTCGCAGGACCCTGATGTCCCTGACTATCTGCGCGTTGCCGTCTGCGCTTACCCACCCCCGGAGCATGGAGAAGACACAAATCCCCAACGACTTCCCTCAACTAGGGAAATTCTCCTGTCTGCAGCAAACCTCATCAACGCCGACGGCGCCGGCCTTCACAAGCGGCCCGAAGGGGTGTCTTACACGAACAAGCACATTCCCACGCTCGTCGCAGCCACGCACCCCACGCAAACCCACACCGTCACGCTGCTGGGTCACGACATCACCATCACTCTGACAGCTACGTCCTACACATGGAGCTGGGGAGATGGAACCCCGGATCTGACCACGACCTCGCCGGGGATGCCCTGGCAAGAAGGCATGGACCCCAACACTGATCCCGCCCTGATTCGCCACTATTACAAGGCTCCCAACGGGTGGAAGTCCTTCCTGGACGGGCCCTACCCCTCCGCCACGCGCACCATCACGCTGACCACGACCTGGGCGGGCACGGCCACCAACCCCTTCACCGGAGAGACCCAGACCATCAACGGCCTGGTCACCACCACCGAGACCACGGGCCCGTTCCCGCTCGGCCAACTCATCGTCAACAACACCGACACGTCAGAAGAAAAACAAGGGCACTAAAGCACTGAGGCCCCAGCCCACCATTGTGGACTGGGGCCTCAGTGTCAATGTTTCACGTGAAACAATCGCAGGAACAGCCCCCGAGCGGCCTCGAGCGCGGCGCCGCAACTACTTGCGGTGATAGCGCGGGCTCGTGCCCAAGTGCGTCGGGTAGACGTTCAGACCATCCTTCAGCTTCGACTCGTCCAGGCCGCGATACGTGTACGAGCTATCGTTCACGATATCCGTAGGATCCACGACGCCATCCGCGTACTGCTGGACCTCCTCGGGCGTCGGACTCGACCCACCCTGCTTCTGCGCCAACGGGTTCTCATCAGGGAACTGCGACGGATCCGTATTCAAAATCGCGCCCGGATCAATGCCGCCAAACCCCGTGTACTTGTTCCAACCATGATCAGGATTCAAGCCCGTCTTCACCAGCAACTGCAACAGCTGATTGCTGGTCGCCTCAGGCCACCGCTGCTTCGCCAACGCCAGAACGCCCGCAACGATCGGCGAGGCGACCGACGTACCAGAGACAGTATCGTTAGCGCCAGTATCGAAGTTACGGAAGAGCACAGGCCCGCCGATAGAAGCCGTCACCACTCCCTCGCCCCACGAGGAGTAATCCTGCCGAGTCCCATCCGTACTGATCGCGGTCACACCAACAACGCCCGACCATTTAGACAAAGACAGACCATCATTGTCAAAACCGCTATTTCCAGCGGCAGCGACGAGAATTACTCCGCTCGACATCGCACGTGCAACGGTCCATTTCATTGGACCATCGCCATCATCGCTGGAAGCGGACAGATTGATGATCTGGGCCCCATCATTCATCGCCTGATTGAGCAACCAGACACCTTCCGATCGCAAGGCAGTGCCAGGGTCAAGGCAATCTTGTCCAGGTTTATCGCCATCTGCCCCGAGATTCATTTGATAAGCAAGGAGCGTTGCATCTGGAGCAATACCGTATGCCGAGGATACAAGAATTGATGCGACACCCGTGCCATGGGTTTCCACTGCGGGTGACGACGTGATCGTGCACGGAGTTTTCACCGTGATGTTTGCACCCGCAAGCTCAGGGACGGAGGTATTCACCTTGCCATCGATCATCGCGATGGTGACGCCCTCGCCCGTGTAGCCCTTTGCACGCGCCCGGTCCAGGCCGTAGTACGAGAAGTACGCCTGATCGGCCGCGGTGATCGCGTCGGCTGCGTGTGCGCGGGGGAGGCGGGAATCGACACGATACCCGCCGCAAGCGCGCCCACGGCAGCCAGGGCGACGCTGTTTCTCACGCGGGTTCGTCGGTTCCTCTTGGCCCTCACCATTGGCGCGGGTCCCATCCGTCGTCCCGACGCGGAGCAGGCGCAATGTCCTTGTCGGTCCCGTATGTCTGCGACATCGGATTCACGTACCCTTCTGGCAACTCATCGTCGTCCTCCACGCGGAAAGGCGTGTACTTGCGACGCTTCGCCTTCTCATCGCCCTTGCCACGGCCGGCACCCGCACCAGCGCCGCCACCCATGAAGCCAGAGGCTCCCTGAGTTCCGGCTTTCCCGGAGCCAGCGGCACCAACACCGGCGCCCGCCCCGCGGGAGCCATCAGCTCCGACGATACCAGATAGGCCTGCGGTGCCAGAGGGTGCCTTGTACGTCCCGTAGCCCGGACCAGAATAGGATCCCGCGCGCAGCGCGGACATGCCGCTCACGTTGCCTGCCGTTCCTCCTCGCCCGAGGGCACCGGCAGCACCACGGCCGAGAGCACTCGCCGACGAGCCGAGGCCTCCTCCCATGCGGGCCGCACCACCGACGCCAAGGGCTCCCGCTCCTAGCATGCCGGCACCACCAAAACGGGAGGTCAACGCGGACTCGCTTCCCGGTCCACCGTTCACGTTCCACAGCGGGTGGTATCGGTCTACCGGGGGTGCGGGCGTGTAGCCGCCGACGACACCGTTACGGTGCCAGTCCCCATTCACTCGCGTGTGCAGCAGATCGACGCCCATGAGGTCCTGTGGGTCGGAAATCGGGTTCAGGCGCGACCCCGTCTCTCCCTCAGTCACGAAGCGATTCGGGATACGAGGCGAGGACATGACGCGATCGCTCACCGGACCGCCCTCGTCGTACCCCGCCGGATACAGTCCGGAATCAGAACCCCGCAGATCAGACCGCCCGTAGTCGGTATCGCGACTACCCGGGTACACACCCGCCTCGTGAGCGGAAGTATTCAGGTATCCACGCTCAATGTCGTGACGCACACTACCACTCTAAGGCCCCGGAGTCTGTCCGGTGTATTCACCCAGGTTATTGACACGCTCTTCCATCTTTGCAGACTGCGCATTCGTCCCATCCGCCAGGGCCTGCATCGTATCGTTCGCGCGCTGCAGGATGTCCGTCGCGGCGGCTTCACGCTGATTGTTCGCCTGGATAATGAGACCTTGGACGTACGCTTCACCCGTTGTAGCGACCGCGTTAATGGGCAGTCCCGCGAGGCCCATATACCCGGTCACAGGAATGACGACGTGGGCTGCGTCTGCCAACGCCTGCAGCTTCGAGTCGACCAGGGTGGGCGAGAGCTGCATAGCGTCCTCGCGCACGTGCTTCATGACGCGACGGGCCTCCGCGTAGAATTCCATCGCGGTGTTGTGCCCATCCTTGATGGCCTGTACCTGCTTCATGGCGCGGTCGGTCCACGCGTCGATCTGGTCTCCGGTTTCACCGGTGAATCCCTGGTTCGTGCGCATGTGGTGCGTAGAGTTGTTGGCCTCATTCAGACCGCACACGATCGTATTGTGTTCGTTGTCCGAGGCGTCCAGCGCGGAGGCCGTCTCGATTGCGGCGACGAGCTGCATGAGGCGCTCGTACATCGGGCTCTCAACCATGATTCGTACTCCTCGTTCTCAGATGGCCGACGGCGTGTTTTGGGCTGGTTCGGAGGACGAGGCACCGGCGTCGGTGCCCGAATTCGCTGCCGGGGCGGAATTGTCGACCGGCGTCGGAGCTGCGGTGTACGTCGAATAAGCAGGCGTTCCACTGCCACTCGTCGGGCTCTGATCCAGGCCCGCCAGGATGGCGGCGAGCTGGTCAGCATTCGCCGTCTCTGCGGCCTCGAAGGCCTCGGCTGCCTGTTCAACATTTCCGTCGAACGTTGTGAAGCTCTCCTTCTGCTTGCCGATGAGACGATCCTCAGTCTTCAGCAGCGAAACGATCGCCGTGCGCATGGCCTGGAACCCGCCCTCGTCGGACCAATACGAGGGGTCTTGCGCATCAATGAGCCGCCCGAGAGCCTCCGATGAGTCCCCCAGGGACTCCCCTCCCCGCTTCATATCGTCACGCGTCTGGGCGTGCTTATCGGAATCAAAGCCGACGTCAACCACGCGCTACCTCCTGATCAACCAGCCCACAAACATGGGCCACGGAACACTGTGCTACCTCGCCAAGCATATGATCAGTCGTTCACATTAACAAGCGTATTCAGGGTTCACGAGGCCGGGGCCGGGTCCTCGGAGACGCCCGCTCACGGGACCTCGGAGACGCCACCCACGGGCACCCCTCAAGCTAGACGACCGCGCGGGCGCCCCACGCGCAGACTCACCCCCGCCTCTCGCGCAATGTCCGCGCGAGGAGGCCGTGCCTCGGCGCAAAGAGCCAGGCGAGCACGAAGCACGCGGTCAGCACGAGGACGATCGTGGCGCCCGTGGGCACGTCCAGCGCCCACGACAGGTACAGGCCTACCAGGCCCCCGGCAGCCCCAAGCGCCGGCGACAGGATCATCATGGTCCCCAGGCGGTCGCACAGGAGCCGCGCGGTGGCCGCAGGGGTGACGAGGAGGGCCAGCACCAGGACGTTGCCGATCGTCTGCACAGAAATAACTACAGCCAGGGCCACGGCGACATACAAAGACAGGTCAGCCAGCAGAACGTGCACACCCGCCGCCCGCGCACTCTCGCGATCCAGGGTCACGGCGACGATGGGCCGGTGCGCCAGGAACAGCATGAGCAGCACCAACGCAGCGCCACACAGCACCACGGGCACATCCGACGCCGGGATGCCGGTGATCGACCCGAAGAGAAAGTCCTGCAGGCTCCCCGCGTACCCGGGTGCCCGCGCGATGATCGCGACGCCGAGCGCAAACGCGCCGACGAAGAGCACGCCGATAACGGAGTCCTCCTTAAGCCTGCGGTTCTGCGCCAACAGGGCCACGAGCACGGCGGTCACGACGCCCGCGAGCGCGCCGCCGAACACTAGGGACCCGCCGCACACGAAGGCGATCGCCAGGCCGGGGAACACGGAGTGCGCGACGGCGTCGCCGATGAATGCCATGCCGCGCAGGACAACGTGCACGCCGACGCTGCCGCACACGAGCGCGGCGACGACCGCGATCAGCAGCGCGCGCGGCAGGAACGCCAGCGCGGGATTCGTCAGGTCGCGGAAGAAGTCGTAGGGGCTCAGGAAGTCCGCCGCCGGGACGAGGGCACGTCCGGCCGCGTGGATCACGGTGCTCATGCGCGCACTCCTAGGGCGTCGAGGATCGGGTTGTCGGGTCGCACGTCGAAGGCGCGGATCCACGGGTCGGCGTCGGCGAGCTCGTCGGGACGCCCGGAGGCGACGATCGTGCGCCTCAGCAGGTACAGGTGGTCGCAACCGGCGCGCGCGCCGATGAGGTCGTGCGTGGTCATGAGGAGGGCCCGGCCCCCGTCCGCGAGCGCGCGGAACAGGTCCATGAGCATCTCCTGCGTGGGCATGTCGAGGCCGGTGAAGGGCTCGTCGAGGAGCAGCACGGCAGGCCGGATCGCGAGGGCCCGGGCGACGAGGACGCGCTGGCGCTGGCCGCCGGACAGCTCGCCGATGGGGCGCTTGGCGAGGTCGCGCATGCCCACGAGGGATAGTGCCTCCTCGACGGCGCGGAAGTGCGGGGTCCGCGCGCGCCCGAGCAGGCCGCGCCGCACGGTGACGGCCTGCAGGACGGCGTCGCGCACGCTGATCGGGAAGTCCCACGCGAACTCGTGCCGCTGCGGCACGTACCCGATCGCGCCGTCGGTCTCGACGCGCCCGCTGGAGGGGATGAGCCCCAGGATCGAGCGGATCAGCGTGGTCTTCCCGGCGCCGTTGGGTCCGATGAGGCCGACGAGCTCCCCGGCCTCTACCTCCAGGTCGACGCCCTCGAGGACGCTGCGCCCTCCCAGGGACGCGCCCAGTCCGGTGACGCGCAGCTGGCTCACTGCTCCCCTCCCCATCGGCGAGGCCGGGGCCACGCTCGCCCGAGCCCTCACCGCGGGCGGTGGGCAGTGGCGCGAGGATGGAGTCGGCCTCGGTGATGGCGGCGGCCTGTTCGGCACGGCTGCGGCGCGAGCGCGCCACGACGAGGGCGCCGATCACGAGGAGGGACGCCGCGGCGACGGCGATGATCGCGAGGAAGGCCCAGTCAGGGCAGCCCGCCCGACGCGGCACCCCGAAGCAGAGGAAGAGGACGCGGGAGTCAGCGGCCCCGGAAGCAGCGGGCGCGGCGCCAGAGGAAGAAGCGGAAGCACCCGCCGAAGCAGCATCGGCAGCGGCGGGCGCGGCCATGGCCAGGGCCTCGGACGCGGAGGCGGCGTCACCGACGGCGAAGCGCAGGGTCGTGGAAGCGCTGACGGCCTCGCCGGCGGTGGTCGTCCCGAGGAAGGTCACGGTCGCCGTGTAGGTGCCGGGCGCGGAGAACGCCCAGTTGGCGTGCACGTGCGTGCCCGAGTCGATCCACACGTCGCCGGGCGCCGCGCCCGAGTCGGCGAGCAGGAGGGGCTTGCCGAAGGTGCCGGACTGCAGGAACAGCCACGCGCGGCCGGGGCCGGACACGGGGCCGACACGCATGGTGAGGCCTCGGTCGATGGTGGCCGTGACGGCGGGGTCCTGCGTGTTCCAGCCGAGCCACACGACGCCCGGGTTCTGCGTCTGGGGAACGACGTACACGGGCTTGCCGGCGACGTCGGCCAGGAAGGGGTAGTCGGCGGAGTCGGGCGCGGTCATGACGGCCGCATCATTGACGCGCAGGACGGTCTGGTTGGGGTCGCGCCACACGGCACCGCTCTCGGCGTCGTGGCGCAGGCCGGCGCGCCACTGTCCGTCGATCAGTCGGGGGCCGAGGTCGACGTGCCCGACACTGATCTCGCTGGCCTCATTCGACCACTCCTCGTGCGCTGCAACGCTCTGCGCGAGGTCGGGGTCGGGACTCGGGTCAGCAAAAGAAGAGGGGCGCCCACGACGATGAGGAAAGCCGACATGATGAAGGCAAGCACCGACATGCCGGTGACCGGCCTCCGGCTAGCCCCGGGGGCGGCGGCGGGGCCTGGCCGGGCTTCGAGATCGACCACTCCGAGCGAAGCTCGCGTGTGGCGATCTCGCGGGCGGGCCGCCGCGACCGGGGCGAAGAGCCGGCGGCCGGCAGCAGACTGGGGAGAGAAGGATTTCATGGCATCTCCTTGCCGCCCAGGCAGCGTGCCAGTGAGCGGGCGTTGTGTTCCATCATGTCGATGTAGGTGGGTGCTTGGTCGTCGAGGGTGTCGCCGTACAGGGGGCAGATCTCCACGCCCGCATCGGTGGCGGCGGTGCGCAGGGTGGAGCGGGTGCGCGCCAGGTTGGGTTCGAGGAACACGGCGGGGATCGAGGAGTCGGCCAGGGTGGCCTGGAGCTTGATCCGGTCGGTGATGGAGGGTTCGACGCTGGGGTTGGGCGCGACGAATCCTGCGACGGTGAGCCCGTAGGCGTTCGCCAGGTAGGCGTAGGCGTCGTTCGTGGTGACGAGTTTGCGTCGCTCTTCGGGGATGGACGCGATGGTCGAGGCCACGGTGGCGTCGAGTTCGTCGAGGCGCGTCAGGTAGGCGGCTGCGTTGGCCCGGTAGGTGGCCTCTCCGTCGGGGTCGACGGAGATCAGCGAGTCGCGGATGACGCGCACGTACGCCTGGGCGTTGTGGACGTCGTGCCACAGGTGTGGGTCAATGTCGCCGTGGACATGCTTGCCGAGGACGGCCTGGGGCAGCATGTAGACGTTCGCGCCAGGCTCGCCAATGAAAGCGGAACGAGGCCTCCCCGGGGATCGTCGTGAGCGCGCGGGTGGGCACTTCGATAACGACCTGGTCGAGGTCGGTGCATTCCATGGTCGAGGCGACGGCCGCGCCCGTGGTTCCGGCGCCCACGCAGGGGGCCGAGGCCTCGTCCCCGCTGAGTGCTCCGGCGTCGGAGGCGAGTTCGACGCGCTTGGTGGTGAGGTTGACGGTGATGTCGGCGTGGCCGGCGGAGAGGACGCGGCGGCCTTCGACGGCAGCGACATCCTCGGGCGGGGTGCCGACGGCGAAGACTGCGGTGCCTTCCCCGACGCCCACCGGCGTGGCGCCGGGGGTGGTGCGCAGGTTGGCGCGGAAGTGGACGCGGTACACGCCAGGCTGAGTAAATGCCCAGCTCATGTGCTGGTGGGCGTCGGCGGGCAGCTGCGCGGTGTCGGTGTCGTATCCGCCTGCGGCGTTGAAGCCGTCCGAGGTCGCGAAGGCGATCTCCGGCTGCCCAAAGGACGTGGTGAGGTACGCGGCGGCCTGCCCGGGCCCGTCGACGCCGGTGGTCGTCAGGTCGATCTGCGAGGCGCGGGTGGCCCCCATGTCGGCGCCGTCGCCCCACACGCGCATGCCGAGCCACGGGGTGTCGAGGGCACGGTCTTCGACGAGGGGGGAGGATGGTCGCGCCGTTTTTGGCGGCCTCCTCGGCGACGGAGACGGAGCGTGAGCCTGCGGGCAGGTTGGAGTCGAGGGCGCGGATGAGGGCGTGCTCCTCGAGCATGAGGTAGTTGGAGAAGGCGACGTCCGCGTAGGCCACATCGCGGATGGTGCGCAGGGAGGGCTCCCACGAGTGCGGGTCCGCCCCATTCGGCACCATCTGCGTGACACGGACGCGGTCTCCGGCGACGTTGCGCACGAGGTCGGCGAGGATGCCGGTCGTGGCCACGACGCGCAGTTCGCCATCGCTCGCGGGGTCGGGCGCGGGCGCGCAGCCGGCCAGGGTAGCCGTGAGCGCTAACGCCGAGGCAGCGAGCACACACCCACTCCCCCGCCACCCACGGAAGGGGAGGCGGGGGATGAGGGAGAGTCGGCCTCGTAAATGAGGGGTCACAGCGCTTTGCACAGGTTGCGGCGGCGTCCGATCGCGCCCACCCACACGCAGGCCGCGCCCGTGAGCGCCCACGTGAGCGAGACGACGGTCAGCGGGATGGTGTCGGCGCCGGTGGTGGCCAGGGAGAGGTCGCACTCCTTGCCGGACGCGGTGCGGCCGACGACCTGGGAGACCATGGGTCGCCCGTTGGGGCCGGTCGCACCGGTGGCCGTGAGGTCGCCGCCGGAGCCGAAGCCGCTACCCGCGAGCGCCGCGCCGTTGGGGGTGACGCGCATGGTGATGGTCAGCGTGTAGGTGCCGGGCGCGGTGAACACCCAGTTCTGGTGCGCGTGCGTGTTGGCGCCGAGCGTGTAGCCGGTGCCCGGGCCGTCGAAGACGTGCTCGCCGACGCCGGAGCCGAGCGCGCCCGCGTTGAAGACAGCGACGCGTCCGGGGCCTTCGACGGCGTCGAGGGTGAACTGGACGGGGCCGGTGGTGCCGGTGACGATCTCTTCGCGCTGGGAGTTCAGGCCCAGCCACGGCACGCCCGCGATCTGGGTGGAGGGGATCAGCCAGACGCTGGAGCCGGGGGTGGCGACGAAGCCGAGGTCGGCGGGCGCGGTGATGCGCGCGGCGTCACCGAGGGCGAAGGTCAGGGACGAGGGGTCGACCCACTGTGCGGGCTGGGTGCGGTCGTCCTTTGACACGGGCGACGAGCGTGCCGTTTTCGATGGCGGGTCCCAGGTCGAAGTGGCCATCGGTGGCGTTGCCGGAGGCGCCATCGCCGACGCTCACCGTCAGGGTCGTGCGCGCGGTGTTCGCGGGGGCGCTGTTCGAGGCCAGGGTGGCGGCCTCGGCCTCGGTGGCCTCGCGGGTGATGCGGGTGGCGACGCAGCGCTCACCGCCGGTCGTGCCGGAGGTGGTACGCGCGCCCGAAGAGGGGGCGGGGTTCGCGCCCGTCGTCGTGCCAGTGGTGCCGGTCGTTCCCGAAGTCGTGTCGGGGGCCGGGGCGCTGGGCGTTCCCGTGGCGCCGCCCTCGCCCCTGGTCCTGGGCGGCCTGGTTGTTCGTGTCGTTCAGGGAGCCGGGGCCCACGCCAGGGGCGGGGCGGGCTGAGCCTGGTCGGTCGAGGGGCCGATCCGGACTCGGCGAGGCACGAGGCCTCGTCGGCGACGTCGATCGTGTACGTGCGGGCGGGCGCGACGGCGTTGGCGGCGCCGGTGTTGCCGGGGGTCCACGCGCTCGCCTGGACGGTCAGCGTGTAGCGGCCGGCGCGCGTGAACAGCCAGTTGACGTGCTTGTGGGCGGCGTAGGGCTGGTCGATGTCGTCGCCCTCGGGTGCCAGGTCGAAGCTGCCGTCATTGGTGACCGCCTTGGTGCCCTCGGTGAAGCTGGAGGTGAAGGCGTAGATGCGGCCGTTGTCCGGGCCCGTGTAGGAGATGTGGAAGCGCGCGGCGTCATATCCGCCGGCCGTGACGCCCAGGGTGTCCCAGCCGGGCCACAGCACGGTGGCCTGGTTGTCGCCCGACTGGCCGAGCAGGTAGGCCGCGGTGGGAGCGCCGGTCGCCTGGCTGACGGAGGCGGGGATCTGGGTGAGCGTGGACTTGTTGACGGCCAGCAGCGTCTGCTCGGGCTCGCGCATGACGCCGGAACCGGTGGCGTCCTCTTTAATACGGAGGGTCAGGGTGCCGGACGCGTCGGCGGTCAGGTCGAAGATGTCGGCGTGGCCACGATCCAGGGTGGCCGTGGTGCCTGCGGGGGCGGTGCGCAGGACGGCGCAGGTGGAAGCGTCGGCCTCGGACGAGGCCGTGGCTGCTTCGGTTGTGGCGGCCTCGGCGGTGGTGGCCTCCTCTGTTGCCACTGCGTCCGCGGTGTCGGGGCCTGCGGTGGCCTCGTCGGCGGCGTGTGCCGCTCCGGGCACGAGGAAGGAGGTGGCCGCGAGGGCCATGGCGGCGAAAGCCCGGGCAGCTGCGCGGCCCGGGTTCCGGTACTTCGTGGGGTTCATGAGGGGGGTCCTCTAGGTGCTTCGCACGTGTATATGAATGAGAATCGTTATCATTCTATGCCCGTGACCCGCGCCGCGCAAAGTTCTACGATCCGAAACCTTTGATCACGGCCAATAGCTCTGGCAAAGCCTAGAAACCCCGGGGAATACCTCTCCACCACCTCACTAGCTGTCGATATGCCCATCGCAGGCTAGGGTCACACACACAGGTATTTCACGAACCTGCACAAACTGACATAAGAGCTTTCGAAGTTCTGCGATCTGTGGGCGATCACAGCCGACACAACAGACGAATTGTGACGGCGTGCGCACGTTTGCGCAGGTGGTGTGCACGTAGCCACTTTGCTTTGCAATTGCTTGGTTTTTGATGCGATCTAAATTACTGTCCGAACGGTTGATTGAGCGTTTTGGGAGGGATAAACTATAACCATCAAGCGCCTGACAGAGCTGCCAAGCTGGTCTGGCGCTTTTCTTGTTTGAAACGCAGGGTCGCGCCGACGCTACCCGCGTTGGCACACTCCTCGTTACAGACCGGGTGATCCTCGGCCTCGTCAAGCAGGGAATCAATACACAATACGATCCCACAAGGAGTTCACTCATGTTCTCGACCATCGACGTCATGGTTGCCCAGGCCCACATCGATCAGCTCAACGAGCTCGCCGACGCCAAGCACCTGGTGAAGGCCGACCGCCACTGAGCGAATTCCGGCCACACCGGAGTTCCACGCAAGTCCGCAGACCCACAGGGGCTGCGGACTTTTTGCATACCCTCACGGGCAGGCGACACCGCTCCCCTACGCCGCGCTCGACCAGCGCATCACCACGGGGACATGCCACGGCTGCCGGGCCAGGCCGTGGAGCCCATGGGCAGCGATCGGTGACGTATTCCAGAGGGCACGACGAGGCCCGCCAGCGTTGCCTGGTCGCGGTGCCAGTGGGCGTGACACTGATATGGGTGGAAATGTCTAATGAAATCGGTGGAAAATGTATAACGCTCTACATATCCGCGGATCGCAGGAGATTCAGAAGCAGGCTGTACGTTTGAAGTAACTGGCGGTGGTGCCATGGGTGGCGGCAGGGCCGGTCGCGGTACCGGTGGGTGGCATTAAGGCCTGGCTGCGGTGCCCGTGGGCGGTGGCGGGGCCTGGCCGGGCTTCGTGACGACGCGCCGAGCGAAGCTCGCGGCGCGGACGGCTCGCGGGCGGGCCGCCGCCCACCGGCACACCAAGCAGCCCGGCCCACAGCAAGCACCGACGGCGCCCGGAACACGAGCGCCACCACAACCAATGTTTCACGTGAAACATCTGCCCAACCACCGGCCCCGTTACCCCGTATGGCCAGGAAAGTGGCACACTTGACCTATACGGTTCTATGTACCTTCATGCAAAGGATGGCATGCCTTGACTCAGCCTTCGACCAACGGTGGCACCCCGGCCTCGTCCGGGCGCACGCCCGCGCAGGGAAACCGCCTCGACCCCTGGTACGACGTCTACGCGGACCGCGCACACAACCTGCGCGCATCCGAGATTCGAGCTCTCTTCTCGGTCGTGTCGCGTCCCGAGGTCGTCTCGCTCGCAGGCGGCATGCCGAACCTCAAGGACCTGCCCCTCGATAGGCTCGCGGCGTCCGCGGAGAAGCTCATCCGCAACCACGGCGCGCAGGCCATGCAGTACGGCAGCGGCCAGGGCTGGGAGGTGCTGCGCGAGCGCATCACCGAGGTCATGAGCTACGACGGCATCGTCGGCGCTGACCCGGACGACGTCGTGGTCACGACGGGCAGCCAGCAGGCACTCGACCTCGTCACGGAGCTCTTCGTGAACCCCGGCGACGTGATCCTCGCCGAGGCCCCCTCCTACGTGGGCGCGCTGGGCGTGTTCCGCGCGCGCCAGGCGGACGTCGTGCACGTCCCCATGGACGAGAACGGCATCATTCCCGAGGCCCTGGTGGAGACGATCCGCGACGTGCGTTCCTCGGGCCGCACGATCAAGTTCATCTACATCATCCCGAACTATCACAACCCCGGCGGTGTGACGCTGTCCGCCGAGCGCCGCCCGATCATCGCCGACATCTGCCTGCGCGAGCATATCCTGATCGTCGAGGACAACCCCTACGGCCTGCTCGGCTTCCACAACGATCCGCTGCCGGCCATCGCCTCGTACAGCCCCGAGGGCGTCGTCTACCTGGGTTCCTTCTCGAAGATGTTTGCGCCCGGCTTCCGCATCGGCTGGGCGTACGCGCCGCACGCGATCCGCGCGAAGCTGGTCCTGGCCCTCGAATCCGCGATCCTGTGCCCGTCGATGGTGGGCCAGATGGCGATAGCCGACTACCTGAGCAACTACGACTGGTACGGCCAGGTGAAGTCATTCCGCTCGATGTACGCGGAGCGCTGCCGCGCGATGCTGACCTCGCTCGAGGAGTACATGCCCGTCGTGCACGTGGACCGTGCCCCGACGGCGGCTTCTACACGTGGGTGACACTGCCCGAGGGCCTCGATGCGAAGGCCATGCTGCCGCGCGCAGTGCGTGCCCAGGTCGCGTACGTGTCGGGCACGGCGTTCTTCTACGACGGTTCGGGCTCCAACCACCTGCGCCTGTCGTTCTGCTACCCCACTCCCGAGGAGATCCGCGAGGGCGTGCGCCGCCTTTCGACGGTCGTCAACGCGGAGAAGGAAATTGTCGACATGTTCGGTACGGCTTCGGGCAACGAGGCCGGGGCCGGTTCCGACCGCTAAGAATTACCTGAGGAGACACCCCCATGGCTACCAAAGTTCTGATCATTGCCGGCGGTCTGACGCACGAGCGTGATGTGTCGGTTCGTTCGGGCCGTCGCGTCGCGAATATCCTGACGCAGTTCGGCTACGACGTGCGTATTTCCGATGTCGACGCGTCTCTTGCGGAGGCCATCTCGTCCTTCTCCCCCGACGTTGTGTGGCCGCTCGTGCACGGCTCGATCGGCGAGGACGGCTCCCTGCAGTCCTTCCTCGAGTCGCTGGGAATCCCCTTCGTGGGCTCGTCGTCAGTGCAGGCGATGCTCGCCTCAAACAAGCCCACGGCGAAGGCTCTGCTGGGCTCTGCGGGCCTCGCAACGCCCGGCTGGGTGACGCTTCCGCAGGCGATTTTCCGCCAGCTGGGCGCCTCTCACGTGCTCTCGGCGCTCGAGGGCTCGGTGTCCTTCCCCGTCGTCATTAAGCCGACGGACGGCGGCTCCGCGCTTGGTATTTCAACTGCTCAGGACGCCAAGGCACTGCGCCGCGCGATGGTGGATGCCTTCGCTTACGGCCAGCGCCTGATGGTCGAGCAGCGCATTGACGGCCGCGACGTGGCCGTTTCCGTCGTCGATCTGTGGGACGGCCCTGTGGCCCTGCCCCCGGTCGAGGTGTCGACGGATCGTGGCCGCTACGACTACGATGCCCGCTACACGACCGACGAAACGGAGTACTTCGTTCCCGCACGTCTCTCCGACGAGCTTCTCGCAGACCTGCAGGCCGCGGCCGTCGAGGCCCATACGACGCTGGGTCTGCGCGACCTGTCCCGCATGGACTTCGTGGTCGACGACGAGGGCACCTGCTGGTTCATTGACGCGAATGTTGCCCCAGGCATGACCGACACGTCGCTCCTCCCCCAGGCCGCTGACGCGCTCGAGGACTCGTCTTTCGCGCAGCTGTGCGCCGATATCGTTGATTCGTGGCCGGTGGCCGCGAGGTCCACAGCGTCGACTACGTGATCGACGAGGAAGGCACCGGCGTCATCATTTCAGAGGACGCCGAGGCTACCGAGGAGTAATCGCTCATTCAACGCGCTGTGGGCCCGGGAGAATCATCCTCCCGGGCCCACATGTTTCACGTGAAACAATGTCCATCTTGTGTGTGCACGCTTCGACTGACGACGTTCACACGTGACTCGTGGTGGGCGCGATGCTACAGAGACACCACATCGAAGCGAGAATCCGTTCTGTGTACGCCTCTGTGTCGTTGTCGCGATTCCAAGCGTCGGACAGTTTCGCCGACACAGAGCACCTCAGAGAAGCACCCCGAGCTCTTTCAGACGCGCTTCGGCGTCCTCAACGCCCTTCCAGACGATGCCCTGCACGCCGAGCAACTCTGCCGCACGAACATTTTCGCGACGGTCGTCGATGAACACGACGTCCTCATGGGGCACGTTGAGACGCACGAGGACATCACGATAGATGCCGCGCGAGGGCTTACAGACACCGTAGTGGCATGAGAAAGCAAAGAAGTCGAACAGACTCCCCCACTCGGAATGACGAATGGCCTTGGCCACCGGGTATGGAGTATTCGATAGAATACCGACCCGCACGCCCTGGTGACGAAGCCGACGCACGAGACCCAGAGCCTCCTCGTTTGCAGTTTGCATCCGCGAGGTATCGAGAGCCACAAGTTGTTTCAGAAGAGCACTCGTAGGCTCTGGATGGCCGCAATCCCCTGCGATCCTATCCCAAAAATCACGATCGGGTAAGCCTGCATCATAGTCCCCCCGATGCGTCCACATCGCCTGGTCCACGAGCGTTGTGAGGCCGCGAGAGCCATCCCCAAACAGTTCGGCGATCGCTTGTGGGTCCGGGTGGGTATCGACGAGGACGCCACCGACATCGAAAAGCACGGTGCGCGAACTGCCTTGGGCGTTCATGCCTTTCGCTCCTTCTGGTACTGCGAGGGCCCGACGACGGACCCTTTAGAGGTAGTTTAAGCGTTAATTCATCCGAAGATTAGCTCAGGAAATGTCGCGTACGGAACATACTGCGCGTGATCTGCGAAAAGAACTATGAAGTTAGATCAGTGAAGGATAAGGTCTGCGATTCGCTGGAGATCCTCGGATCCTGCGAATTCGATGACGATCCGGCCCTTCTTACGCCCCTCGGTAATGGTCACGCGCGTATCGTACGCGTCGGATAGCGCCGACACGACGCTCTCCCCCAGCTGCGACAGTGGGCGCTGCTGGCGTGCGCGTGGACGCGGGGTTGCCTTCGCCTTACCGAGGCGAACGATCTCTTCAGTAGTACGCACGGAGAGACCCTCGGCGACGATGCGCTCGGCCAGTCGTTCCATCTCCTCGGGCGTCGAAAGAGACAGCAGCGCACGGGCGTGGCCGGCGGTGATGACCTGAGCGGCGACCTTCTTCTGGACGGACGGCGGGAGCTTGAGGAGGCGCAGGGTGTTTGCAATCTGCGGGCGCGAGCGTGCGATTCGCTTGGCGAGCTCTTCCTGAGTCGCGCCGAAATCCGCCATGAGCTGCTGGTATGCGCTCGCTTCTTCCAACGGGTTGAGCTGGGCCCGGTGGAGGTTTTCCAGGAGCGCATCGCGGAGCAGGTCCCCGTCTTCGGTCTCCCGGATGATTGCTGGAATCGTGGTTTCGCCGGCGAGCTCGGAGGCGCGCAGGCGGCGCTCACCCATGATCAGTTCGAAGCGTGCTTCAGGCTTTTCGGCGAGGAACTCGGTGAGCTTCTCAGAACGACCCTTCGCGGGGATACTACGAACGACGACGGGCTGGAGAACGCCGACCTCCTTGATCGAGGCCGACAGTTCCTTCAGATCATCCTCGTCAAAGACCTCTCGAGGCTGCTTTGTGTTGGGAACGATCTGATCGATCGCAATTTCAGCGAAGGATGCACCGGGCACCGGAAGAAGCTCGAGATCAACGGATGTTTCACGTGAAACAATCTGTTCTTCGCGCTTGTCTACTTCGTTCACGGAAGCGTCTTTCGCGGGCACACGAGCAGCCTTCTGGCGGGAATCTGAGCCATCGTTTCCACCGCCGAGACCGCTGCGAGAGCCAGCACCTCGACGTCCACCGGCCGCCTCGACAGACGGCATCGTCGGACGCTTCTTCTTCGACGAGGCGGTGCCACGCTTGGGCTGCAAAAGATCCTTCGCAGAACCTCCACGCTTGCCGGCGGAGCTACCTTCGGGGAAGAACACGTCCAGGGGACGGGAGGGCGCGGAAGGTGCGCTATGCGGTGTCTGCTCACTAGCCTGAGGGATGAGAGCGCCAAGACCACGGCCGAGACCTGCGTGCTTGCGAGCGCCCTTACGGCCATCAGACTTCGATGCTGCATCCGCCATTGCAATACTCCTTCAATTGCGTCGGTTCATTGTTTCACGTGAAACATTGGCATGCGCTCAGCTAGTAAGCGTCTTTGATCACTTTGTTGCACCAATGCTCACGCACGGTAACTAATACGTGCCGATCTGGGAGAACATACGGAGAACACCGAATGTTTCACGTGAAACAATCACCCTTCAGAAGCAGCGACGCGCTGGCACAGCTCCAACGCAGCCTTCCGATACGCGATTGCACCCACGTTGCGGGGATCGTACGTGACGACAGTCTGACCGTAGCTCGGCGCCTCGGAAATGCGCACAGATCGCGGGATGACCGTCTCAAAAGTGTGGTCCGGGAAGTGCGAACGAACCTCGCTCTCGACCTCTTCGGAGAGCTTCGTGCGCTTGTCCGCCATCGTCAGCAACATGCCGGAGACACGCAGGCCGGGGTTAAGATCGACACCGATCCGTTCGACGGTGTTCCACAGCTGGCTGAGGCCCTCCAGGGCGTAATACTCAGCCTGAATCGGGATCATAACCTCGTCGGCGGCGACCATGACATTCAGCGTCACAAGGCCGAGTGAAGGCGGGCAGTCGATGAGCACGATGTCGATATCGGCATGCTCAGAAACATACTCACGCAAGGCCTCGCGCAGCCGGTACTCACGACGCTCAACGTCGACGAGCTCGATTTCGGCGCCGGACAGATCGATCGTGGCCGGGCACACGACAATACCGTCGATGTCGGGGCACGGCTGCACGACGTCGGCAACGCTAGCGCCACCAATAATGACGTCATAGGTTGACGGGGTTCCAGCGGGGTGCGGAACGCCGAGCGCGCTCGAGGCATTTCCCTGGGCGTCCGCATCGACGACGAGGACAGACAAGCCACCCATCGCGAGGCCGGCCGCGAGGTTAACGGCCGACGTCGTCTTACCGACGCCACCCTTCTGGTTCGCGACGGCGATGATGCGCGTGTGCTGAGGGCGCGGGAACGTTGCGCGTTCGAGCATGGCCAGATCGCGCATGTTGCGCTCGATCTGATTCGACAAAGGGGTGTTGTTGGTACTCACGTGACACCTTCCTAGATACTGCCCCTAGTTTACGGGCAGACGCACACACTTCCAGCACGAAAGGCCCGGGATGCATCCAGGCGCACACAATCTCAGCGCACCGCCGTGAAACAAAGAAAATCTCGTTCTGTAGGATCGATTCTCCCAGCGAAGAGCCAAAACGCGACAAACCGTCAATCGAGGGAATCGATCTGACACAACACCACACATATGTGGTGCGCGTCACTATATGGGAGGAGCGCCGCAGCAACCGCCACGACGCTCCTCTCCCCACTGGGGACGCGTTACTTGATCCGATTGCAGACGACCACGTACGTCGACTCGTCCTCCATGATGGAGGGCACCTCGTGAATCTCAGCGCGCAGGTGGTGACGACGGAGCTCCGCCGAGGCCTCGTCCACCTCAATGGGCGCACGGCGGCCCTTGAGGGCCACGAGCGAGCCGCCGGGGGCGATCAGCTTCGACGTCATGCGCACAAGCTTGCTCATGTTCGCCACGGCGCGGGCGGTGACCACGTCGGCCTTGCCCTTGCCGCGCAGCTCCTCGGCGCGCGCCTGGTGGATGGTGACGTTGTCGAGACCCAGGTCCTCCACGACGTCCATGAGCCACTCGACGCGGCGCGCCATGGGCTCAGCCAGGTGCACGTCGAGCTCGGGGCGGCAGGCAGCGATCACGATGCCGGGTAGACCGGAACCGGAGCCGACATCGAGGACCTGACGACCGTCCTTACGGGGCATGAAGTCCAGGACGGCAGCGGAGTTGACGATGTGGCGCGACCAGATGCGCTCCATGTCGCGCGGGCCGAGGAGGCCGCGAATCTCGCCTTCCTCCTCGAGCATGCGCGCGTACTCGGCGACCTCGGCGAAGGCCGGTCCGAAGAAATCGCGAACGGCCTGCGTGGGCTCTTCTGGGACGAAGGGGTCGCCAACCTGGCGACCCCTTCCCATCCCGTTCGGGTTCTCACTCACCGTCGGTGTCCTCGGGGAGGATCACCACGCGGCGGTGGGGCTCGGCGCCCTCGGACTCGGAGGTGAGGCCCTCGTCGGCGACCACGTCGTGGCACACCTTGCGCTCAAACGGGTTCATGGCGTCAAGCTTGACGGCCTCGCCGGTGGCGCGCACGCGGGCGATCGCCTCACGGGTGATGTCCTGCAGCTCTTCCTTGCGCTCGGCGCGGAAGCCGGCGATGTCGAGCATGAGGCGCGAGCGCTCGCCGGTCTCGGTCTGGACGGCCAGACGGGTCAGCTCCTGGAGGGCGTCCAGGACCTCGCCATCGTCGCCCACGAGCCGGTCGAGGGCGTCGGGGTCGTCGGCGACGATCTCGACCGAGGCGCGGCCGTTTTCGACGTCGATCTCGATGTCGCCGTCAAGGTCGGCGATGTCAAGCAGCTCTTCCAGGTAGTCGGCGGCGATTTCGCCTTCTTCTTCGAGGCGGGTCAGCTTGTCTGCGTTGTCGTCACTCATGACGTGTCCTCCGTAGTGGGGAATGGGGTCTTGCTGGTGTCCAGGTTACCGGCTGGGGGCCTGGAACCGTGAATCTATGGTGGTCAGCGCTTGTTGCCGCGGCGGCGGGCCTTGCGGCGCTCGATGCGGCGACGCTCGATCTCCTCGGCGCTCAGCGAGCCGTGGCCGGAGGTCGATTCGCTGGCCTCGGACGCATCCTTAGACGAGGCCTTGGCGGATCACGCTCGAGGGCGCGGCGGTCGCGGACCTGCTTCTGGAGTTCGGCGCGCTGGGCGGAAGCTTCCTGCTTGGCCAGGCGCTTCTCGACGGCCAGGGTGAGGCCGTGCATCCACTGCTCGTCGGGCAGGGTCGTCCACTTCTGGGTGGCCAGGTTGCGGTAGACGGTGATGATTTCGCCGGCGCTCATGGAGGCCGGGAAGTCGGAGGCGACGCGCTGCTTCTTGGCCTTAGAGCGCAGCTCGGCGAGGGTGCGCTCGTTGAGTTCATCGATGCGCGGGTCGGAGCCGGCAACGCCCAGGGCGGCGCGCTCACGGTCGTAGTTCTGGAAGTAGGGCTTGGCCCATTCCTGGTAGGCGGCCTCGCGGGAGGCGAGGAGGTCGGCGTAGGCCGGGGAGCCGGGGGTCGGCATGACCTTGATGGTCCAGAGGGACTGGGCGAGGGCCCAGAAGGAGGCGGTCACGGTGTAGATGACGACGCCCATCTGGAAGAACGCGCCGGAGAAGATGAACATCAGCGGCATCACGTACATCATGGAGCGCTGCGACTGGGCCATCGGGTTGTTGCCCATGTCGGGCATGTTGCGCGAGAAGGACAGGCGCATGGAGAAGAACTGCAGGGCAACCATGAGGACGATCGCGGCGATGAAGACCGCGACGATGGCGGGCTGGCCCCAGGACTCGCGCAGCGTATGGGAGAGCGGGACGCCGAAGACGGTCGAGTTGACGATCTCGGAGGAGACCGACTCGGTGAGCGGGCCGAGGTGGTCGGTGGCCTCGCCGCGGTAGGTGTAGGTGCCTGCGGAGATGGAGGAGACCGCGATGATGGCACGGTACATGCCGAAGAGGACGGGCATCTGCACGAGCATGGGCAGGCAGGAGGCGAAGGGCGAGACCTTGTGCTTGCGCTGGAGGGCCTGGGTCTCTTCCATCATCTTCTGACGGCTGACCTGGTCCTTCTTGCCCTTGTACTTCTCCTGGATCTTGCGCATCTCGGGCTGGATGGCCTGCATGGCGCGCGAGGAGCGGATCTGCTTGAGGAACAGCGGGATGATGGCGATGCGCACCAGGATGGTGAGCAGCACGATGGACAGGACCCACGCCATACCCGAGCCGGAGGACATTCCGAGCAGCACGAGGAGGTCGTGGATCCAGACCCACACGTAGGAGATCGCCCACGCGAAGGGGTGGAGGATTGCGTCGAACATAGTTTTCGCTTTCGCCGTGGCGCGGGAGCGCCGCTGTTTCGTTGTTCCTTAGAGTCCCGAGGCCGTGTCCGGCTCGGTCAGGTCGTGCTCCGGGTCGAGTCCCATGGGGTCGGGGCGGACCCAGTTGTCGTGCCCAGCCCAATCCTCGGGTGGGATCCAGGGGTCGGGCTTCCAGCGTCCACGCTCTGGTACGTGGTCCACTCCCCCGTGGCTCCAGGGGTTGCATCTGAGCAGCCGCCAAGTCCCGAGGATGAGTCCCTTGATGGGTCCGTGGACGCGAATGGCCTGGAGAGCGTAGGTGGAGCAGCTGGGTGCGTATCGACACCGGGGGCCGAGGGCCGGGGAGATGTAGCGCTGGTAGGCGACGATGGGTGCGGACACGAGAGCGCGAAGCGCCCGGCCCGCCATGTTCATCGTGCGTCCCACTTACGCCACGCTCGCGCCATCACGCGGTCGAGGTGTTCGCCGAGTTCCTTGGAGGGGACGCCGAGGGCCTTGGACGAGGCCCTCACGACGACCCGGGCTCCTTCGGGGAGGTCGGCGATCCGTTCGCGCATGAGGTGGCGCAGCTGCCGCTTGACGCGATTGCGTCCGTTGGCGCGCTTGATTTCCCGCTTGGGTACGACGAAACCGACGAGGCGACTGTTGCGTTCCTCGTCGGCTCGGACGTGGACGACGACCAGCGGATCCCCTGCTCGCGTTCCCTGTCGGATCGCGGCGGTGAAGTCCGCTGGGTCAACCATGCGGTGCGCGCGCGGCAGCACCGGGGTGTCTCAGGCGGACAGCTTGGCGCGGCCCTTGCGGCGGCGGGCAGCCAGAATGGCGCGGCCGGCGCGGGTCGACATGCGCAGACGGAAGCCGTGCGTCTTGGAACGACGACGGTTGTTGGGCTGGAAGGTCCGCTTGGTGGTCACGGCAATTCTCCTCGGCGGGGAGTGGTTTCCCACTCGGTATCGGTTGGGCTATCAACACGTAAGCACGCGCGATAGCGGGGACGCACGCCCGAAATGGGCGCAAACAAAGACCAAGACTAAGCGGATTGGGGCCACACGTCAACGCGGCGGCGTTACCCACCGCGTCACACACAGTATCCACAGCTGTGCAAATCACTGTGGATCTCATCCGTCCACAGAGCGTGGATGACAACAGTTATCCACAGGCTATGCGTATTTTTGCTTTCCGCACGCTGCTGCGGACCCAAAGTTGTAACTACAAAGCTGTGATTCTGTGATAGTTCTCCACAGGTTCATCCCCAGTCTGTGCATAACATGTGCGCGGACTACACTTCGATAATGTACGAGCGTCACGCACATCACCGATTAGTCGTGACCGAACTCACCTGAATTTGTGACCGGAGGTTGCCGTGGAGTCGGATTCCCTCACACGCGCGTGGGCTGCGGCCCTGGACGCAGTCCCCACCGACGAGCTGGGGCCCGTCGCCACGTCGATGCTGCGCTCGGCCCGTCCCCTCGGCGACATCGAAGGCACGATCCTCCTCGCCGTCCCCAACGATTTCACCAAGCAGTGGATCGAAGACAAGGCGCAATCGAAGCTGACGACCGCCCTGTCCGTGCACCTGGGCCGCACCGTCCGCATCGCCATCACCGTCGACCCCACGCTCGTGGTCGTCACGGAAGAAGAGGAAGAGGAGGAACCGACCCCCGCCGCGCCTGCAGGGACGCCCCGGCCTCGTCGACCGATGAGGACGAGGACACCACTCCCCGCCCTCGTGACCGCGCCCACGGACTCCGGCCCGACCCACCTCAACCCGAAGTTCACCTTCGACACCTTCGTCATCGGCCCGTCGAACCGTTTCGCGCACGCCGCCGCGTTGGCAGCCTCTGAAACCCCGGGCACCGCCTTCAATCCCCTCTTTATCTACGGCGATTCCGGGCTGGGCAAGACGCACCTGCTCCAAGCCATCGGCCACAACGCGCTGTCGATGATGCCCCACCTGAAGGTCCGCTACGTCAACTCCGAAGAGTTCACGAACGAGTTCATCAACGCGATTCGACTCAATAAGACGGATAACTCCCAGGTCGAGGCCTTCCACCGCCGCTACCGCGAACTCGACATTCTCCTCATCGACGACATCCAGTTCATCGGCGACAAGGAACAGACGGTCGAAGGCTTCTTCCATACCTTTAATGCGCTGCACAGCGCGAACAAGCAGATCGTCCTGACCTCGGACCTGCCCCCGGCTCAGCTCAAGGGCTTCGAGGACCGCATGCGTTCGCGCTTCTCCTCGGGCCTGCTCGTCGACGTTCAGCCGCCGGACCTGGAGACCCGCATCGCGATCCTGCATAAGAAGGCGGACGCCGAGGGCCTCGAGGTGACCCCTGAGGTCTTCGAATACGTGGCCTCGCGTATCTCCTCGAACATCCGTGAGCTGGAGGGCGCGCTCGTGCGCATCGGCGCGTGGGCGTCGCTGTATCAGGAGCGCATCGACCTGAACCTCGCGCAGATGATGCTCAAGGATTTCGTGTCCAACCCGGACGACAACGAGATCACCGTCAGCCTCATCATGAGCCAGTGCGCCGTCTACTTCGGCGTCACGATCGAGCAGATGGGTTCGTCGGAGCGCAGCCACAACGTCGTCGAGGCCCGCCAGATCGCCATGTACCTGTGCCGCGAGCTCACCGACCTGTCGCTGCCAAAGATCGGGCAGGCCTTCGGCCGCGACCATACGACGGTCATGCACGCGAACAAGAAGATCTCGAAGCTCATGAAGGAGAAGCGCGAGACCTTCAACCACGTGTCGGAGCTTACAAATAGGATTAAGCAGAAGGCCAGGGAGTCGTGAAAATGGCGCGGGCGCTGACGAAAATCGGCGCCCGCATGAAATTCACAGGAGTTGTGCACAGCTGGTGGACGAATACGCGTCGGCTGTGGAGAAAAGGGCCTTGCCTGTGGATCTCAAAAAGTCGTCATTTGCTTCGTGCACAGGTGGTCGTGACACATCCACAGCCTCGTCCCGGAATGACATCACAGAGATTTGACTGAAATTCCAACGCATAAGGGAGTTATCCACAGAACTCACAGACCTTATGATGGAGGGGACAGTCACATGACAAAAAGTTTTTCACAGGCCTCCGCACAACAACGTCGCCGCCGACGCTACGCGATGGCGCGCGCAAGGCAAATTTCCTGCCCCACGTGGGCACACTTGTGGGTAAAGTAGTGTCCGATCCGTTTTGTGTTTTGGAGGCAGCTATGAAGTTCACCGTCGCCCGCGATGTTCTGGCCGAAGCCGTGTCGTGGACCGCCCGCGCGCTCCCCGTGCGTCCGGCCTCGCCGATCCTGGCCGGCGTGCGCATCAAGGCCGAGGGCGACGAGCTGACCCTGTCCTCCTTCGACTACGAGGTCTCCGCGAACTCGCACATTCCCGCGACCGTCGACGAGGCCGGCGAGGTCCTGGTCTCCGGTCGTCTGCTCGCCGACATCTCCAAGTCGCTGCCCTCCAAGCCCGTCTCCGTCGAGCTCGATGGCCAGAAGGTGAACCTGGTCTGCGGCTCCTCGCACTTCACGCTCGCGGTCATGCCCCTCGACGAGTACCCGCTGCTGCCCGCGCAGCCCACGGGAGTCGGCGCGATCGATTCCTCGACGCTGTCGCAGGCCGTGTCCCAGGTGTCGATCGCCGCGTCGCGCGACGACACGCTGCCCCTGCTGACGGGCGTGCGCATCGAGATCAACGGCCCGGCGATCACGCTTCTGGCTACCGACCGCTACCGCCTCGCCATGCGCGAGCTCGACTGGGAGCCCACCGACACCTCGATCGAGGAGGTCGCCCTGGTCAAGGCCCGCATCCTTCAGGACGTCGCTAAGTCGATGACTTCGGGCGCCAAGGTCGAGGTCGGCCTGTCCGGCGAGTCCCAGCCCGGCGCCTCGTCCCTCATCGGCTTCACCGCCCAGGGCCGCCGCACGACCTCGACCCTCATGGACGGCGACTACCCCGCCGTGCGCCGACTCTTCCCCGATACGACGCCGATCCAGGCCGTCGTCGATCGCCACGCCCTGCTCGAGGCCGTCAAGCGTATGTCGCTGGTCGCCGAGCGCAAGACCTCCGTGCGCCTGGCCTTCACCGAGGGCCAGCTGGTCCTCGAGGCCGGCCAGGGCGACAACGCCCAGGCCTCCGAAGCCATCGAGGCGACCCTGAACGGTGACGACATCTCGACGGCGTTCAACCCGCAGTTCCTCATCGACGGCTTGCAGGTCCTGGACACCGACTACGTGCGCTTTGGCTTCACGCACCCCACAAAGCCGGCCGTCATCACGGGCCAGAAGAAGGCCGACGAGGGCGAGGTCACGCAGTTCCGCTACCTGCTGATGCCCATCCGCTTCGGCATCTGACGTGCGCGTCTCCCACCTGGCCCTCGACGACTTCCGCTCCTGGAAGCACGGGGTCGTTGAGCTGCCCGAGGGCCCCACGGTCCTCGTGGGCGCGAACGGCCAGGGAAAGACGAACCTCGTCGAGGCGCTCGCCTACCTGTCCACGTTTTCGTCGCACAGGGTCGGCGCGGAGGGTGCCCTCGTGCGCATCCCCATCGACGAGGCCGAGGCCGCCCCGGGTGGTGCCGTCATCCGCGCGCGGGTCGTGATCTTCGGTCGCGAGCAAGTCATCGAGCTGGAAATCGTGCGCGGGAAGGCCAATCGCGCGCGCGTCAACCGCGCGCAGGTCAAGCCCCGCGAGATTCTGGGCATCGTGCGCACGGTCGTGTTCGCCCCCGAGGATCTGTCACTCGTGCGCGGCGACCCGTCGGTGCGCCGATCCTTCCTGGACGACCTGGCCACGCAGCTCTCCCCCATTCACGCCTCCGTGCGCTCCGACTTCGATCGGGTCGCGCGCCAGCGTGCGGCGCTCATGAAGGCCGCCCAGGCCTCGCTCCGCCGCGGCCAGTCCCCCGACCTGTCGACCCTCGAGATCTGGGACCAGCAGTTCGCCGCCCTGTCTGCGCGCATCACGGCGACGCGCGCATCCATCGCATCGCGCCTGGAAGAGCCGGCCGCGCGCTCCTACGACGACGTCGCCGACTCCCCGCGCCACCTGCGCCTCGCCTTCGACGCCTCGGTCGACCGCGTCATCGGCACCGACCCCGACAACCCGGCCAGCGCCGACCTCACCGACGTGGACGCTCAGACCGAGCGCATGCTCGCGGCCCTCGCGTCAGTACGAGAGAAGGAAACCGAACGCGGCGTCAACCTCGTCGGTGCACACCGCGACGACCTGACCCTCAGCCTCGGCGCGATGCCCGTCAAGGGCTACGCCTCGCACGGCGAATCATGGTCGGTCGCCCTCGCGCTGCGCCTCGGCGCCTTCGAGCTGCTCAGCGACGACGGCGACACCCCGATCCTCATCCTCGACGACGTCTTCGCCGAGCTTGACTCCTCGCGCCGTGAGGGCCTGGCCGCCCTCGCCTCGAAGGCAGAGCAGATCATCGTCACCTGCGCGGTCGCCGGTGACCTGCCCGCCTCCCTCGACCACCACGCCCTGCACGTGCGCCTCGACCCCGAGCGCGGCACCGTCATCGACGAGGCCGACGATGAGTGAGCGCGAGGACATGGCCGCCGACGAGCTGAGCGGAGCTGTGGCCCCCGGCGACCAAGCCGACGCCGACGAGTTCGTCGTCCGCGCCCTCGAACGGGCACAGAGCGTCGCCCGCACGCACGGCTACACGAGGTCCACCCTGCCCTCGTGGGGCCTCGACGAAACACGTCCCAGACGCAGCCTCGACGGCTCCAGCGAATACGCCGCCATCGAAACCGACGGATTCGGCCGCCTCGCCGACGAGGAGAGCGTCTCCGCGCGCGCCGCAGCCCGAGCCGCCGCCTACCGCCACGCCAACGGGATCGAAGCCCCAGCCTCGTCGACGGAAGACGACCCCGAGGGCGACCTCGCGGCCCTGCGCCAGGCCCTGGAGGGAACCGGCGCCTCGTGGAGCCGCGCCCCCGGCATGGCAGCCATGCGCCCGCGCTACCGCAGGGCCAACTCCCTGGGCGCCATCCTGGCGCGCACGATCAAAACCCGAGAATGGGACACCCCCACCAAGATGGGGTCGATCATGGCGAAATGGCGCGACATCGTCGGACCGCAGGTCGCCGAACACGCTCGCATCGAGACCTTCGAAGGCCACCGCCTGGTCGTGCGCACCGACTCCACCGCCTGGGCCAAACAGCTCCAGCTGCTCCTACCCACCATCGAGCGGCGCATCGCCGAAGAGGTCGGATCCGGCGTCGTCGAGCAGGTCATCATCCGAGGACCCGTCGCCCCCTCGTGGCGCAAAGGCCCCTACGTCGTGCGCGGCCGAGGCCCGCGCGCCGACTACGGGTGACAGCGCCGGGAACGTCGGCGTCCAAATGTGTTTCTGACCGCGCGGTCTCTGATACGCTGTTCCGTTAGCCCGCGCGTGAGGGCTTGTTAAGGAGACATCATGAGCAATCCATTCGCCAGGAACGAAGGAAGCACCCCGGGATTTGGCCAGCAGGGCGGATACCCCGGCGGAGCCCAGGGCGGATACCAGCAGGGATACGGCCAGCAGGGTGGGTACGCCCCCGGACAGTACCAGGGAGGATTCCCTCAGGGCGCACCCCAGCAGGCCTACGGCCAGTGGAACCCGCAGGGTGGCTACGGCGGGCAGGGTGGATTCCCTCAGGGCGCGCCCCAGCAGGGCAGCAAGTCCAAGACGCCGCTCATCATCGGCATCATCGCGGCTGTCGTCGTCATCGCGATCGTCGTCGGTGTCGTCATCTGGGCGATGTCGGGATCTGACTCCGACGACTCTTCGAACACCTCCACCCCGGCACCCGGCACCTCCGCACCGGCGAACCCGGGGAATGGCAGCGCAAACCCGGCAAACCCCGCCCCCGGCAACCCTCAGGCGCCGAACAACACCAACCCGTCCGCAGCACCCACGCAGGGAAACGGAACGGGAGCCAACGGCTTGCTCAGCATGACCCCGCTGGGCGCTAACTGTCTCTACGAGATTACCGATATCTCGTACGGACCCAAGGCCGATAATAACGAGCAGACGCTCAAGATCACCTTCAAGGTCACGAACAAGGGTAATGCGTCGGAATACGGTGGCATGTACCCCCTTCCGTACCAGAACAACGATCAGCTCGGCACGCCTAACTTCTTCATGACTCAGAAGCCCGACGACTTCGAATACGTGCCCGGTATGGTCGATGTTCCGGCCGGGCAGTCGGTCGAATATGTCGTCTACCGGGTGATCGAGAACAAGAGGGACCCCATTGAGTTCCGCGACCCGAACTGGACCATCCTCCAGGGCCAGGGCAAGGATTACCAAAAGTGGACCTGGCAGCCGAAGTAATCCACTGATCAGGCGTCGCGCACGCATCCGCTCAGAGCTCTGTATCGGCGTCGTACGGAGCCTCCTGACGCGCGAATCGTTGATGCTGACGCGTGAGTGACGGGGCCGCCCTCCCAGCCGGGAGGGCGGCCCCGTGCGTCCCAGCCGCAACCACAATCGGCATGTGACTGATCACAGTCGACTTTTCGTTGGAATCACGCAGTTTGTAAAGTAACCCTGCGATCCTGTCAATCCCGGGAACAAGCGCCACTTTTGGTAGAATCTACAAGGTTAAACATCTATTTTCGCGCACTGCGAGGGGAGCCACGTGGCTGACAACGAGAAGAACGCCGAAGGCGAGCAGTCCTACGGCGCATCGGACATCACCGTCCTCGAGGGCCTGGAAGCCGTCCGCAAGCGCCCGGGCATGTACATCGGATCCACCGGCGAACGCGGCCTGCACCACCTGGTGTATGAGGTCGTCGACAACTCCGTGGACGAGGCCCTGGCCGGCTACGCCGACCACATCGAGGTCACGATCCAGGAAGACGGCGGCATCAAGGTCGTCGACAACGGTCGAGGCATCCCGGTCGATGAGCACCCCACCGAGCACAAGCCCACTGTCGAGGTCGTCATGACGATCCTCCACGCCGGTGGCAAGTTCGGCGGCGGCGGCTACGCCGTCTCGGGCGGCCTGCACGGCGTCGGCATTTCTGTCGTCAACGCCCTGTCCACCCGCGTGAACACCGAGATCCGCCGCCAGGGCTACGTGTGGCGCATGTCGTTCGCAAACGGCGGCACCCCCATCACCCCCCTTGAGCGCGGCGAAGAAACCGACGAGACCGGCACCACGCAGGTCTTCTACCCGGACCCGGGAGATCTTCGAGACCGTCGAATTCGACTTCGAGACCCTGCGCCAGCGCTTCCAGCAGATGGCCTTCCTCAACAAGGGCCTGCGCATCACCCTGACCGACGAACGCGAGTTCGCCACCGACGAAGGCGACGAGATCGCCGGCGGCGAGGAGACCTCGGACAAGAAGACCAAGGGCCACCGCACCGTCACCTACTGCTACGAGCACGGCCTGCGCGACTACGTCGAATACCTCGACTCCGCCAAGAAGTCCGAGACGATCAACAACGAGATCATCGACTTCGAAGCCGAAAACGACGAAGGCACCATGAGCGTGGAAATCGCCATGCAGTGGACCACCGCCTACTCCTCGTCCGTCCACACCTTCGCCAACACCATCAACACGACCGAAGGTGGCATGCACGAGGAGGGCTTCCGCACCGCGCTGACCTCCCTCGTCAACCGCTACGGCCGCGAAAAGGGCATCATCCGCGACAAGGACGACAACCTCACCGGTGACGACGTCCGCGAAGGCCTGACCGCCGTCATCTCGATCAAGCTCACCGAGCCCCAGTTCGAGGGCCAGACGAAGACCAAGCTCGGCAACACCGAGGCCCGCACCTTCGTCGCCCAGCAGGTCTACTCCAAGCTCACCGACTGGTTCGACGCCCACCCCGCCGACGCCAAGGCCATCATCAACAAGGGCCAGGCCGCCCAGGCCGCCCGCGTCGCCGCCCGCAAGGCCCGCGAGGCCACGCGCCGCAAGGGCGTCCTCGAATCCGCCTCCATGCCCGGCAAGCTGCGCGACTGCTCCTCGCGCACGCCCTCCGAGTGCGAAATCTTCATCGTCGAGGGCGACTCCGCAGGCGGCTCCGCCGTCGGCGGCCGCGACCCCGAGCGTCAGGCGATCCTGCCGATCCGCGGCAAGATCCTCAACGTCGAAAAGGCGCGCCTGGACCGAGCCCTGTCCTCGGACACCATCCGCTCCCTCATCACCGCCTTCGGCACCGGCATCGGCGAAGACTTCGACATCTCGAAACTGCGCTACGGCAAGATCGTCATCATGGCCGACGCCGACGTCGACGGCCAGCACATCGCCACGCTGCTGCTCACCCTCCTCTTCCGCTACATGCGACCCCTCATCGAGGGCGGCCACACCTTCATCGCCATGCCCCCGCTGTACCGCATCAAGTGGACCAACGCTGAGCACGAATTCGCATACTCCGACAAGGAACGCGACGAACTGCTCGCCGCCGGCGCCGCCGCGAACCGCCGCCTGCCCAAGGAAGGTGGCATCCAGCGCTACAAGGGTCTGGGCGAAATGAACGACCACGAACTGTGGGAGACCACCATGGATCCGCCAGCCGAATCCTCAAGCAGGTCACCCTCGACGAGGCCGCAGACGCCGACGAGACCTTCACGATCCTCATGGGCGACGACGTCGACCGACGCCGCACGTTCATCCAGCGCAACGCCACCGACGTGCGCTTCCTCGACATCTGACATCACCGCGACCAGCCCAGCCCCGGCCTCGTACCGGGCGGGCCTGATCGAGCAGAAACAACGTAAGGAAAAACGTGAGCGACGAGCAGACTACTGACGCGCGGCACATCTCGGACACCGAGCGCATCCGCCAGGTCGACCTGCAAAAAGAGATGCAGCGCTCCTACCTCGACTACGCGATGAGCGTCATCGTCGGACGCGCCCTACCCGACGTGCGCGACGGCCTCAAGCCCGTCCACCGCCGCGTCCTGTACGCCATGTACGACGGCGGATACCGCCCCACCTCCTCGTTCTCCAAGTCCTCCCGCGTCGTCGGCGAGGTCATGGGTAACTACCACCCCCACGGCGACGCCGCGATCTACGACGCCCTCGCGCGCCTCGTGCAGCCCTGGTCGCTGCGCTACCCCCTCGTCGCCGGCCAGGGTAACTTCGGTACCCCCGGCAACCTGGGCCCCGCCGCACCCCGTTACACCGAGTGCAAGATGGCGCCCCTGGCCATGGAAATGGTCCGCGACATCGACGAAGAATGCGTCGATTTCCAGGACAACTACGACGGCCGCAACCAGGAACCCACCATCCTGCCCGCGCGCTTCCCGAACCTGCTGGCCAACGGCTCCGAAGGCATCGCCGTCGGCATGGCCACCCGCATCCCGCCGCACAACCTGCGTGAACTCGCGCGCGGCGTCGAATGGGCCCTCGAGCACCCCGACGCGTCCCGCGAAGAGCTCCTCGAAGCGCTCATCAAGCTGATCCCCGGACCCGACTTCCCCACCGGCGCCACCATCCTGGGCCACAAGGGCATCGAAGACGCCTACCGCACCGGCCGCGGCTCCATCACGCAGCGCGCCGTCGTCAACGTCGAGGAAATCCAGGGCCGCCAGTGCCTCGTCGTCACCGAGCTGCCCTACCAGGTCAACCCCGACAACCTGGCCGACAAGATCGCCCAGCTCGTGCGCGACGGCGCGATCAGCGGCATCGCCGACATCCGCGACGAGACCTCCGGCCGCACCGGCCAGCGCCTCGTCATCGTCCTCAAGCGCGACGCCGTCGCCAAGGTCGTCCTCAACAACCTCTACAAGCGCACCAGCCTGCAGGAGAACTTCTCCGCCAACATGCTCGCGCTCGTCGACGGCGTGCCCCGCACCCTGTCGATCGACGGCTTCATCCGCCACTGGATCAACCACCAGATCGACGTCATCGTGCGCCGCACGAAGTTCCGCCTGCGCAAGGCCCTCGAGCGCCTGCACATCCTCGAAGGCTACCTGAAGGCCCTCGACGCCCTCGACGAGGTCATCGCCCTCATCCGCCGCTCCCCCACGGTCGACGAGGCCCGCGCCGGCCTGATCGAGCTGCTCGACGTGGACGCCATCCAGGCCGACGCCATCCTGGCCCTCCAGCTGCGCCGCCTGGCCGCCCTCGAGCGCCAGAAGATCATGGACGAGCACGCCGAACTCAAGGCCCGCGTCGACGACCTCAACGACATCCTCGCCAAGCCCGAGCGTCAGCGCGCCATCATCTCCGCCGAACTCGGCGAAATCGTCGACAAGTTCGGCGACGAGCGCCGCACCCGCATCCTCCCCTTCGACGGGGAAATGTCGATGGAAGACCTCATCCCCGAAGAGGACGTCGTCGTCACCATCACCCGCGACGGCTTCGCCAAGCGCACCCGCACGGACAACTACCGCTCGCAGAAGCGCGGCGGCAAGGGCGTGCGCGGCACCCAGCTGCGCGGCGACGACGTGGTCGAACACTTCTTCGTCACCACCACGCACAACTGGCTGCTCTTCTTCACCAACCTCGGCCGCGTCTACCGCGCCAAGGCCTACGAGATCCCCGAAGGCGGTCGCGACGCCAAGGGCCAGCACGTCGCCAACCTGCTGGCCTTCCAGCCCGACGAGCACATCGCACAGGTCCTCGCGATCCGCACCTACGAGGACGCAGACTTCCTGGTCCTGGCCACCAAGCGCGGCCTCGTCAAGAAGACCCCGCTGAGCCTGTACAACTCGCCCCGCTCCGGCGGCATCATCGCCATCAACCTGCGCGAGGACGAGGACGGCAAGCCCGACGAGCTCGTCTCCGCCCAGACCATCATGGCCGACGAGGACCTCATCCTCGTCTCCCGCGACGGCCAGGCCGTGCGCTTCACCGCCACCGACGACCAGCTGCGCTCCATGGGCCGCTCCACGTCCGGCGTGCGTGGCATGAAGTTCCGCGGCGACGACGAGCTGCTCAGCATGGAGGTCCCGCGCGAGAACACCGACCTGCTGATCGTCACCGAATCCGGCTACGCCAAGCGCACCCCCGTCGAGGAATACCCGACCAAGTCGCGCGGCACCCTCGGCGTGCGCGTCGGCAAGCTCGTCGACGAACGCGGCGGCCTCGTCGGCGCCCTCGTCGTGCGACCCGATGAGGACGTCATGGTCATCACCGAGTCCGGCAAGCTCGTCCAGGTCAACGCCTCCGACGTGCGACCCACCGCCCGCAACACCATGGGCGTCATCTTCGCCCGCCCGGACGACGGCGACCGCATCATCGCGATCACCCGCAACTCCGACTCGGGCGACGAGGACGAGACCGACGAGTCCGAGAACACCGAGTCTATGGAAGGGACCGACGCCCCCGCGGACGAGGCTTCGGCCCCCGCAGGTGGCGACGACACCGCAGACGCTGACAAGTGACGCATGATCACGGGACGAGGCCCCCGCCTCGTCCCGTGATCAATCTGCCAAAGCGGCGCGGAACCAGCGCCGGTGCCAGGCGATGCGGTAGCCTGGCAGGTAGGAAGTGCGACCTGGAAGGAAACCCATGAGCGACCACGTCTCGAGCACCCGCAGCGACGCTCCCCGCCGAGTTGACCTGGCCATCGCGCGCATCGACGCGTGGACCGTCATGAAGGTGGCGTTCCTGCTGTCCGTCGCCCTGGGTATCGCAATGGTCGTCGCCACGATCGTCCTGTGGCTCATGGTCGACGCCATGCACGTCTTCAGCCAGCTTGAGGAATTCCTCAAGGCCATGGGCGCCGGCCGCTACGCGGACCTCCTGGACTATGCTCGCCTGCCGCGGGTCATCTCCTACGCGACCATCGTCGCGGTCATCAACGTCGTTCTGCTCACCGCCCTGTCGACGCTGGGAGCCATGCTCTACAACGTCGTCGCCTCGCTGGTGGGTGGTGTCAAGGTGTCCCTCATGGATGAGTGAGGGCACTCGCGCAAGGGGTCGGCTGATGCAGGCCCCTTTTGCTATGCCCTGCGTCGGTTATCGCGCTGCTTGTAGCCCCGCCTGATCTCCGGCCGCCGCGTGGCCTGCCCGCCCGCTTGGCCGGGCTACGTTGTGCGCCCGTGGGCGGCGGCCCGCCCGCGAGTCGTCCGCGCTACGTGTTGATGCTTGTGGCGCCGCTGGTGTTCCGGGCGCCGTCGGGCCCGGCCGCCCGCGAGGCTAGGCGGCCTCACTTCGTTCGGCGCCGCGCCTCGAAGCCCGCCCGTGCCCTCCGGTCCCTCCGGCGCCCTCCACACCAGTGGGGCTGGGTCGTTGATCGGTGGCTCGGCGCGTCGGTTCGAAGCCCGGCCAGGCCCCGCAGGCCCCGCGGCGGCCTCCAATCGGGCGGGGCTTGGGGCGCGTGTGCTTGCTCTGGCCTCGCCGCCGCCCACCGGCACCGCGTCTCGAAGCCCGCCCTGGTGTTGCCATCGCTCACAGTCGCCCGCTGTCGGGCACTGCTTGGCCTCACCTGACGCGTGTGCTTCGCCTCCCTCCATGCCAGGTCATTGATGTCGCACGTAATTCCCCTGCGACTGTTTCAGGATTTGAATTGTGATCGTTGTTATTTCAATGTTTCTGCGTGTTGTTGTGGGGGCGGTCCGTTCGAATTACGTGCGATTTTTCTAGGAGAGGTTTGAAGCTACGTGTGGGTGTTGCAGATCCTTCGCGTGAAACCGGTTTGCCTGTGCTTGTGTGTGCTTGCGTGGGGTTGAAACCGGCGTCGCCTTTGCGCGCTCGTACGTGGCTGGGGTTGAAACCGCCATCACCTTTGCGGGTGAGATACGGGTATTTTTGGTGCGTTTATTGGTCGCAGTGGTGATGGTGGTTTCAACAGTTGCTGTTCAGGGGCGCGCAGTGGTGACGGCGGTTTCATGCCGGCCTGCATCAGTGGCTGCAGTGGTGTCATTATTTGCAAAGTCGCCACGGGTGGCGTCCTGCGTGTGAAGGAGTTCGCCCAGCACGGCCTGATCGTGGGTGTGAGCGTGAAAGAGTTCGCCCTGCGCGCTCGAAACACCCCAAATTTGATGTTTTTGAGGTTGCTGGGCGAACTTTGTCACGGGTTGAGTGGGGGAGAGGGCGTGCCGGGCGAATTATGTCGCGCCTGCCGGCCCGCCACCGTCCCCGGAACAGTCCCGGCCCCGCCACCGCCTGCCGGCCCGCCACCGTCCCCGGAATAGTCCCTGGCCCGACACTACCCCTGGCCCGCCACCATAGTTTGCGGTGCCTCCGGCACCCTCCACATCGGCGTCGGTGGGGGTTTTGCAGCATGAGGAGCTGGCTGTCGGCGTGTCAGTAGCGTGTCGGGGTTCTCATGACGTCATTTCCCCATGTGGCAGCAGTGAGGTCACGGTTCGATGGCAAAGTGCAGACCACCTTGATGAACAACGCTGACAACGGGCTGTTATGGGCGAGGCGGTCTACGTTTTGGGCACACCAGTGATTCGGTTTCAGTGGTTCCTTGTTGGGGGCGAGTAGTGGTGTTGTTGGTTTCAATCTCGCCACGTTATCGCGCAGTGGGCCTGGGGGCTGGGTCCATCTACTGGCGACCTTAACCCACCGATGCGCAGCTAAACCCACCTAGTGGCAGCTGGGCGCAGCCGCCTACGCTCCACCGGGTGGGTTAACGTGCGTGGAGGTGGGTATGTGGTGCCACCAGCGGGGCTGGTTTCGTTAGTTGCTACCAATCTGCGTTGGGCGCACGCGCAAGATGGCGGCGAGCAGGCGCGCGAGAGCCGCACCCGAACGCGAGGGCGGGCGCTGGTCGCGCCGCAGGGCCGTGCCCTCCGTGGCCCACGCATAGGGGTTGTGGCTGAGTGGGCCCGGCCACGAGGAGTCAACGACGGTGGCACGGGCAGCGGGCAGGGGAGGAGCGGACTCACCCACGACCCCGCGGTGACGTAGATGTGCATCACGCCCTGTCGAGGCTGGTGAAAAAACCATCGTCAACGACCGCCGCTGGGAAAAGCCCACCGGGATCAAAACGCGTAGACGCGCTCGAGCGCATTGGGTGCGGCGACGGCTGCGGCGTAGAGCGCGAGATTGCCGCCCTTCGAGTGTCCCACGACGGTGACGGGGCCCTCGGCGCGCTCCGACGCGTACGTGAGGTAGCGCGCCGCCCACCGCTGGGACTCCGTGGGAAATTCGAGCCCGAAGCGGGCATCCTCCGCCCACCCGACCGCGCTTGCATCCGTCCCGCGCAAGACCACGAAGGTCGCCCCGGCCTCGTCGACGAAGGTGACGGCGCCGAACTGAGCAAGCGGCCGCGACGTCAGCCGCGTGACCGCATCGCGCACGCGCAGACCCCCGAAGCGCGCGCTCGCACCGGCGGACTCGAGGAGGGGACGATCGGCGTGGGACGCCAACGAATAGCGATACAGAGACGGGATTGACGAGGCCTGGGCGACTTCTCGGAGCAGGCAACCGCGCGGGGAACGACGCCCGGGCAGCGCGTGAAAATCCACGTAGACCAGGCAGGTCAGGGCGAGGGCGTCGGCGGGGAGAGGTCCGCCTGCAGCGGCGAGTGCGCGCTCGCGGGACGTAGTCGATGATCGGTGGTCACGACGCCTCCTCCCTCCGTCGATGAGCCGCGATAACTCGTCGTGTTCGACGTCACCAACGCTCGATTTTTGCCGGATGGCCCTGTGCTGTGTACTATATCCGAGTGCCCGAAAGGGTGCCGGTTGGGCCTATAGCTCAGTAGGTTAGAGCGCAGTCCTGATAAGACTGAGGTCGGTGGTTCGAGCCCACCTAGGCCCACCATCCGCAGGCGAGCGAAAGCGGAGGATCATCATGAAGAAATGGGTCACTTGTTGTGTGGCTGTCGGATCCGTCGTGGCCGTCGGCATCGCCGTCCGACAAATTCTCGTTGATCTTTCCGATAACGCTGACCTGTGGACGTCCGTCACGGACGCCGTGGAGGACTGAGTTCCTCCAACGGGGCTATGGCGCAATTGGTAGCGCACCTGCTTTGCAAGCAGGGGGTTACGGGTTCGAGTCCCGTTAGCTCCACCCCACGCACAAGGCTCGAATCCTTGCCATCTTGGATGGTTTCGGTTCGGGCCTTTTTGCTGTCTTAGGCCCGGCCCGGGCAAGGGCGTTGGTGAGGTGGCTCTGGCGTCGGCGTCATCCCGAGGACACTCACCTCAACCACGTTGAGGCTTGACATGGGAGCCGGATAACCCGCGTACTTGCTCGTAAGCGGCGAGCGCCTCGCGTCGCGACTCGGCCAGGTCGACGACGGGCACGACAGGCCGAGCGAGTCCCTCCGGGATCCAGCGCCTGACATAGCGGCTGCGCGGATCGAAGCGGGTGCGCTGGAGGTCAGGGTTGAAGACGCGGAAGTAGGGCGCAGCGTCTGCGCCGCAGCCGGCCACCCACTGCCACGAGACAGGATTGTTGGCCTCGTCTGCGTCCACGAGAGTCTCCCAGAACCACTGCTCGCCGTCTTGCCAGGGCTGGAGCATGTTCTTGGTGAACAGCGATGCCGCGACCATGCGCACCCGGTTGTGCATCCAGCCTGTCTGCCATAGTTGCCGCATTCCAGCGTCGACGAGGTCGATGCCGGTGCGGCCCTGTCGCCAGGCCCGCGCCAGGTGGTCGTCGGGATAGTAGGGGAATTCCGCGAAAGCTGGACGCATGGGGGTGTCCTCTAGATGTTCGCGGTGGTGGAGCAGGTGCCAGCTGAACTCGCGCCAGTAGAGTTGCCTGGTCCAAGCGACGATATCCTCGCCCGAGGCCGTGCTGGTACGGGCTGCGGCCACGGCTTGGCGCGGCGATAGTTCCCCGCACCGCAACCTCGGCGAGATTCTACTGGTGGATGTTTCCTCCCCGGGCAGGTCACGGCGTGTGGCATAGCCGGGCAACCAGCTGTCGATGGCGTCCAGTTGCTGCCGGGCTGCCAATTCACCGGGCTCCCAGTGCTGTGCGAGAGTCTCTTCCCACCAGGCGGGGCCCTCGTCGAGCAAGCCAATGTCCTCTAAGTTCTGCAGGACACCGTCCTCCCGCAACGTGGCGAGGGCTGTGTCCGCACCGCCCCGCTCGCCGATCGGTGAGGGCTCGGGCAGGAGGGGACCGAGGGGCAGGTCGGCTACGGCGTGGCTGAACGGTGTGAAAACTTGGTAGTGGGAGCCGTTGACCGTCTGCATCAGCCACGGTTCGGCGAGAAGGCTGCCGGGGTGGCTGTGTACCTTGGTGCGGGATTTCAACTCTTGCTTGATGGCAGCGTCCAATCGGCAGGCTGCCGGGGCGTAGCGTCGTGTCCAGTGAACGACGGTAGGTTGCAGGGCGTCCACGACTTGGCGCATGACGTTCGCGGCGTCACCCCGGGCGAAGACGAGTGGAATGCCAAAAGGTCAGCAAGCCGCGGTGCCAGCTGTTGCAGGCTGCGGTGGTACCACCACCGGGTGGCTGCACCGAGCGGGCGTGGGCCGTGCCGATTGTTGTCCTCATCGGTCCTGCGGGTTTCGTGGATCCACAGTGCCACCACGGGTCCATCTGCTGCTGAGCAGGCGGCTGTCAGCGCCGGGTGGTCAGCTAGACGGAGGTCGTCGCGAAGCCAGATCAGTGTTGTCATGGAGGATCCTTGGGAGGGTTCAGTGCAGGAATTGGCCGGTGATCGTGTCGGCGAAGGCTGTGAGGGGCATCGGCTGCTGCTCCCGATCAAGGAAGTGGTCCACCCAAACCCAGGCGTAGAGTGCTGTGGTCATGCACGTTATCGTCGCTGGTCATCGTACTTGATAGGCGACTGGCGCCACAAGACACGTCGGCCCTCTGGTGATGGAGTGCCTGCTGTACGAGGGCTGGTCGATTCGGGTGCTGGTCCGCGACGCGTCGAAGCTGGAGGCCTCTGTCCGGCAGCGCGTTGAGGTGGTCGAGGGCGAGGCTGAGTCACAAGATGCGCTCCCGAGTCACAGGTGTGGTAGCTTGGATCAACTTTGGTCTCGACGATGGCACCATGAGGATGGTCCTGAGTTCCATAGCACAACAGAGAGGGGACCCCCTGATGACCGTCGTGCCCGTTGCGCTTGTTGCTGGCGGTTCGCGTGGCCTCGGACTGGAGATTGCTCGGCAGCTTCATCGACGTGGCCATCACGTCGCCCTGTGCGCCCGTGACGAGGCTGCTCTACAGCGTGCAGCGTCCGAGTTCAAGGAACGTGTATCCATCCATGTCATGGACGTCACTGACCGCGAGGGCGTGCAGCGCGTGGTCAACGAGATTTCGAATGGCTATGGCCCCATCGAGGTGGCGATTCACGTGGCTGGCATCATTCAGGTGGGGCCTGCCGCAGACGTAGAATTGGAGCACTTCGATCAAGCGCTCGACATCATGGCCAAGGGGCCCATCAACGTGGCGTGGAGCGTTCTTCCGTCGATGCGGGAGCATCGTCGTGGACACATCGGCGTGGTCGCCTCCGTGGGCGGTGTCGTGAGCCCGCCTCATCTCCTGCCATACTCCACAGCCAAGTTCGCAGCTCTGGGCTTCACTGACGGGCTGGCCGCTGAGTTGGTGGGCACCGGTGTGACGGCGACGAGCATCGTTCCCGGACTCATGCGCACCGGTTCCCACGACCAGGCCGCCTTTATCGGCAACGCCACTGCCGAACACAATTGGTTTAGCGTGGCAGCCTCAGCGCCTTTGATCTCGGCTAACTCCACGCGGGCCGCTCGGCGCATGGTCGATGGTGTCTTGGCGGGGAAGCCTTTGGTGACTATCACTCCGCTGGCGTGGATGGCGTATCGGGTGCGCGGCCTGATGCCGGGCACCACGACCCGGGTGATGGGGATCGCCAACAGGTTTCTGCCCAGGGCGACGGGAAATACGATGCCAGTCAAGGGATCGAAGCTTAGCGTGTCACCCGTCGTGCGCAGACTCACCCACTGGGGCCGACGCGCGGCCGCACGCAACAACGAGGTGTGAGCGACAATCAGGTCGACCACCCCGCTGACATCACAGACACCAGCTGGCACACTCAACGCGAGATCATGGCACCCTCGGCAGTGCGGGTGGTGAGCAAACAGACTCGCGATGAGAGTCCACAACGCAGGGTTCTAGAGACCGCTTCGATATCCGAGAGACCCATCGCGACCAGCACGAACACACGGTTTGCGGGCTCTTCAGAGTTGAGTGTGGGTGGAGGCGTCTAGGCCTCCTGCGATGAGGAGCATTCGGAGTTGGTAGTTGGTGGGGTTGCGGTAGCCTCTGGTGATTCGTCTGCCTCGTTCGATGATTCCGTTGATGGCTTCCGTGGGGCCGTTGCTGGCTCCGCCAGTATCGCAGTAGGCCAAGAATGCGTCCTTCCACTTGCGCAGGGTTCGGCCCAGTCGGGCGATGTTGGGGATGGGACACATTGGTAGGCTCTCGACGAGGTGTGTGGCCAGGCGTCTGCCTTGGGCGGGTGTGTTTTGATGGAAGACGTCTCGCACGTGCTGGACGCAGCGGTAGGCGACTTCGACACTGATATGTGCCTCATCTGCCGTGAAGGCTGCGCGGAGTCGTTCCTGCTTGGCGTGGGTGAGCCTGCGTGCGTGAGGCTCGCAAGAGATTGGGGATCTGATAAAGGGGATCACCCACACTCAACTCGGAAGAGCCGCCAACACCGCTGTCCTGGGTGAAGGCCAGCGGCTGCTGATCAATGATCCAACTCGGTTCGACGGCGTGCGCATCAGCGGCGTGGATGAACACGTGTGGCGCCACACCCCCGCACCAGGACAGGTACGTCACCGTTATCTTGGACGTGACGCCCATCCGCGATCGCAGCGGCCCCTCCCGGCTCCTGGACATGGTCCCAGGCCGCTCCAAGTAGGTCTTCAAAACCTGGCTGGCCGCCCAGCCCGATACGTGGCGTGAGCACATTGAGATCGTCGCGATGGATGGTTGTTGCGTCCCGGGTATTGTGGAGAGTGTCTTAGGCCGGATTGGAGGTTTGGGATGTCTGGTCAGCGTAAGTACTCGTTGGAGTTGCGTGAGCGTGCGACGCGTATGGCGTTGGAGGCTCGTGCTGATCCTACTAGCCGCAAGGGTGCTATCAAGCGTGTTGGCGGCCAGTTGGGGGTCAATCCTGAGGCGTTGCGTAACTGGGTGCGTGCCGTGGAGCAGGGCGGACGCCAGATTCGATGAACGGTTGTCCTTGAAATGCTGAACTTTGAGCAGATTGTCGTAATTAGTGTGCCAGTGGAATATAAGTGGCATATTCGTCTTGCTCTGCCCTGATTAGTGTTTTATAGTGCTGTTTCCTAGTTTTCCGTTGCAATTTGTACGATACTGTAGATATTGGTTCCTCTTCGAGCCCTCGGTGCATGGTGGCCAGGAACTGTAGCAGCGGCTCGACTTCTTTCGTATGGAACTCACTGAGGGCCACCGCCGACCCGCAACCAACCAACCGGTTGCGGGTCTTGTTGTATGCCGCGACCAGGATCGCGGTGCGCCCACGGTACGGCCGCGCCCGAGCGGTCAGATGTCCAGCACCTCAACGGCAGAGACCTTGAGGGCAGCTTCGACTCGCTGGGCGAGGAGCGAATCCGCCTGCGAGAGGCGCTCAACGTCCGGATAGACGCTCAGGGTCTTATCTCCGACAACCCAGAAGTCACGACTCCACGTCTTGGGGTCGGACCACATATCCTCCTGGTTGGACCATTCCGGCAGCGTCCTGTGAACCTTCGTTGCCACCGCCAGCTGGCCTTTGGCCGTGAGGTAGACCGTGTCGATGCGCGTCCCCTTGGGATCGGGTCGCCTCAGGTGCACCACGCGCCGACCAGCGAACGTGACGCGGCGATCCACGCCATCCGTCGACAGCTTGAGTTCGATCTCCTGAAAGCCGTCGGTGAGGCGGTGGTGCTTGTTCACGTAGTCGCGAAGAGCCTCGACGATGGCAGCCGACAGGCTTCCCGCGATTGTTCCCGCCTCGGAAAAGAGGCTCACGTCGCTGTCTGAAACGTACACGTTACGCGTAGGCATGTACATAACTATACACATACTGACGCGAGTGTCAAGAGCCGACGAATGACCAACCGACCGGTCACTGTGGGTCACCCGCACGCCATGCTGGGTGCGCGTACAGGATCGAGGGGGAAGAGCCTACGCCGCGGTATTTGTGCACAATCTTGTCCACAGTTGTGTATAAACCGTGTGGAAGTTTGTTTGTTGAACAACTGCAAGCGTGTGAAAACTGACCCGCAGTGGCAAAACTACGAAGCGCATGACGCGGCAACTACTCCGTTATCGGACCGGGCAACGGTACCTACGCTGTCGCATTCGGCACCAATATCCCGGGCGTGGCTCTCGCGGGGCCCAACGGGATGCAGCGCATGCAGAAGCGCCCGGGGCCATGGCCCCGGGCGCTCCCTGGCAACAATTGAGT
>BNJU01003055.1_pt1 | contig 51298 bp, 62 predicted proteins | sample 8539281 | NCBI WGS metagenome assembly BNJU01 (sample SAMD00202456, study PRJDB9452) | human saliva metagenome | isolation source: human saliva | place: Japan | reverse complement strand
TGTACCATGAAATACTACATTTGTAAAGAAAATTTTCTATCTAATTTATTTTTCGTTAAATTTAGATAAGGTATCCAAAATATTGAGTTATTAATCACCGCCATGATATAGAGTCAGCTTTCAATAGATCATTCGGCCCAAAACTGAACGTCTAGAGGGAGCATTTTCATAGTCACGAAAACCAAGAATATTGAGATTGTATTGTCCTCGAAGATCAAGTTCATAGACTCTTACCTGCCCACGACCGTGGAATTTTTCATCTCGACTATCGAGACATTTTTGTCCAACTGAAAAACATCAACGCTGTTATTAAATAAAATAGTCTGTGCCAATGAGCGCCCCATTTCAAACTCTGGTGAGATGACTGAGTCTGCCCTAATTTTTCAAGGACTTTTTGCTGTATGGCTTTTTAACCTTAGCAATAACAGTTGGTACTCCTAGACTCTTGCAATGCATGACTGCAAAGCACACTAGATTCTAAAGTTTTCCCCAGTTGCCACCACAACTGTATCGCAGGTATCAATTCCTGCTGAGAGCAAGAGCTCTTCATCTGTTATATCTCCAACAACTCCACGTACCAAGACTGGTTCGAACTGATTGATTCGCTCCTCATGAGTCGTCAATGGCGATTATATTTATATCATGCTGAGCAAGAGCAGTAAGTACACTACTCCCAAAAATTCCCAAACCTAAAAATTCAATTGTCCGATCTGACATACTTTTATCCTTTCTTATCCTATGGTAATATCTGCTTTCATATAGTGGATCATATCTTTCTTATCTGGTTGATACTCAGCCAAACTGACTAACAGATGTCAGTGGCCCAATTCGTCCGATAAACATCAATAGCATGACAATGCTAAGAGCTAATTTGCCTAACTCTGGTGTCAAAATTTGCAGTTACTCCGACCGTAGCAAGGGCAGAAATTGTCTCGAACATGATGTAGATAAAGCGCGGATTCCCTCAGCTGTTATTCCTACTAAGATTAAGCCCGCTAAAAAGTTATCAAGAAGATGATAAAGACACTGAATGATTTTTGGACTGTACGAGGTTCAATCGTTCTTCGAGCCACATTCGCATGAGGGTAATCCTAAAAAGCTCACTGCGTGCAAAGACCAATAATACAAAGAAGGTTGTGATTTTAAGTCCCCGGCTGTTCACCAGGAGCCCCACCGAAACATTTTGTAAAATATAAATCAGCAAAAGTAACAGGCCGAGCCTGGGTGTAATCAATAGAAGCAAAACCTGCCGTTCTCATGCTAACTGTTTGGAAAAAACTGACTAGCAATTTATCAGGGATGCTGAGATTTCCAATCGTTCCCGGATTGTTCCACTCTATCAAGAGGGTTGAAACTGTTCCAGTAAATAAAATTCCAGCCGTCAAGAAGAGAACCAACTTGGTATGGAAGCGAAGCCGACGTTTTTCTTGCTCAACTGTGTGCCAGGTCAAAGCCAAACCGCAATCCTAAACCACCTGTGATGATCAAAGCAGCAAGCACTAGATTAATCAAAGGATCAGTTTGAGCTACTAAACTTGTACTGCCAAAAATTATCAAAACCAGCATTACAGAAAGCTGAAATAGCTACGAAGATAGAGGTAAAAATCCTCGGCCCCAACCAAATTCCGGAACAAAACGAAAACTTAACAGGAAGGCTCCGAGTCCTTCAACGATAAAAGTCGTCAAGAAAATCGAACGTATGAAAACTATTAAAGACTGAGTTTCTCCATAACTAAAGCTCTCCAGAATTGTTTCACGGCTACGAAGACTTAGCTTTTGCTTACTTTGAATATAAAGACCCCTATAAAGGTCATGAGACCCAAACCACCAATCTGGATCAAAAACATACAGATTAACTGACCCCAGATGTTATATGTTGCTGCTACTGGTTGAGTAAAGAGTCCTGTCACACAGACCATGGATACTGCTGTAAAGAGATGGTCGAAATAGGTCGCTTAGGGAGCTTGTTGCTTGCACAAAAGGCATACTCAAAAGGAGAGAGCCTGCGAAAATAACCAAAGCAAAACTTAAAAAAATTCGACGAGCAGGTGATAAACGTCCCAAGGTCGTGTTTATTTTTTCCGAAAATGATTTGAATAACATAGCTACATTGTACCATAAAACAGTTAAAGCAGTCACATATGACTAACAATTTCAAGACAGAGTTCTAACGCCTTGTCAAAAGCTTCTGCGCCCCAATCACGCTGGTCATAGTTATCAAGATCTGCCAATGAATCAGCAGTGAACAGCAACTCACCCCAAACCACTCCTCGAAGCTGGGCAACTGCTGCCAATGCCGAACACTCCATCTCCACAACTGCACAGCCTTCTTCCTTACGATAGGCCACTTTTTCAGCTGTTTCTCGGTAAAAACCATCTGTCGACCAGGTCATAACCTCTTCATAAGGAACGCCTAGCTGTTCCAAGACTTGCTCGATAGCAGAAATCGCTTCTACATGTACATCCATATAACGAGAAGGTGGCGCATAATGGTAACTAGCCCCTTCATCACGCAGGGCTCGGACCGGAACCAGGAAGGCATTTTCTTCTATATTCATTAACACTCCACAAGTACCGGTGGAAATGATTTTCTCCACACCATAGCCAATCAACCAATCCAAAAACTGGGCCGCAGGGGCAGAACCGACAGGAGCTTGGGCTAGACACACTTTTTCGCCTTTGTGGTCCATGCGCATAAACCGGGTAGGTCTTAGTGGCAGAAATGAACTCGCCTGCGACTCTGCTCCTACTTCTCGAGCATAACGATCAATCTCCTCCTCCAAAAATGCATAGATGCACTTCTTTGGTAACTGTAAAACCAAGCCTTCATGATTCGGCATAATGACTGCTTGAGGATTATCATCAAACTCTAAAATAGGAATAGCATGTTTTTGAATCATAGAATACCTCCTCTAAATTTGTACTATTATAACAAAAGCTAAACGAAAGTCAAGACGGGAGGCTAAGTCAAATCAGAAAAACCTACCTTAAGTAGGAAACAACAATTAAATGCTTTTTTCGTCATAATAAAATTGCTATAACTTAGGGAATTAGTTTATAATAGATTGTATTTTAAAAAGGAGGTTCTTATGAAATTCTATTCATACGACTATGTTCTCAGTCAGATTAGTCAGCAGAATTGGGCCATGATTATTGTGTCAACGCTCTTAGTAATTGCGACTGGTTTTTTTGCATTTAAAGCTTTCAAAGATAAAAAGGAAGCAAGTTCCGTGAATTATCGATTATTTCTATTTTGACTTTAATTGCTTTTGTACTGATTAGTATTGCGAATTTCCAAACTAGTCAATCAAATGATAATCAATTTCGTAGTTCCTTACACTTCATCGAGATTGTATCAAAAGAGTTAGGTGTTGATAAAAAGATGTTTATGTCAATACTTCAGCTACAACTGATGGAGCTATCATTAAGGTTGGCGATAATTTTTATCGTGCTATTAACAGGACTGACCCAGATAGCTATTTATTAGAAAAAAATGGAACTGTATAAAGCAGACGTTGAACTCGTGGAGGTTGAAAAAATGATAAGCTATTTTTGCTACAATTTGCAATTAAATTAGCCTTGGGGCTTCTTTCTCTTGTTTTTTTGTTATCAATGTAACAGGTAAAGGAAATCTAGCACCAAATTCTGCAGTGGACCAGATACAAAACTTTGTTCTCAGGGGGTATTATCGGCGGGGTCATCTACAATAGTTCGATTACTATCATCCAGTATGTAACAATCTTAATTATTTGGACTATTCTCATCTTACTCCTTAAATGGCTGAACACCAATGTTTCTTTTTATTAAACAACTGATTGACGGAAACCCTACTATTATTATTAAAAATGGAAAATTAGATTCAGAAGCTTGTCGTTCAAAAGGTCTTGCAGCTGCAGATGTAGCTCTTAAATTGCGTGCCCAAGGGAATTTTTCCAATTAAAGGATGTCAAAAGAGCTGTGATTGAACAAAAACGGACAATTGATTGTCGTAAGAATGGGTGACGAAAATCCTAAGTACCCAGTGATTACAGATGGTGTTGTCCAAGTTGAAATCTTAGAAACCATTGGCAAATCCGAGGAGTGGCTAACTGAGAAATTGAAAGAAGAAGGTTTCGAAGAAGTCTCAAAATATCTTTATTGCTGAATATGATAAAGGTCAATTGAATGTTTGTAATCTATTAAAAATAAACTGATGCTTTTTCGTATCAGTTTTTGCTTTTTGCATAAAAAGGTATATACTTAAATTAATATCTGATGTAATTTAGATAATACAAAAATTAACGGAGGTATCCCCCATGTCAATCGAAGAAAAATTCAACCAAGCTAAAGGTTCTGTTAAAGAAGGTTTTGGTAAACTAACTGGCGATACAAAAACTCAAGCAGAAGGAGCTGCAGAAAAGGTAGCTTCAAAAGCTAAAGAAGTTGCTGAAGATGCAAAAGAAGCTGTCGAAGGTGCAGTATCTGGCGTAAAAAACATCTTTAAAAAAGACGAAGAATAATTCTTTTTCGTCCTAATAACATAAGAAAATCTCCCTTCTCTTTCGAGAAAGGAGATTTTCTTTTATGGTCGTCCACCAGGACCTCCATTTCCTTGAGGGCCAACGCCAGGTGCTCCTCCGCCGCCAGGCATCGAATTTACAATCTCAGTTTGTTTTTCACCGTTGATGTAGATATCACCACCTGTGTAGGTCGCTGTTCCATCAAAGTCAAAACCAGTTTGACCAGTCATTTTGATGGTTCCTCCTGTAACAGTAATGTTACCATTTGAGTCAATTGGATCCGTGTCCCCCTGACCAACTTCAACCGTCAAGTTCCCACCATTCATAGTAAAGAAGATTTCACTTTGTTGGGCATTTTTGTTGGCTGCATTGACACCATCATCTGTTGAGTATATGGTGATGTCTCCACCGTTGATAGTGATTGACTTACCTTCAAGCCCTTCTGCAGAATTCTTAACGGTATAGGTACCACTATCAATAACCAAATCACCTGATGCGTGGATACCATCGTCCCCTGCAGTAACAGTGATGGTATTATCAGAGATACATGGTTCCTACAGATGTGTCCTCATCATTGTCGACCTTAACTCCGTCTTCCTTGGCATCGATAGTCATGGTTGTGCTGGTAATGTTGAGTTCATCATTGACATTAAAAGCGTCTCCGACTGCTGTGATGTTGTAGGTTCCGCCTGTGATGTGAAGTGTATCATTTGCCTTGATACCATTATTTTTCTTGCCATCTACATTGAGAGTTCCTTTACCATTGATGGTCAAGTCCACTTTAGAGAAGAGGGCCGCGTCAGCCTTGTCATCACTGTTTGAAGCTGAATCTGACAGGCTATTTGTTGTACCATCTGCTAGAGTTAGATATACATGACCAGCTGATCTCGCAGAAATAGCTGCATTAGTATTGGTCATGGTGACACCGTTTAGTACGATATGTACATCGTCAGTCTTTTCGGCTTCAATCTTAATTTGAACTCCGTCGGATTGACCAGAAATCACATAGGTTCCTGCTTTGGAAATTGTTACCGTCGACCCTGAAACTGCAACTCCATCACCTGATTCCGTCGCTGTTGTTCCTGACAGAGTTACAGTTGCTGCTGCCTTTTCATCATAAGAAGTATCATAGTCCTTATCTGTAAAATAGCTAGTTTTCTTAGCATCTGTCGTGGATGTCGTTTTCGTTGTTGTAGTATTGCTAGTTGTTGTATTTGAAGTTGACTGGGTACAAGCTGTTACCAGTGCTAGAGTTGCTATACTTGTTAATAGGAATATCCATTTTTGCTTTCATGCTCGTTTCCTCGACTTTCATTTTACATGCTCTTAGTCTACAGGGACTTTCCTAAAAGAAGTCTGAATTTTTTTCTGAAAGTTTTCTTAAGTTTGGTTTCAATCAAGTCAGATTTAAAAAGTTTTGAAATCCCTCTAAAAAAAGGTACAGGAAGTTATCAAAAAAATCTCTTAACCAATTCTGCTCAGAAGTTGACATGATTACAATGAATAGCACTAACGCAGGGTGATAATCTAACAATCGTCTATGAAGTCGAGCTTAAATCTGATACCGATGATTTCCAAGTCGCTAGCTATCTTACATGCAACATTGCTGAGTGCGATGTGGCTCTCACTAAAAAAAGCTAAAAGAGAAAAAATCTCTAGCAAAAAGAACAGCATTTTCGCTGTTCTTTTTAATTTTCTTTTTGACTGGAATTTCTTTGATAACTCGTGCTGGGTTGCCTGCCAGAACTACATTATCACCAAAAGATTTAGTAATGACAGCTCCTGCTCCTGCAACAACGTTATCACCTAGTGTAACACCTGGAAGGACAATAACACCACCACCCTGCCCAGAAGTTCTTGCCAATGCAATTGGTTTTCCCAAATTCTAAACCTGAATTTCGTTCATCTGGATCCAGTGGATGAAGGGGTGTTAAAAATTGGCAGTTAGGACCAATCATAGCATTGTCGCCAATGGTAATAGGACAAACATCTAACATGGTCAGATTCCAATTAGAATAGAAATTTTCTCCCAAATGAATATTGACACCATAATCCACCACCAAACGAGTATTGACATAGAGATTTTTTACCAGTTGAACCAAACCATCCTTTGATGATTTCCATACCTTTTTACTGGGTCGACCTCTTCATTAAAGGAGGCTTGCTTTTGTCGTGCTGTTTGTGCTAGAGCACGAAGTTCTGGATCGAACGGGTGATAGGGCTCTCCCGCAATCATTTTTTGGTATTCACTTTTCATATCTTGATATCCTTGTTTATTTTACAAGATTGTAGCATAGTTCTATCCTTAAAACAAGCAGTAAAGAGATAAAAAAACTAGTGCATCTATCGATGCACTAGTTTTTAATTAGAAAGGTGACTTTCTCACTATTCTACAGAGTTGATTAGTCTTCTTTCTTTTTACGAGCGATAAGTCCAAATCCACTCAAGACACCTACTAAACCAAGGGCAGCAAGGCTAGCATGATCTTCAGTACCAGTATTTGGCAATTGGTCAGTTACCCAAACTACCTCTTCAGCTACTGGCGCTGGTTTTTCTTGAGCTGGTGTTGGCACCGGATCTGGTGTTGGTACTGGATCTGGTGTTGGTACTGGATCTGGCGTTGGCACTGGATCTGGTGTTGGTACTGGATCTGGTGTTGGCACTGGATCTGGCGTTGGCACTGGATCTGGCGTTGGCACTGGATCTGGCGTTGGCACTGGATCTGGCGTTGGCACTGGATCTGGCGTTGGCACTGGATCTGGCGTTGGTACTGGATCTGGCGTTGGCACTGGATCTGGCGTTGGCACTGGATCTGGTGTTGGCACTGGATCTGGCGTTGGCACTGGATCTGGCGTTGGTTCTGGATCTGGAGTTGGTTCTGGATCTGGCGTTGGCACTGGATCTGGTGTTGGCACTGGATCTGGTGTTGGTACTGGATCTGGTGTTGGCACTGGATCTGGCGTTGGCACTGGATCTGGTGTTGGTACTGGATCTGGTGTTGGCACTGGATCTGGTGTTGGTACTGGATCTGGCGTTGGCACTGGATCTGGTGTTGGCACTGGATCTGGTGTTGGCACTGGATCTGGTGTTGGTACTGGATCTGGCGTTGGCACTGGATCTGGCGTTGGCACTGGATCTGGTGTTGGCACTGGATCTGGCGTTGGCACTGGATCTGGCGTTGGTTCTGGATCTGGAGTTGGTTTTGGATCTGGTGTTGGCTCTGGATCTGGAGTTGGTTCTGGATCTGGACTCTTCACTTTTTTTCGTAGACATGTTCTGTGTCGCCGTTTGGAAGTTTCTTAGTCTCTACGAAGCGGTAACCTGGAATATCTTTCTTAGGTTGTTCACCGTCTTCTGTTGGATAACCTGGAATTTCATTGCCTTCCTTATCCTTATGACTAGTCTTCACTTTTTCGTAGACATGTTCTGTGTCGCCGTTTGGAAGTTTCTTAGTCTCTACGAAGCGGTAGCCTGGGATCTCAGCTTTAGGCTGTTCATTATCCTCCGTTGGATATCCTGGAATCTCTTTTCCTTCTTTATCTACAAATGTAGTAACTGGTGTTACGGTTGGTGTGTAAGTCGCAGAAGCCTTAGTACCGTTCATATCTTCACGGACAACTGTTACAGATGGAGCTGTTCCTGTAAAATTCTGGTTCTGGTTTGAAGGTTACTGTTCCGTCTGGTGCTACTGTATAAGTGCCGACACCTGGAATAGTCTTCGTTGTTGAGCCATCTTCAAATGTCGCTGGTACTTCATCATTCATTGGAACACTTGGGTCACCTTCTGTGAATTTTGGTTTTCCAGATTGTTCTTGACCTTTTGGTCCAATAGTTGTAACAGGTTCACCTGTTGGTGTTACAGGTGTTACGGTTGGTGTGTACTTAGCTGTTACTGATGTACCATTCTTATCTACACGTTTAACCGTTACTCCTGTTCCTTCACCTGTGAATGATTTTTCTGGGACAAATGTTACTGTTCCATCTGGAGCTACAGTGTAAGTACCTTCACCTGGAATTGTCTTAGTTGTTGAACCATCTTCAAATGTAGCTGGTGTATCATCATCCATTGGAATGTTTGGATTTCCTTCTGTAAACTTAGGCTTACCTGTTTGGGTTTGGCCTTGTTTATCTTTTGAAGTTACATCCTCAGCTGTTGGAACTACTGGTGTAATCTTAGGTGTATAAGCTGTTTCTACAGCAGTACCGTTAGCGTCTTTAGCTTGAACCTTAACGGCAACCACATCACCTGAGTATGACTTGTCAGTTGGTGTGAAGGTTACAACACCTGTTTCTTTATCAACTGTGAAGGTACCGATTTCTTTACCTTCTGGTGATTTAGCAACTACTGATGCAGCTGGTTGACCATTTTCATCAAGAAGGGTAATAGTATCCTTGTTGATTGGCGCAACTGGATCACCTTCTGTGAAAGTTACTGTTCCAGTTTGAACCACACCTTGAGGAGCTACTGATTCAGCTGGTATTGCAGTTGGTGTCACAGGTGTTACAGTTGGTGTGTACTTAGCTGTAACTGGTGTTCCGTTCTTATCTACACGTTTAACAGTTACGCCTGTTCCTTCACCTGTGAATGATTTCTGGGACAAAAGTAACTGTTCCATCTGGCGCTACTGTGTAGGTTCCTTCACCTGGAATTGTCTTAGTTGTTGAACCATCTTCGAATGTAGCTGGCGTATCATCATCCATTGGTACACTTGGGTTACCTTCTGTAAAGTTAGGTTTACCTATTTGTTCTTGACCTTGTTTGTCAGTTGATGTTGCATCTTCAGCTGTTGGTGTCACTGGCGTTACTGTTGGGGTGTATGTTGCAGAGGCTTTTGTTCCGTTCTTATCTTCGCGGACAACTGTCACAGATGGTGCAGTTCCAACGAATGATTTTTCTGGGACAAATGTTACTGTTCCATCTGGTGCTACTGTGTATGTACCAACTCCTTCTACTGTCTTAGTTGTTGATCCATCATCAAATGTTGCTGGAACATCTTCATTGATTGGTACACGGCTATCACCCTCAGTAAATTCAGGTTTACCTGTTTGTGTTGCACCTTGAATATCTTTTGTTTCTGCTGGTGTTGCGGTTGGTGTTACTCCTACTACAGTTGGAGTGTATGTCGCAGAAGCTTTTGTTCCGTTCTTATCTTCGCGGACAACTGTCACAGATGGTGCAGTTCCAACGAATGATTTTTCTGGGACAAATGTTACTGTTCCATCTGGTGCTACTGTGTATGTACCAACTCCTTCTACTGTCTTAGTTGTTGATCCATCGTCAAATGTTGCTGGAACATCTTCGTTGATTGGAACAGTCTTTTCAACACCGTTAACTTCAACTGTACCACCCTTGAATTCAGGCTTACCTGTTTGTGTTGCACCTTGAATATCTTTTGTTTCTGCTGGTGTTGCAGTTGGTTTTAACTGGTGTTACTGTTGGGTGTGTATGTTGCAGAGGCTTTTTGTTCCGTTCTTATCTTCGCGGACAACTGTTACTGCTGGGGCAGTTCCAACGAATGATTTTTCTGGGACGAAAGTAACTGTTCCATCTGGTGCTACTGTGTATGTACCAACTCCTTCTACTGTCTTAGTTGTTGATCCATCGTCAAATGTTGCTGGAACATCTTCGTTGATTGGAACAGTCTTTTCAACACCGTTAACTTCAACTGTACCACCCTTGAATTCAGGCTTACCTGTTTGTGTTGCACCTTGAATATTTTTTGTTTCTGCTGGTGTTGCAGTTGGTTTAACTGGTGTTACTGTTGGTGTGTATGTTGCAGAGGCTTTTGTTCCGTTCTTATCTTCGCGGACAACTGTTACTGCTGGGGCAGTTCCAACGAATGATTTCTCTGGGACGAAAGTAACTGTTCCATCTGGTGCTACTGTGTATGTACCAACTCCTTCTACTGTCTTAGTTGTTGATCCATCGTCAAATGTTGCTGGAACATCTTCGTTGATTGGAACAGTCTTTTCAACACCGTTAACTTCAACTGTACCACCCTTGAATTCAGGCTTACCTGTTTGTGTTGCACCTTGAATATCTTTTGTTTCTGCCGGTGTTGCGGTTGGTGTTACTCCTACAACTGTTGGTGTGTACTTAGCTGTAGCAGTCTTAATGTACTCTTTTTGAATCTGACCGTCTTTATTTCGACCAACTGGCGCTGACAATGTAACTTCCACACCTTTGGCTGTACCAGTAAAAGCTTGGTTCTGGAGTGAAGGTTACTTCTCCAGTTGTAGGATTAATAGTGTAAGTCCCTTCTCTTGCTACTGTTACAGATGTCTCATCAATAGTACGACCTGTTGCTGGGTCTACCAACTTAGCAGGATAGTTCGCACTTGGAGCAATAGCAATCTTATCACCAGCTGAGTTAGAAGCTGTTGTATTAAAGGTAGGTGTTTCTTTTTTTGAGTTGCACCTTGAATATCTTTTAGAAGTCTTGTCAACCCCTTCAATGTCAATCGGTGTTACAGTAGGAACATATTGACCATCCATAGTATTTAATTGGCCATTCACATTAGGTTCGCTGTCTGGGAATTTTGTTGACCAACCAGTATCATAGCCATTATTATCTGAACGACGGATAGAGATACCATCAGCTGTTCCTAGGAAGTTATCTTCTGGGATAAACTCAACGTCTACATCTTTGCCCTTAGCAGTAATCTTGTATTTACCTTGTCCTTGAACGACGTAGTAACCGTCTGCGTCAAGGGTTGCGCGGTTTGCCATCTTTGTCAACGATGTATGGTTCTACAGTTTCATCAATCACAGCATTAGAATCACGTTCAAACTTGTGTTCTCCACGTGCTGTAAAGGCCACAGTTGCTGATTGTTTCGTACCTTGAGGGCCACTTGTTTCCTTAAATTCTCCTTTTTGGTGGGTGGGTGATTTGAGTCTTGAAGTCTTCTACTTCACCTGAGAAGGCCATGCCAGTTGGGCTTTCGATCTCGTTCGCTTTCTTAGCGATACGAACACGTGCACCTAACTCTTTAACGCTTGGGTCGACGTAAGTCTTGCTGTTTGCAAAGGTCAACTCAACAGTACCATCTTGTGTGATTGTAGCGAGATTTGAGCGTTCATCTTCATCGAAATTTACCATTTTTGGTTAAAGTCTACCCAACCATAGATATGTGCTTCTGAAGCTCCATCCGTATGAGCTTGAATTGACATCTTGTAGTTACCTGGTTTGGTACGGTCCATTTGGATCATCTCATTGGTTGTCCCTTTGAGTTCCTCTGGAAGCAATTGGTTAATTCCTTCATCGGCCGTAGTTGAGTTATCATCACCGAACCAGTCAAGAGTGGTGTTCTCATCCATATCTGGGCTCACGTTACCAATATATGGTTGATTTACTTTAGCTCCAGTCACACCGTCTACAGTTGCAATGCTATGCATAGCCTTACCATATGACTCAGGAGCGTCCCCTTCATCAATTGGGAAGAATCCAAGCATAGCTGACTGTTTACCGCCAGAAGCGATATAAAGTCCCACTTCAGAAGCCCCGCGTGTCATCACAAGCGGAACTGTTCTATTCCCTTCAGAAATGTTTGGTCCAAAGATACCAGTTCCTAGACCACCCGTCACTTTGTCAGGATTTCCAAAGTACTTCCAAGCTACTGGTTTTTTTTCTGGTCCAACTTCAGTAGAATCACGAAGTTGTCTTAGGTTAATGTTATTATATTTAGGTTTAGGCCCCACAAGATTCTCAGTATCTTGTGGTTGATAAGGTACAGAGGTGGATGGTCTAGTAAATTTCTTCCATTCCCCAATGTGCTGCCAACCTTGTCCGTTGGTAGTGAACATAACAAATTCACCAGGGGTTAGCAGACTCTCCATCAGCCATGACAACAGCCGGTTTAACAGATTTACCACGGAAGGTTGCAGAAATTTCAAACTGAACCCCAATATTCCCACCATTATATGCAGAACCCATGGTCGTCTTCTTGGTTTTCGTATCAACGTTTTCGAATTTGATTTCACTCCAACGAGTTTGGGCATCAGCGATAACGTCGGCTTCTTTTCCTTCATTAAAATATTGCTTAGCAATTGGTGAAGTAACTTTACTTACATAGCCATTTTTAGCACTTTGGGTCATAGGTTGCTTTTTTTCGGCTTCTGTAGCCCCTTGCTCTTCCATCCGTTTTTTATAGATTTCAGTTGCTTGGAATGGTTTCAAAGATTTGACTTTAACAGTAACTACATAACCAGGCATGATTTCCTTGGTATAAGTAGCCCCAACTTGAAGTGCTAAGCTCTCTGTTAGCTCATTTGGCTTCAATTCATTTTTAGCGACTTGGATTGTTTTTGCCCCTGTCCAGTTGGCTACATCTCCAAAGTCCAACCAAGCGATTTGGCTAGTCATAGATTTGGCATCAACATCTGTTGTAAAGCCAGGTTTTTCAACTTTTCGGAGTTGAAGTTGCATCTACAACGTCATCTCCAATCAAGTTTGGATCATTTGCGTCACCAACAGCACGACGAGAACGGCGTTTCCCAGTGTTTTCTGATGGAGCTGTTGCAACTTTCTCTTCTTTTGCTGATGCTTCTACGTCTGCAGCAGGAACTTCTGTTTTCTGGTCTGCTTGCGCTGGGGCAACAGGTGCCACAACTGGAGTTTTTTCTTCAACAGGAGCTGTTGTAGTTGGGGCAGTTTCTGTAGCAGTTACAGGAGCTTGAGCTTTATCACTTGTTGCTGGAGCTGTTAATTCTGCAGGAACTACAGGAGCTGCATCTGCTTGATAAGTTACTTCTTTAGCAGGTGCTGTTTCTGTAGTTTCAGGAGTTTCTGTCTTGTCAACTTCTGTTGTAGCTACAACTCCTTCAGCTTTTTTTATCCTCTACAGCTTCATCCGCACTAACGTTTGCGGCTGTTCCGAGCATAACTAATGTTCCGAGTAAGACTGAGCATACTCCAACATTTAGTTTACGAATCGAAAATCGACTGATACGATCATTAAACAAATCATTTTTCACGATTTTTCCTCCATTCCCCTTTCGGGAGTGTATATATTGTTATATTTTTTTATGCGTTGTTTTTAATAATTCTCTAAACAAGCAACGTCTTATTTTAGCACTATTATACTTATTTTTTTAAAAGCTTTTTGCTCACTATTTTGAAAATTAAAAAGTAATGTTTTTATTTCAATTTACTATCATTTTTCTAGAAAAATATACATAGAATTTTTCAGTATCTATACGTTCAAAAAAGAGGATGACCCTCTTTTTTTGTTTAAGCATTATTTTATTCACTTGTTTCAACAGTCTCAACCTGGGCATCTACTTGCTCTTCTAGTGAATCTGCAAGAGTGACTCTTCATTGACTGCTTGTGGTTCAAGGTTACGGTAGCGAGCCATACCTGTACCAGCTGGGATAATCTTACCGATGATAACATTTTCCTTAAGACCAAGGAGATGGTCTTTCTTACCACGGATAGCTGCGTCTGTAAGGACACGAGTTGTTTCCTGGAAGGAAGCAGCTGACAAGAAACTATTTGTTTCAAGTGAGGCTTTGGTAATTCCCATAAGGACTGGGCGACCAGTTGCTGGAACACCACCTGCGATAAGAACATCTTTGTTGGCATCTGTAAAGTCGTTGATATCCATGAGAGTACCCATGAGAAGGTCTGTATCCCTGGATCCATGACACGAACTTTACGGATCATTTGACGAACCATTACCTCGATGTGTTTGTCACCGATTTCTACCCCTTGGCTACGGTATACTTTTTGTACTTCACCGAGGAGGTAAGTTTCAACTGACAAGACATCACGTACAGCAAGGAGACGTTTTGGTTGGATAGAACCTTCTGTAAGAGCTGCACCGCGAGAGATTTGATCTCCAACTTGGACACGCATACGGGCTGTAAATGGTACCACGTATTCGCCTTCTCCAGTTTCGCCTTTAACGAAGACTTTCTTGGTACGAGTTGAAGCATCTTCTTCGATTGCTGTAACTTCCCCTTTGACTTCTGTGATAACCGCTTCCCCTTTAGGATTGCGGGCTTCAAAGATTTCTTGGACACGAGGAAGACCCTGAGTGATATCGGTATTTGAGGCAACCCCACCCGTGTGGAAGGTACGCATTGTAAGCTGTGTACCAGGTTCCCCGATAGATTGGGCAGCAATTGTACCAACTGCTTCACCAACTTCAACCGCATCACCAGTCGCCAAGTTGATACCGTAACAGTGACGGCAGACACCATGACGAGTGTTACATGTAAATACTGAGCGGATGGTTACTTCTTCAACACCGGCATTAACAATTTCACGAGCCTTGTCTTCTGTGATTAATTCATTTGGACCGATGATAACTGCACCAGTTTCTGGGTGTTTAACAGTTTTCTTAGTGTAACGACCATTGAGACGTTCTTCAAGAGACTCAATCATCTCTTTACCCTCAGTAATAGAACGGATCAAGAGACCACGGTCAGTTCCACAGTCGTCCTCACGGATGATAACGTCTTGGGCAACGTCAACCAAACGACGAGTCAAGTAACCTGAGTCGGCTGTCTTAAGGGCCGTATCGGTCATACCTTTACGGGCACCGTGAGTTGAGAAGAACATTTCGAGTACTGACAAACCTTCACGGAAGTTTGAAAGGATTGGCAATTCCATGATACGTCCGTTCGGAGCGGCCATCAGACCACGCATACCGGCAAGCTGTGAGAAGTTTGAGATGTTACCACGGGCTCCAGAGTCCATCATCATAACGATAGGGTTCTTAGGATCTTGGTTGGCAACCAAACGTTTCTCGAGTTTTTCACGGGCAGCACGCCATTCAGCTGTAACAGCATTGTAGCGTTCGTCATCTGTAATCATACCACGACGGAATTGTTTTGTAATTTGTTCGACACGTTTGTGTGATTCTTCGATGATTTCAGCCTTGTCTTCAACAACTGGAATATCGGCGATACCTACTGTCAAACCTGCAAGAGTTGAATGGTGGTAACCGAGGTTCTTCATACGGTCAAGTAGGGCAGATGTTTCTGTCGTACGGAAACGTTTGAAGATTTCAGCGATGATATTTCCAAGGTTTTTCTTCTTGAATGGTGGGTTGATTTCAAGTCCTTCAATAGCTTCCTTGATATTTCCACCTAATGGCAAGAAGTACTTAGCCGGAACACCTTCTGTCAAGTTAGCGTTTGTTGGCTCTTGCAAGTAAGGTAGTCCTTCTGGCATGATATCGTTGAAGAGGATTTTACCAACAGTTGTAAGCAAGATTTTGTGTTTTTGCTCTTCTGTCCATGGTTTGTTCAAGCTATCTGTTGCGATACCAACACGTGAGTGGAGGTGAACATAACCATTACGGTAAGCCATGACAGCTTCGTCACGGTCCTTGAAGACCATACCTTCGCCTTCACGACCAGCTTCTTCCATAGTCAAGTAGTAGTTCCCCAAAACCATATCCTGAGATGGAGTAACAACTGGTTTTACCATCTTTAGGGTTCAAGATATGCTCAGCAGCAAGCATCAAGATCCGAGCTTCTGCTTGGGCTTCTTCTGAAAAGTGGTACGTGGATGGCCATTTGGTCACCGTCAAAGTCGGCATTGTAGGCTTCACAGACAAGCGGGTGCAAGCGAAGGGCTTTACCGTCAATCAAGACAGGTTCAAAGGCTTGGATACCCAAACGGTGAAGGGTAGGTGCGCGGTTCAAAAGTACTGGGTGTTCTTTGATAACTTCTTCGAGGATATCCCAGATACGTTCATCTCCACGTTCTACCAAGCGTTTAGCCGCTTTAACGTTTTGCACGATATCGCGCGCAACGATTTCACGCATAACGAATGGTTTAAAGAGCTCGATTGCCATTTCACGTGGCACACCACATTGGTACATCTTAAGAGTTGGACCAACGGCAATAACAGAACGTCCTGAGAAGTCAACACGTTTACCGAGCAAGTTTTGACGGAAACGTCCTTGTTTCCCTTTGAGCATGTGGCTCAATGATTTCAAGTGGACGGCTACCTGGCCCTGTGATCGGACGACCACGACGGCCATTGTCAATCAAAGCGTCAACCGCTTCTTGAAGCATACGCTTCTCATTTTGAACGATGATACCTGGCGCGTTCAACTCAAGCAAACGAGCCAAACGATTGTTACGGTTGATAACACGACGGTAAAGGTCGTTCAAGTCAGATGAGGCAAAACGGCCACCATCCAACTGCAACATTGGACGAAGATCTGGTGGAATAACTGGAAGGATGTTGAGAATCATCCATTCAGGCTTGTTTCCAGACTTGTGGAAAGCATCCAAAACATCCAAACGACGGATAGCTTTCACACGTTTTTGTCCAGTAGCTGTTTTCAACTCTTCTTTGAGTTCAGCAATTTCTTTTTCAAGATCTACTTGTTTCAAGAGGTCTTGGATAGCTTCGGCACCCATTTTGGCAACGAATGAACCATGACCAAATTCACGCAAGCGTTCACGGTATTCACGCTCTGTCATGATAGACTTGTGCTCAAGTGGTGTATCTTTTGGATCAATCACCACGTAAGCAGCAAAGTAGATAACTTCCTCGAGGGCACGAGGACTCATGTCAAGGGTCAAGCCCATACGGCTTGGAATCCTCTTGAAATACCAGATATGAGATACAGGAGCTTTTAACTCGATGTGTCCCATACGTTCACGACGAACTTTTGTACGCGTTACTTCAACACCACAACGGTCACAAACAATCCCTCTGTAACGAATGCGTTTGTATTTACCACAAGCACATTCCCAGTCTTTTGTAGGGACCAAAGATCACTTCGTCAAAGAGTCCTTCACGTTCTGGTTTCAAGGTACGGTAATTGATTGTTTCAGGTTTTTTGACTTCTCCATAAGACCATGAACGGACTTTGCTTGGAGAAGCTAGTGTGATTTGCATACTTTTAAAACGATTTACATCAACCACTATTTCTTCCCTTTCTATTATAAGTGAACTGCTTATTCTTGTTCAGCAGCTTCTTCTGTTGTTTCCGCTTTTGCATTTTCTTCTGCTTCAAAGGCTGCTTTAGCCTCTTGAGCTGCTCTTTCGCGGGCTTTTTCAAGGTCATCTACGTGGATGACATCTTCGTCCATTCCTTCATCAAGGTCACGAAGTTCCACTTCTTGATCATCTTCGTCAAGGACACGCATGTCAAGACCAAGAGTTGCAATTCTTTTACAAGAACTCGGAATGATTCTGGAACACCTGGTTTTGGGAATTGGTTTTCCTTTTTGTAATAGCTTCATAAGCTTTCAAACGTCCGTTGATATCGTCAGACTTGTAAGTCAAGATTTCTTGAAGAACATTTGACGCACCATAGGCTTCAAGCGCCCAAACCTCCATCTCACCGAAACGTTGTCCACCAAACTGAGCTTTCTGCTCCGAGTGGTTGTTGTGTAACGGTTGAGTATGGTCCGACTGAACGAGCGTGCAATTTATCATCAACCATGTGGTGAAGTTTGATCATGTACATGACACCAACTGACACACGGTTATCAAATGGTTCACCAGTACGTCCATCGTATAGGATAGTCTTAGCATCGCTATCCATACCTGCTTCTTTGACAGTGTCCCAAAGATCTTCAGAACTTGCTCCGTCAAAGACTGGTGTTGCGATGTGGATGCCAAGAGTACGAGCCGCCATACCAAGGTGAAGTTCCATAACCTGACCGATATTCATACGAGATGGTACCCCGAGCGGGTTCAACATGATATCGACTGGAGTTCCATCCGGAAGGTAAGGCATGTCTTCTACAGGAACGATACGAGAGACAACCCCTTTGTTTCCGTGACGTCCGGCCATCTTATCTCCGACCTTGATCTTACGTTTTTTTGTGCGATGTATACGCGAACCAGCATGTTGACACCAGATTGCAATTCATCACCGTTTGCACGTGTAAAGATTTTAACATCACGAACGACACCATCGGCACCGTGTGGTACACGAAGGGAAGTATCACGAACTTCGCGAGATTTATCACCGAAGATAGCGTGCAAGAGACGTTCTTCAGCAGAAAGGTCTTTTTCACCCTTAGGTGTGACTTTCCCTACAAGGATATCCCCTTCTTTAACCTCAGCACCGATACGGATAATACCCATTTCGTCGAGGTCTTTAAGGGCATCTTCACCAACATTTGGAATTTCACGAGTGATTTCTTCAGGCCCAAGCTTTGTATCGCGTGTTTCTGATTCGTATTCTTCGAGGTGAACAGATGTGTAAACATCGTCTTTCACCAAGCGTTCGCTCATGATAACGGCATCCTCAAAGTTGTAACCTTCCCATGTCATGTAGGCAACGATTGGGTTTTGTCCAAGCGCCATTTCACCTTTTTCCATAGAAGGTCCATCTGCGATAAAGTCACCTTTTTCGATGACATCGCCAACTCGAACAAGGGTACGTTGGTTGTAAGCAGTACCTGAGTTTGAACGACGGAATTTTTGGATGTGGTAAACATCAAGGGAACCATCTTCACGACGAACTTCTACTTTGTCCGCATCCGCATAGGTAACCTTACCACCATGTTGTGCAATAACTGCAGCTCCTGAGTCATGGGCTGCTTGGTATTCCATACCAGTACCAACGAAAGGCGCTTTAGGATCGATCAAAGGAACAGCCTGACGTTGCATGTTGGCACCCATGAGGGCACGGTTGGAGTCATCGTTTTCCAAGAAAGGAATACATGCTGTCGCAACGGCAACTACCTGTTTAGGAGAAACGTCCATGTAATCTACACTAGATGCTGGATATTCTTGGTTAACCCCTTGGTGACGTCCCATGACAACTTTTTCAGCAAAAGTTCCATCTGCGTTCAATTTAGAGTTAGCCTGAGCTACTGTGTATTCATCTTCTTCATCGGCAGTCAACCAAACAATTTCGTTGGTAACTTTACCAGTTGCACGGTCAACTTTACGGTATGGTGTTTGAATGAAACCATACTTGTTGAGGTGTCCGTATGAAGACAAGTTATTGATCAAACCGATGTTTGGTCCTTCAGGCGTTTCGATTGGACACATACGACCATAGTGAGTGTAGTGCACGTCACGCACTTCATATCCAGCGCGGTCACGTGTCAAACCACCAGGCCCTAAGGCAGACAAACGACGTTTGTGTGACAACTCAGAAAGTGGGTTGTGTTGGTCCATGAACTGTGACAATTGTGAAGAACCAAAGAATTCTTTAATCGCTGCAGTCACTGGACGGATGTTAATGATTTGTTGAGGTGTCAATACTTCGTTATCTTGAACAGACATACGTTCACGAACATTACGTTCCATACGTGAAAGTCCAAGACGTACTTGGTTGGCAAGCAATTCACCAACGGCACGAATACGACGGTTCCCGAGATGGTCGATATCATCGATACGACCGATACCTTCAGCCAAGTTAAGGAAGTAGCTCATTTCAGCAAGGATATCTGCCGGAGTGATAGTGCGAACTTTATCATCTGGGTTTGCATTTCCGATGATTGTTACAACACGGTCTGGATCAGTTGGTGCCACAACCTTGAATTTTTGAAGGACAACTGGTTCTGTCAAAACACCTGAGTCATTTGGAGTGTAGACAATCTTGTTCAAATCACCATCTAAGTGACTTTCGATGCTTTCGATGACATCACGAGTCATAACAGTACCTTTTTTTCAACCAAGATTTCACCAGTTTCAGGATCCACTAATGGTTCAGCGATTGTTTGGTTGAGCAAACGAGTTTTAATATTTAATTTCTTGTTAATCTTGTAGCGTCCAACAGCTGCCAAGTCATAACGACGTGGGTCGAAGAAACGAGCCACAAGCAAGGTACGTGAACTCTCAGCAGTTTTTGGTTCACCTGGACGAAGACGCTCATAAATTTCTTTCAAAGCTTCGTCTGTACGAGAGTCCATTGGGTTTTTATGGATATCTTTTTCAACAGTGTTGCGAACCAACTCGCTGTCACCAAAGATATCAAAGATTTCGTCATCGCCTGAGAAACCAAGTGCACGAACCAAAGTCGTAAATGGAATTTTACGTGTACGGTCGATACGAGTGTAGGCGATGTCTTTTGAGTCACTTTCAAGTTCCAACCAAGCTCCACGGTTAGGGATAACAGTTGAACCGTAGCCCACTTTACCGTTTTTGTCTACTTTATCATTAAAGTAAACACCTGGAGAACGCACCAACTGTGATACGATAATACGTTCACCACCATTGATGATGAAAGTACCCATCTCAGTCATGATTGGGAAATCACCAAAGAAGACTTCTTGAGTTTTGATTTCGCCAGTTTCTTTGTTAATCAAGCGGAAAGTTACAAAAATTGGTGCTGAATAACTAGCATCATGGATGCGAGCTTCTTCAAGCGTATATTTAGGTTCTTTGATTTCGTAGCCAACAAATTCCAACTCCATTGTTTCTGTGAAGTTTGAAATTGGCAATACATCTTCAAACACTTCCTTCAGACCATGGTCTAGGAAATCTTTAAATGAATCAGTTTGAATTTCAATCAAATTTGGTAAGTCAAGAACTTCTTTGATTCTTGAAAAAAACTACGACAGGTACGATGTTTCCCGTATTGAACGTCATGTCCTGCCAAGATGATTCTCCTTTGTAAATAAAGTTCCAAGCTTAGTCGCCTAAGCTAATAATTATCGTTTAATGGTTCTAAAAACCCTATCAACTTATCCCCATTGGCTAATTTTTCAGAATCTTTAAATCTCTGTTACAGATGCAAAAATACCGAAAAAGCACAAAAAGAGCAGTTAAATCTGACTTTTTCAGGAGATTTAACTGCTGTGAGCCTTGTCCGGACAATATTTCAGACAAAACCTACGACAAATGATTACTCATATTATAGCCCGATTTTCTCTAATATTTCAAGTCCTTTGAAGGATTTTTCTTGCTTTAGTATAGTTGTGGCTTGTTTTTCAGAAAAGGTGATTTTTCAAATTTTTGTAATTTTTCTTATAGTTTCTTCACCTCATAGTTACATAAATCCCTTTATTGCTAGCTATGAAGAGTTAGGATATAAGGACAGTAAGTACGCAACAAAAGAGCTTTTCACTCTCTAGAAACCTAACTAAATATAAAAAGAACAATTCCAACTACTGATAAGGTAGAGCCAGAAGCACTCTATTCTAATTTCCTACTCTAACTCTCGTAACGATACCGTCTTTATCAGTCATGCTGAACTCTGCCGAAGAAATCCACTGAGTTATAGCATTGGCGCTTTGAGATTGAGCAAATACTTTCAACAACTCCTCTTTATTCTCAACTTCAACCACATAGTAGGCTAGCCCCACCATTCCATGCTTACGTCGAGCTAAGTTTTTACCACCCCATTCATTTACAGCCAAATAAATCTGACTATTATAATCGTAAACCAGAGAAAACCTCTCTTTGTTGCAACTATTTTTATTACATCTATTGTACTCCCTTCTCAGCCAATGTCAATCCAGATGCTCAACGATGATAAAAAAAGCAAAATCCTCCCCATGTAGGAAGGATTGTTTGGATTTAATGAGCTAACATTTCTTGAGCAATCTCTTGACCTGATAAGCTATCTGGATAGTAGGTTGGCCAGTTGTCCATCTCTTCAAATAGGGCTTCTTGGCTAGTGCCTCCAAAGAAGATATGGAAATGCTCTGCCTTGACTGGAGCAATATTATGGTCGCTAAACTGAACATACTTGAATTGTCCAGCGTCTGCATCAGTCGCTTCAAAGAGGAAGCGTACTCCACGATTCCCTTTCTTATAAGTCAAGATTTTCTTGCCGACATACTTGTAAGTATATTTCTTACTTTGGTCACCTTGGATGAATTCCATAGTGTTATCCGTGATGTTAATCTTGGTCACATCTGTTTGGTAACCTTTTTGATAGTAGGCTTTGTACTCATCCTTGGTCATCTTACCAGTCAACTTTAGCCTTGTAGTCAAATACTTGGTCAAGAGTCCCATCTTCAAGGAAAGGATAGACAGACTGCCAGTTGCCAGCATAATCACTCAGGGTACGGTCCTTAACATCTGCATCCTCAAAGTAGCCATTTTGAACGGTTTTAGTTTCCTCTGCCTTTTCTGGTTCAATCTCTGCTCCTGCCTGATCAGTTGTCTGCTTGAGAGACTTGAGATTTTTCTCCATGGCAGAGATATAGTTTTCTCCAGCCTTCATGTCCTCTTCGGTCAAAGCTTTCAAGAGGATTCAGAACGTCTAACTTAACTCCCGTTTCTTTTGAAAGAGTATTGGCTAGAGCTTGAGAAGCATTTTCTTCAAAGTAGATATAAGAGATCTTGTTTTTCTTGATGTACTCGGTCAATTCTGCCAAGCGACTTGCTGACGGTTCCGCATCTGGTGAAAGACCTGAGATAGAGACTTGATTGAGTCCGTAGTCCAAGGCTAGATAACGAAAGGCTGCGTGCTGAGTCACAAAACTCTTTTTGTTTTTGCACTAGAAAGTCCTTCAGTATAGGCCTTGTCCAAGGCTTGCAGTTTTTCGATATAGGCTGCTGCATTTTTGTTCAAAAGTCGCCTTCTTATCTGGATAGTCAGCTGAAAGACTGTCACGGATGTGCTCTACAAGCTTGATTGCACGCGCAGGAGACAACCATACGTGAGGATCATACTCGTGATGATGACCTTCTTCGCCATGGTCATGGTCTTCCTCTTCTTCACTTCCTGGAAGAAGTAGCATATCTCCAGTAGCCTTGATTGTTTTTTTACTTTTTTTCGCATCTAGGGATTCTAAAAGCTTAGGGAACCCAAGTTTCCATGTTTTCATTTCTCATAAACAAAGGCATCAGCGTCTTGAATTTTAGTGACTGCCTTAGGTGATGGTTCATAATCATGTGGCTCTGTTCCAGCCCCGATTAAGAGTTCGACATTGGCTGTGTCCCCTGCTACTTGCTTGGTAAATTCGTAGACAGGGTAGAAAGTTGTGACGATATTTAATTTTCCGTCTGCTTGTTTTTTTGATTGGAACAAGCTACTAAGAAATAGTGTCACAAGACTTGCCAAAAAGTAGGCCTAGTTTTTTTCATTTTACTTCTCCTATTTGATAAAACGTTTGAGTAAGCTGACTAACAAAAAGACAACTACAAAGATAATGGTGATACTTGCACTAGGAGGTGTCTCTGCATAATAGGAAATATAAAGTCCCGCCACCATACCTAGAAATCCAATAACACTGGCAAGAATCATCACCGAACTAAAGTTTTTCCCTAAGCGCAACGCGATACTAGCTGGTAGGACCATGATGGTCGATACCAAGAGTGCTCCTGCAGCTGGAATCATGAGTGCAATGGCCACACCCGTTACCATGTTAAAGAGAATGGACATAGTACGCACTGGAAGGCCATCTACAAAAGCTGTATCCTCGTCAAAAGTTAAAATATACATGGGTCTTAAAAAGAGGAAGGTCAGAATTAAAACAACCGCTGCAATGACAAAGAGTCCAATTACCTGTTCTTGACTAATGGTCACGATAGAACCAAAACAGGTATTGATCCAGACTCATCGAACTAGAGCTCTTACCCCTTACTCATAACAATGAGTGAAACTGCAAGTCCTGTAGACATGAGGATGGCTGTCCCAATCTCCATAAAAGCTTTTTATAAACCGTGCGTAGATACTCAAGGAAAGACCGCTGCAATCAAGACAATCACAATGGTTGAAATGGTCGGAGAAATTCCTAAAACCAAGCCAAAAGGCAACCCCTGAAAGCGAGACGTGACTCAGAGTATCACTCATGAGACTCTGACGACGCAAGATAAGGAATGTCCCCAGAACTGGTGAAAAGAGACTCATGGCAATAACTGCCAAAAAAAGGCTCGCTGCATAAAAATCATAAGACAATAGATTAAGCATGCTCCACCTCCTGGTCACTTTCATGGACATTGAAGCAACGCCATGGGCGAATCTTGGTCTCGGACCAGGTGAATATTGCGATCTGCGTAATCCTTGACTTCTTCAGGATCGTGAGTAATCATCAAAACAGCCTTGCCATGATGGTGGGCACTGTGGTGCATGAGTTCATAAAACTCATCCTTGGTTCCCTGCATCCATCCCTGTCGTCGGCTCATCCAAGATAAAGATATCTGGATCTGAAGCAAACATACGTGCGATAACAGCTCTTTGCTTTTGCCCGCCAGAAAGAGAACCAATCCTTTTGTCTCGATGTTCCCACATACCAACAGAGTTTAAACTAGCCTTGATATGTTCTTCATCGTGAGCATTTAGACGACGGAACCAGCCCTTTTCTTGGGATAACGACCTGATTTTGACAAATTCATAAACAGTACTCGGAAAACCTGCATTAAAACTTGCAATCTGCTGAGGAAGGTAGGCGATTCTTAGTTTTTGTCCCACGAGTGTTGGTCTTTGAAATGGTAACTTTGCCCAAATCTTGGTTGTAAAATTCCAAGACTAGCCTTTGATAAGAGTAGTCTTGGCCGCTCCATTTTCTCCAGTAAGGGTGACAAATTCCCCACTATCAACACTATAATTGATGTGTTCAAGCACAGGTTCCTTGTCATAATAGAAGGACAAATCCTCTACTGTGATGTATCTCATTACTTGATTTCTCCTACTAAAGCAGTTAAAAACCGCTGGATAATTTTGTTTGCTCTTCATGCTGAGAATTGACTGGCAACTTGCTCATAAGTCGAGAGGGTGTGCTCATGATGATGGTGATGTTCTTCTGCGATAGGTCGAGCCAAATCTGTCAATTGATAAAAAATCACTCGAGCATCCTTGGGATCCTTAGAGGTTTCAAGCATACCCTCTTTAATCAAGGATTTGATAGCCTTAGTGACAGCAGCTTGACTGACATTGAGACGTCGAGCTAACTCAGAATTGGTTAATGATTCTTCTGATAATAGCATCAGGATATGCTCCTGGGTATTGGTCAAAGCCACATTACTGGTACAATGACCAATCAAAAATTTCATGCTGGTTTTCAGCTTTTCAGGATTACTTCATTTAAAAAAAATGATCAATATCTCTTTGCTAATTGTCTCATGAACTTCTCCTTTCTCTAGTTATCTTTTTTCCTAAAAACAATATAGATCACCACAGATTCTTTACTGGTTAATTATATCATAAACCCAAAAAAAAGAATCAAGAAAAAAAGATGAAAACACCTGAGATGTTTTCATCTTCTCGATCTCTTTTACTTACCTTTATTCAAATGAGAGGCCACTACCACACTGTCCATTACCAAAAATCATTCATTACAAAAGAGCCCAAACTAAGGTTCAGGCTCTGTTTACTATTTATTGAAAAATCTTTGATGTTACCATCGTAATCCGCCCAATCTTGGCTAAAGAAGCGGTCATTCATTTGGTAACTAGGTGCTGTTGTTGGATTACTCAAAAAAAGGATTTACAACCTTATCAAACGCCAACCAGCCTAACCAACCGATATGAATCGTATCCTTGACAAAGTATGGGATCTCCTCCGTTTTTTTGAAAAAGTCAGCAATATTGGTAAAACCTTGACTTTCCAACTGGTAACGGATCTTTTTCAACAGATTGTTGATACATTTCTTCACTCAAAGCCTGTATAGTCCATCCATTTTTTTATTGACAGGTTGAAAGACAAAGAGTACATTCACCTTAGATTTTGGCAAATTGATCGAGCACTAACTGCAAATCATTGTATTCCCTTGACTGGAGGAAGTTGTAATTTTTTTTGATACCCTTCCCACTTTTTTTCAAATCCTTCTTTAGTTGAGTATTATAAAAGTGGTTCTCCATTCCCAAATCATTATTGGTCGTATTTTCTTCTGCATCTTTACGTGCAATATTTTCCAATTCTTCATAAGAAAAATTGTTCCGGGAGACTGCTCAAATATTTTCTCAACATGATCTTTGTACTTTAATCGACCTCGAATCGAGAATTGACCAAAAAGGGCAGCTTGTCTTTCATTGAACTCAGCAGAGAGAGTAACCATCGTTTGATCAAAGTCTGACAACTGTTCATTCCTAGCCAGTTTTTCAACAATCCTCTTCATCGGTACGCTTGGATTTTGCTTTAAGAGTCTATTAGCCGCATATTGAGAGGCTACATCCCCAGATTGATTTTCCAAGAAGGCAGTCAACTGATCATTGTTAAAAATAAGTTTGAAAAAAATAGTCGGGTCATGATCCTCTTTTGTAAACCACTGTGGAGAGATTACAAATACCGCTTGTTTATTTTCAAGTTCAGATGTGATTTGTTGCATCCCAAAATACTGACTAAGAGAAGCTGCTCCTGCCTGCCCCATAAAAATAAGGACGGTAGGAGCGGTTATACTTTTCAGCTAACACTCCTGGATGCATGCTATCAAAACGAATCCATTCACTCGAACCCAAAAAAGGGAATAAAACGTATATTAGGATCCGTGAGAGCTCTCACTTTTTGACTTCTCTCCTTTGAAACTTTCTGCACTTACTGAGGCTGCAGAGTATTTTTTTCCTCCATTAGATTATGACTTGGACTACTTGGATAGAAAACAGATAAGAAGAAAAACCAATAAATCCCTGCTACAAAGATAGGCCCTGAAGATTAACCACAGGCGTTTAAGCATTCTTTAACTCCGTAATTCCCTGCTATGATTTTATTAGCTGTATTCCAGTCATCACGACCAAATTCTGTAACTGGGACACGAATATCAAAGCGATTTTCGATTTCCACAATCAATTCAACTGTTCCCATACTGTCCAAGACACCTGCATCGAAAAAGATCTTCATCCATCATGTCAGAAACATCTTCCATAAATAATTCATCGATAATTTCAATAACTTCTGATTTGATATCCATTTTTTTAATTTCCTTTCTATTTTTTTAAACCATAAATCATTCAAAAAATCCAGAAAAGATTAAGAATGAAACCATTACGACATGGAAGGTTATCACCATGCCAAGCAACTGAGCCCAACGATTCTCAAGCAAGGGAGGTCGCCCTGCTTTCTTACGTTCTTTATTGAGCGTTTTTCTTTCGAACCCAGGCATCATTCATCACTAAGCCTATCCCATGAAAGAGTCCGTAAGCGATATAAAACCATGTTATCCCATGCCAGAACCCCATAAGTAGCATATTTCAGGATATAGGCGACACTTGAAGTCACATTTCGATTCTTAAAACAGCTTTCTTTCTCGTCATCACCATGACCATGCGCATAAAGACAAAAGTCACGGAAACCAGAAGGATAAACTCATGTGCCAACGATTCCAAAAACTCTTTCAAATCTCTTGACAAGAAAGGGTTTGTTGAAGTTGATCGGACTACGAATTCCCATCAGATTTGAAATAGCTATAGCAAACATAGAGTAACCTGCAAAAATCAAAGAAGAGTTCCAAACCAAATGTGTACATGATGGCCACTACATAATAGTTAAAGACGTCACCTGTTTGTAAAAGCTAAATTCTTTAGCGGTGGTAATAAAATCTCGCCTAAAAATATGAGCTAGGATAAATTTATACAGAAATCCCCACATGATATACCGAACGGACTCAGCTAGCATATCTATCAACTCATCGCGTTCTGGTATCGTCTTATAATTTTCATTAAAACGTTTGAAACGATCAATAGGACCACTTGAAAAATGTCGGCATAAAGAGAAGAAAACGCAAATACTCCCATATCTTCAAATCCTTAATGACTCCATCTCTAAGTTCGATGATGATTCCAACTGAACGAAAAGTCAAATAAGAAATTCCCAAGAATCCCAGCAAAGACTGTGTTCCGTTAATAGCTCGGTTGCACCTTGACAAAAGATGATGGGAAGGAGCGATAGATAAACTAACGAGGTAGAAATATCCCACTTTGCCATCCTTGACTTTTTCGATACTGCTTGTAAAAAAAGCACCAGTAATATTTGCCATATCAGATAAATTCCTAAGGCAGCTAATTTGATTGGTCTTGCCTCCCGTCAACATAGTGACTATAAAGAACAGACTAACCAATATTTCATACCAGGCAAAAACGTTTTTTTGAAAAAAAGACCGATAAAGATTGGCAAAGGTAGCAGTAATCACGTACAAAAAGTACTGTGGATTCCCATATGGCTCAATATGAGGAAGCTGTTTCAGAAACTCCATCATCTATTGTTTACCTCACTAATCAACCCTTTGATGTCGATTTTCCCATTTGGAGTTAATGGCAAAGCTGTCACGGTAGAGGAATTTTCGAAGGCATCATATAAGACATCATAATATCTTCCAAGTCTTCCTTGATAGCTTTCGTGATATCAATCTCGCGCTCAAATTGTTCTTTGACCCCATCTTTTCAAGATAACATAGGCCAAGAGATTTTGCACCTTGTGATCTTTGTTGTAGCGCGGTACTGCGACAGCCGAGTCAATGTACTGAGACTTGTTCAAGTTTTGAGAAACATCTTCTAGCTCAATACGGTAACCATTAAACTTGATTTGGAAGTCCATCCGTCCACCATAGAGAAGGAGACCTTCATCCGTCATAGTTCCGACATCTCCCGTATGGTAGGCTGGCAGACCTTCAAATTCGAAGAAAGCTTCTGCTGTTTTCTCAGGATTATTCATATAACCTTTTGAAACAGCCGGTCCAGACACGATGATTTCTCCTTGCTCTCCATTTGGCAATTTATTTCCTGCCTCATCAATGATGAAGGTTGGAGAATCTTCTTTCGTGTAACCAATTGGCAGACGTTTCAAAGTAGCTAACATCTCATCTGTAATAGCAACTGCCGACAAAGCAACTGTTGCTTCTGTTGGCCCGTAAGCATTGATGATGCGCGCATTTGGGAAACGTTCGCGTAATTTCTGAGCAGTTTTAACAGTCAACTCTTCCCCATCAAAGTAGAAATGGGTAATGCCTGGCATCTTTTCAGCATTGAAATCTTCAGATAACATAGCCATATCTGCAAAAGATGGTGTTGAAGTCCAGATAGCAATCGGAAGAGAAAAGATAGTTGCAAAGAGTTGTTTGAAGTCTTGAGTAATGGCTGATGGGAGGGCAAAAAGGGTTCCTCCAAGAGCCAAGGTCGGTGCCCAGTACATGACAGACAAGTCAAAGGAATAGGGTGGTTGCGCCAACATTTGCGGACGCTCTGGCGTTGCAAATTCCTTATCTGTAATCATCCAGTTGGTGAAGCTGAGCAAGTTATCATGCGAAATCTGCACTCCTTTTGGCTTTCCGGTTGTCCCCGAAGTAAAGATGATGTAGTAGTTATCATCCCCTTTGACCGGATGTTGCAAATCATAGGCATACTGAGCCGCATAAGCTTCACGCACTTGCTCCAAGGACATGATTGGAGCAGCTGGGTTTTCGATTGGAAACTCATTGATGGCAATAATCAGGCTTGGCTCAGCCACTTCAACAATAGCAGACACGCGCTCCAAGGCAGAATGGCTATCAATTGGGATATAGGCATGGCCAGATTTGGTCAAGGCCACAAAGGTTGCCAACATTTCATATTCTTGGCCACCAAAAGACCACAACAGGAGACTTTTTCAGGAAGTCCCATTTGGTCGATATGGGCAGCTAAGCTATCTGAATCAGCCTTCAATTGGCCATAGGTATGCTCTTCTCCAAGGACATTGTAAACCGGAAAAGTTAGGCTGCTGTTTGAGCATAATGCTCAATGGTTTCAATCATATCTAGTATTGGTTTATTTGACACAGATAGGGTTCTCCTTTAAGTTAAAAATTCATTATAGATAAAGCCACCTTGAACCTGACCGAGATAACTAAAAGAAAAGTAAAGCAGGCCCAAGAAAATGATAAAATACAAGGCTGTCCGACCAAGAAAGAGATAGAGTTCATTTTCTCTGTTTCATCAAGAAAAAAACCTTTCATTCCTGTAATTTTCAACTAAAAATAAAATCAATTTCTTACTAACTTATTTTTTTCTGCTATTATACCACTTTATAAACTATTTTTTTCAATTGTTTTTCCGTCCATTTTCCACTACATTTCAACATCATTAAATTGTTCCATATGATACCTTCTAATGATAGCTTTAATGCTTTTCCAGTATAGATTATATTGGGAGCTATAACAAAAGTAGGCTCTATACTACCTATAGAGGACTTTTCCCACTATAAATATTATAGAGCCTTATCTTATGTCTCACTTTATCGGTGGAATTTCCCTTTATCTAGAGATTTTTTTATAATATGTAATCTTAAAAATTCACTATAGATGAAATCTTGAATGTTCGAAAAAAATCGGTCACAAAACAGTAGATTACGATGCTTAAAATAACTGTGTAGAAAAACAAGGTCCACAATAGTAAACGATGTGTGTCAGTTAGTTTCATTTGCAAATTTGTAAAGTTCTTTTTCAACTTCCATCCATCCTTTCACCCCAACGTGCATCACGTCAAATAAAAAGTAATCTTCATACTCTTTATTTCCATAGTTTAACACCGTAGCACCGTGGTTTTTGGCAATATTTTCTATTTTTTTGTAAGTTTCTTCACGCATTTCTCGTGAAACACCTGTGTAATCATTCCATTTACCATTTACAGGAAAGATAATGACTTCAACTTCAATTCCCAATTCCTTAGCAACTGTCAAGAAGAGTTCCATATCTGAATACTCTGGTGACTCTATGTAGCTCAAGTCTTTGTTAGAATCTTTCAACGAAGCATAGCGGTCTCTCAAGTAGGTATTGTAGTAGTTATTATCCACAGCATAATCATTGTTATCTGTTTTCTTTTTAACTTCTTCTACAAACTGATCTGTCATCTGCTCCCAATTATAATCCGGAGTTTCATCCCCTAGTGCAGGATAGTCTGATTTGGCATGATTTTCATAGAATTTTCGTTTAAGCTTAAAGGAATAAACGGCATTGTCAAGTTCCAACAGTTTTTTATCAATGATTGTTCCTTTTCCTTCTATAAAATAGCTTTTTATACTTTTTTTATAGATATCATTTTGTTGTTTGTTTCCCTTTGGTAATCTCAATAATGCGATTAATCAGTTTTTTTCTTTTGGTTTCCTTACTGATTTTTCTCGTTATCTAGCATGTGAAAAAAATATGTTCCTGAGAGGCCTTGTTTAAGAAGGCGTCTTGATGAGTCCCATCCTTTTCGAACCATTGAACAGACTCTACGATGGCTACTTTTCGCTTACTCATAGCCCCCTCAATCGAGCTCAAGGTCGTAGCTTGAATGATATTTTGAGAGTAACTGGTTCCTATCTGCATGATATTAAAAATCATTGTAGTTAAAAAAATTTTTATTGGGATGGTAATCTTCATTTATCGTCGCAACTAACTCTGAGGAACCCATTAGAACTAGTGTATTGGGAGTGATATTATTTGTTAGAATATCTCTACTTTTTATACTTTTTCATAAGAAGTGCTGTAGCGAATACTATTGTCCTTGACTTTATAATAGTCGTCAATCTTCTTGACATATGTCACATTTAAAAGAGCAAGAGTCGCAATTACGAGCACAAGCGATAGTAAAAAAATGCTTTTTAACTTAATCATCTTGTTTTTGTCCAATCTCCTTGTTTTTAGCAGATCTCTTTATCTACTTAGAATTGCCATAATTATCTTATAAGGTTCACCTGAAAAGATAAAGAAGCCAACCATAACTAAATTCATGGTCACAAACCAACTTATTAGCTTGTACCAAGTTTTATTTTTATGTTTCTTATAAAAAGTGCTTTTCTTTTGATAAATTTCAAATCCAGACATCAAGATTCCATGGTAAAAACCATAAGCGATGTAGCTGACACTAATTCCATGCCAAAATCCCATAACCAACATATTGACCATATAGGCATAGGCTGCATTGTGTAATCTATTCTTAAACCATTTTCTTTTCTGATAACCTGCATCAAAACTCTTGAAAAATACGAAATCTCTCAACCATGTTGACAAGGTGATGTGCCATCTAGTCCAGAAATCCTTGATATCAATACTCAAGAAAGGTTTATTGAAATTCATCGGTGTCTGAATACCCAAAACTATTACTGCTTCCAACAGCCATCAAACTATACCCCGCAAAGTCAAAGAACAGATAGAGAGTATACAGGTACATATATTTGATTGAGTAGACAACTGTACCAGTATTGCTTAGAGCAAGTAGTATCTGGTAAACATAGGTTGATAAAACAACCTTGTAGAGAAGGCCTAAAACGATGCGATAAATACCATCACCTGCTAACTCTAGGTAGTCTTTTCTAAGCATGACTTCGTTGATCTCTTTTAGAAATCTTCTGCTACGATCGATTGGTCCAGAACTAACTGTAGGGAAAAAGAGTAGAAACTGCAGATAATCTTTTACACTGATTTTTTCTTTGATTAAACCATCCGATATTTCTAGCATGATCTGAATGGTCTTAAAGGACATGTAGGAAATCCCAATAAAAGCCAACAAATGTAGCTGGGTTATGGCAAAGACTTTATTGACCACTAAAGGTAAAATGGATAACATAACTAGAGGTTTTAACCGTTTTGAATCCATTCTTTGTGCTATGAAAACTAGGACATATTGGTAGATGATGAAAGCCAATAGATAAACAACCATGGATTTACTCTTACCATAGATGGCTCCTGCAAATAAAATTGACAGACTTAAAAATATAATAATCCTTACGCTTGCCAAAATAGTTTAAAAACAAAAGCCAATCAGTAAAAACCACAAACAATAGAAGGAAAAAAACTCATTCCCTCAAAAATAATTCATACCAGATGGACTCCTTTTTCTCTTTTTCTCATCTCCTGATTTGTCATTTTAGGATTAGTCCCTATCATATTATCAAGGATAATTAACTTTATTCATTATATCATAATTTCAAAAAAACTATATACTTCTATTATCCAATTTCCTAAAAATAAAAAAACAAATGACTCTTACCACTAAAATCCCCAATAACGAGACAAAATTATTTACAAAATATATAAAATTCAAGAGAAAAAAATTGATCATACTCATATTTTTCCATCAAGCCTCCTAAATATATTCGTTACCCCTTCATTTTCTCCTTCAAGCATAGCATAATTTAAAAAATGCTAGAGAACTAGCAAACACACGGCTCCCCCTTTGGGCATTTTTATGCTAAAATAGTAGCTATGGATAAAATTATTAAAACAATATCAGAAAGTGGATCTTTTCGTGCTTATGTACTAGACAGCACTGAAACCGTCCGCACTGCTCAAGAAAAACATCAAACTCAAGCTAGCTCAACTGTGGCACTTGGTCGTACTTTGATTGCCAGTCAAATTCTCGCCGCAAACGAAAAGGGAAATACCAAAATTACTGTCAAAGTCCTCGGAACTAGCTCACTCGGAGCCATCATCACCGTTGCAGATACTAAGGGAAATGTCAAAGGTTATGTACAAAACCCTAGTGTGGATATTAAAAAAACTGCAACTGGTGAAGTACTAGTGGGACCTTTTGTCGGCAATGGACAATTTCTAGTTATTACTGATTACGGTACTGGAAACCCTTATAATTCCATGACGCCTCTTATCTCTGGAGAAATTGGCGAAGACCTAGCTTTTTACCTAACAGAAAGCCAACAAACTCCGTCAGCAGTTGGACTCAATGTCCTTTTAGATGAAGATGACAAGGTCAAGGTTTCTGGTGGCTTCTTGCTACAAGTATTGCCAAATGCCAAGGAAGAAGAAATCGCCCGTTTTGAAAAACGTATCCAAGAAATGCCAGCCATTTCAACACTGCTAGAGAGTGACGACCATATCGAAGCCCTTCTCAAAGCTATCTACGGCGACGAATCATACAAACGTCTGTCTGAAGAAGAAATTCGTTTCCAATGCGACTGTAGCAAAGAACGCTTTATGGGTGCTCTTGCCAGCCTTCCAAGTTCAGATTTGCAGGAAATGAAAGACGAAGATCACGGGGCAGAGATTACTTGTCAATTCTGCCAAACTACTTATCATTTTGATGAAAACGACCTGGAGGAACTCATTCGTGGCAAATCTTAATACACCTTTTATGATTGGTAATGTTGAGATTCCCAATCGTACCGTTTTAGCACCCATGGCAGGAGTAACCAACTCTGCCTTTCGTACCATTGCAAAAGAGCTCGGAGCTGGCCTTGTGGTCATGGAAATGGTCTCTGACAAAGGTATCCAATACAACAATGAAAAGACTCTTCACATGCTTCATATCGATGAAGGAGAAAACCCAGTTTCGATCCAACTTTTCGGAAGCGACGAAGATAGCCTAGCACGCGCAGCAGAATTCATCCAAGAAAATACCAAGACCGATATCGTCGATATCAACATGGGCTGCCCAGTTAACAAAATCGTGAAGAACGAGGCTGGTGCTATGTGGCTCAAGGATCCAGATAAAATCTATTCTATCATTAACAAGGTTCAATCAGTTCTTGATATCCCTCTCACTGTCAAAATGCGTACAGGCTGGTCTGACCCATCCCTAGCAGTAGAAAATGCCCTTGCCGCTGAAGCTGCAGGCGTTTCTGCCCTTGCTATGCACGGTCGTACCCGTGAGCAAATGTATACTGGTCACGCTGACCTCGAGACTCTTCAGAAGGTTGCACAAGCTTTGACTAAGATTCCATTTATCGCCAACGGTGACATCCGCACTGTCCAAGATGCTAAACAACGCATCGAAGAAGTCGGTGCAGATGCTGTTATGATTGGTCGCGCAGCTATGGGAAATCCTTATCTCTTCAATCAAATCAATCATTACTTCGAAACGGGAGAAATCCTTCCTGATTTGACCTTCGAAGATAAAATGAAAATCGCCTACGAACACTTAAAACGCTTGATTGACCTCAAGGGAGAAAAGGTTGCTGTCCGTGAATTCCGTGGACTAGCTCCTCACTATCTCCGTGGAACATCCGGGGCAGCTAAACTTCGTGGAGCTATTTCACAAGCAAGCACACTGGCAGAAATTGAAGCACTCTTGCAGTTAGAAAAAGCATAAAATGCAACAAAAACCCGTAAATTCGATTGAATTACGGGTTTTCATTTGTTTTGAGAAAAATTTTAACACTAGATTCTATGGTTGAAGCAGAACAACACTAGATACCGCACCATCTGCACCTGTTGTAATTTGGATGACTTTTCCACCACCTACTTCAGCATTGTATTTCCCATCATCAAGGGTATAAGAATAGCTTTGGATAGAGTAGTTTTCTTTCTTACCATCAGCAGATTCTACTGTAAATTGGCCACTTGGTGAAACTGTAATTGTTTCGCCATTAGTACCCTTCCAATTTCCAGTCGCAGCCGAAAAATCTTTGTCCACCATAGTCAAGACACCTTTATAACGTTTGTTATGTTCTGCCTGCTTGTCTTGAAGTTTACGATCAGTTGCTGGATCATAAGCTGACTGATTCGGTTTTGCTTGTGTTTCTTGATGATTGGATGGGGCTTGAGAAGGGGTTTGCTTAGCAGAAGGTTCTTGATTTTGTTTTGTTTCTGGTGCTGGTGTTGCTTGCGTTTGGTTAGCGGTAGACGTTGACTGATCAGAAGAGGACTTAGCTTTTTCTGATGAAGCTGAACTTGAGGACTTCTGAGTTTTGTTATCTTTACTTGAAGAACTGGCCTTAGAACTAGAAGATGCTTGTGTTGTCTTGCTAGAACTATCACTTGTGGTATTTTCTTTCTTATTACCACAAGCCCCTAATAGCAATGTTGAAGCGAGTACAGCTTTGCATACTAATTTGATGAAGTTTTATTTTTTTCATTTTATGCTCCTTTTGTAATCATTTTTTTGAAACGTTAAGAAATATATTTGTAACATTATTGTAATATTTGTTTTTGAATCTGTCAACTATTTATCTAAAATTTTTTTAGAATTATTTTTAGTACATTTATCTTCTTACTCCTCCTATATCTTTTTATTCGTAAAAGAATTTAAAAACATAAAAGTTCTTCCTGATAAAGTGCTATATTTTAAAAAGTGTAATCGCTTGCATTTTTTTTCTTGAAGTGCTATAATAAAAATTGAAATAGGATATTGGAGGTGTAGGTTTATGTCAAAAGAAATATTACACATATCTTCCTTGGGTTGATCATTGGTGCATTTCTCTTCTTATGGAGTTGCTACTCATTACGCTCAAACAACATTTGATTTGTTCTATTTAACTGCCATTTTTCATGATTGTCTATGTGTCTCTAATGTACTTACACGAACATTATTTGAAAATACAAATACAAAGATTTATTCATTCGTTTTATGAGTAATCCTAAAAAAAGATAAACATCCTTAAACAAAAATAACAAAAAAAGAGGTCGGAAAAATTTTTCCGACCTCACTTTTTATTTTCAATCGATAAATAGTGATAACTTCCTTCTGAGGAATCCGTTTTAAAACCAACTTCCTCTAAGCTATGACCATATTTCTCTAAGAAACTATCACTTGTACAGGATTTCTATGGGCATAGAGTCTCAATGAGAGCTAGACCGTCATCCACTGTGAACTCATCATCTAGTAGATAAAGGAAACAAGGGTCATAGTCGATAGCTTTTTGAATTTTTCTTGATGGATGTCTTGAATAATGGATAAGTGGTCAAATGCAAAGTCCTTCTCTTCCAGTTCTTTTCCATCCAAATAACACTTACCTGTGTGAAAAATCAACATCTACAAGAACGACTTCTTTTGCATCGTCTCCAGCCTTGAGCTAGATCAATTGCTTGTCTCGGTAGGTAAACCAAGTGGGCAATGGTAACCGTCCAACCTCTAGGATCACGGCCAGGAGTTGATACTGTCACTAGCTGTTCAATCTTTTCTAGTGGAAGTTCAAGATTGATTTCTTCTTTTTACCTCACGTTGACAAGCATAGGGCAGCATCTTCCCTTTATCCATAAAATCCACCAACTAGCGCTAAACAATTTTTGAAAAAGGGATGTGCCTTTCCGACGAATCAGAAAGAGCTTTTCATTTTCCCTTCTACAAAGCAGTAGGCTACCATATCCACAGTCACGCTTGGTTTTTCGTACTGAGGGAGTGCTTGCTTGTGGTACCAGTCTAAGAATTCAGCTTGACTAGCATGAACTTCAAAATACTCTTTTTCTGTCATCCCGGTTGGAATAGTTTGATTCATCATCTTCTACTTCCTTTCTGCATTGATGGCAATGAAGGGTTTCTCTCTACTGTAACTGTAGTATCCTAGTTCTTGTTTTTATACAATGTCAAATTTCAATTGACCAGCTTTGACGCCAATCTTAAGTGTCTTACCTTCTTTCAGTTCACCTGTAAGAAGGAGTTCTGCTAGTTTGTCCTCTACTTCTGTTTGCAGAGTTCTGCGCAGTGGACGAGCTCCCATCTCTGGATCATATCCCTTCTGAGCTAGAAGTTTAAGGGCAGATGCTTGAAGTTTCAAATCAATTCCTTTTTCTGCCAGGCTTGCAATCAATGGTTTGACCATAATCTTAACCACGTCCTGAATATCTTGACTTGACAAGCTATGGAAGACTACCTTCTCATCAATACGGTTAATAAACTCTGGACGATAAGCCTTTTTCAGCTCGTCAAACATACGTTTTTCCATATTTTCCTGGTCAAAACGAATGTCCTTAGCTCCAAAGCCTACTGTCTTATCGTCACGAAGGGCTGTCGCACCAAGGTTTGACGTCATGATGATAATGGTATTGGAGAAGTCAACCTTGCGACCTTTACTATCCGTCAAGACACCATCATCCAAAACTTGTAAGAGTACATTAAAGATGTCTGGGTGAGCCTTTTCTACCTCGTCAAAAAGCAAGACTGAATATGGTTTATTGCGGACCTTCTCAGTCAACTCTCCACCTTCTTCATAGCCTACATAACCTGGAGGAGCTCCGTTGAGACGGCTGGCTGCAAATTTCTCCATGTACTCACTCATGTCAAAGCGGATAAGGGCAGATTCGTCATCAAAGAGGACTTCTGCCAAAGCCTTAGCCAATTCAGTTTTACCAACACCAGTTGGTCCTAAGAACATAAAGGACCCAATTGGACGTTTGTTATTGCGAATACCTGATTGGTTTCGGCGAATGGCACGACTAATACTAGAGACAGCTTGTTCCTGTCCAATAACACGTTTATGCAGTTCAGCTTCAAGGTTGAGATACTTCTTGGCATCCGTTTGTGTCAATTTTTGAACTGGAATACCTGACAAGCGACTCAAGGTTGTCAAAATATCAGATTCTTTTACTACATCTTTGTAAACAGGTGCTTCTTGCTCTTTTGAAATGAGCTGCGCTGCTTGCTTCCATTTGCCATCCATTAATGCCTTGTCAGCTGCTGTTAAACCTGACTCATCTTGTTTAGCGTGTTTCGATTTGTTTTGAACTGTCGCTGCCGCTTCATCCAAAAGGTCAATCGCTGAGTCTGGCAAGTGACGGCTTGTCAAATAGCGATGCGCCATTTTAACAGCTGTTTCGACAGCATCGTCTGTAATTTGGACATGGTGGTGCTTCTCATAAGTTGCTTTTAATCCTTGTAAGATTGCCATACTGTCCGCCACGCTCGGCTCTTCAATCATCACTTTTGCAAAGCGACGAGAAAGGGCTGCGTCTTTTTCGATGTGTTTTTGATACTCTTCCTGAGTAGTCGCTCCGACAGTTCTCAGAGTTCCACGTGCCAAGGCAGGTTTCAGGATATTGGCCGCATCCAAGGTCGAGTCAATCCCACTTCCTGAACCCATAATAGTATGAAGCTCATCGATAAAGAGGATAACCTTACCATCTTCCTCGATATCTTTGATGATATTGTTCATACGTTCTTCAAAGTCACCACGGAATCGAGTCCCTGCAACCACATTCATCAAGTCAAGCTCTAGAATACGCATCTTAGCCATTTCAGCTGGTACATCTCCATTAGCAATTCGCTGTGCAAGGCCAAGTGCCAGTGCTGTTTTACCGACACCCGCATCTCCAACTAAAACTGGATTATTTTTGGTCTTACGACTCAAGATTTGAATCATCCGTGAGATTTCTTGGTCACGACCAATAACTGGTTCCAACTTGCCAGAACGAGCTTGCTCTGTGAGGTCATGAGTGTAATCTTCCAAACCGCCACTTGGAGTTTGAGGCATACCCATCATATTGGCCATCGAATTTTGCTTATCTGCTACTGAGCGATGGCGCTGACGTAGAGCCTTCAAATCTTCCTTTGTCCAACCAGCACGCGCTTCAAGGCTACGACGAAGTCCAGCAATCTTGACTTGATCCTTCTGATCTTCGTAAGAAAAGCCCGCTTTTTCCAGAATTCGAGTAGCTAAGGCATTGCCATCATGTAAGATAGCATAAAGAAGGTGCTCTGTTCCCAATACCTTGGCATGCACAACAGAAGCAACGTGCTCTGCTTCCAACAACAATACCTTCAAACGGTGGGAAAAAGGAAGCTCCTGATAATTTTCCTTATCGCTATACTTTGTTTCAGTCAGCTCTACAGCAACTTCCTCTAAACGATCAATCTCATACGGGAATTCATTCAAAGTTGCTCCAGCAACACTGTAGCTATGATTGGCCATCGCAATCAGCAAATGCCAAGACTCTAGGTAGTCTGCATTAAAGCGACTCGCTACCAGAAAGGCGCTATCTATACATTCTCTTAATGCTTTTGAATATTTCATGTAATTTTATTTTCCTTTTCTATCTACTTCATGCAACAACTGGCGAAGCATATTGGCACGAATATAATTAGCTTCCTCACCTAGAATTCGGTCTGTCCCCATAGCTAATAATAGACTCATCTCTTGGCGTGTCAACAAGTCCTGTTCGACTAAGAGTCTTAAGACGTCTTCAAAGATGACTTGGTTTACCTCATCACCCACTGAATACAACAAATCACGGAGCATATCATGGTGGTTGGAGAATTCAATTCGACCTATGCGAATATAGCCCCCACCACCACGCTTACTCTCAACTAGATATCCTCTACTCTCTGTAAAACGAGTTTTAATCACATAATTAATCTGGCTAGGTACGACTTGAAAGGTATCCGCTAGCTGGCTACGTTGCAATTCGACGATACCAGATTGTTCTAAAATCGCCTTGATATAGGCTTCAATATGGTCTGATGTATTTTTAAATTTCATAGCTTGCTACCTCCTTTTCAAACTTTGACTATCTTTGACTATACTATCATTTAAGACTCTATAAGTCAAACTTTTAGGGCTTAATCCTTGAAAATACTGAGTTTTAAAAATCGCTACCGATAGCAAACTATGCCTTATTCCAGTTTTCTATTCTACATTTATGTTATAATAACAAAAGTTACACCTAGCTTTCAAATCCTTTGAAATTATGTTATTTATCATCAAATTTAAGAAATATTTCGTAAAGTCTAGAAAAAAACTTCGGTATCATTAATGGTATACCGAAGTTTGTTTGAAGTGTGAATTTTTTTCACAGTTTTACCTACTATAGTTCATATTCTATCCGAGAAAAAATCTCTCCAGAAAGGATCTTCGCTATCAAAAATTTTAACCTCTTCTTCAGTCATATTGTGAGGATAGTCAAGAAAAAGGTTATAAATTTTTTTCTTATCAAAGCTGAACAGAATCTCTCCTATAACATCTATTTTATCAATCCACCAAACTTTTGAATCTTCACTATCTTTGTAAAAATCACTGTACCCTTCAAGATTAGACTCCGAAAAAATGGGTTCATCTATTTCATCGAATGGGTCTTGTTTGCTGTAGTCATTTAGTTCATTATTTAACATTATTTAGGCCTTTCCATCATCTATTGAAATAAAATGTGACCATATTTTGATTTTATGATACTTGTGGAAAAATATCCTCCCATATATCCACTAAACTTTTTCCATCAAAAACTTTAGCTTCCATAGCTTCATCAATTGTATCAAACTGCTGGCCTTCATAATCATAACACCATAGGTCAATTATATCACTTTTTATCTATCAGAATTTCCATTTATAGACAAAAGAGAGCTGGCAAAGTATAAACTTCACCAACTCCCTATATTTCTAATTATTTAAGCCCAACTCTTCTAATATCTGACGTTTATAGGCAATTTTTTGAACTTCCTTATCTTCAGTTTCAGACCAATCAAGTTTGATTTCAGCAACAATCTGTCCCGGTCGATTTTTCAAGATATAAATCCGATCACTAAGGTTAAGGGCCTCCTCGATACTATGGGTGATGATAAGTGTCGTCAGGCCTAGCTGTTTATGAATATCAAGATACCAGGCATGAAGTTCCATTTTGGTCATCTCATCCAAGGCACTAAATGCCTCGTCTAGAAGAAAAAGCTTATGTCCGAAAAGATAGGTACGAAGTAAAGCCACACGCTGGCGCATCCCACCACTGAGTTCATGAGGGTACTTATCCCTTACAGCCGTCAACTGAAAGGTAGCAAGAATTTCATCTGCTTTGGCAATAGCTTCTGCCTTATCCACCTTTTGAATTAAGAGGGGCAAGATGATATTTCCTAGCACCGTCTTATGTTCCAAAAGCAGATCCTTTTGTAGCATATAGCTCACGCGCCCCTTAGGATTTTCCTCTCCATCAAGAATGATTCGCCCTGACTGGACTTCTAAAATGCCTGCAATCAGGTTAAAGAGGGTAGTCTTTCCTACACCACTGGGGCCTAGGATAGAGACCACTTCACCTGAAGTCACTTGCAGGTTAATATCCTCTAAAATCTTTTCATTGTCGTAGGCATAGCTTACGTGTTCTAGTCTAATTTCTGTCATTATTTTACAAATTCGTTGGTGAAGCCTTTGTCTGTCAAGTCTTCTTTAAGGATACCATTTTCTTTATCCCATTTGTAGAAGGCATTCCAACGATCAGCATCAAATTGTCCCCATTTTTCCTTGTCGCTTGCGTATTCTTTGACAAGTATTTCTGAGATTCGATGACAAAGTCACGTTTTTCTTTTAGTTCAGGGGCATTCTTAATGAGAATATCCGCAGCTTCTTCTGGGTGCTCCATGGCATATTGGTAGCCTTTTTTGATGGCTTGGATAACTTTACGAGCTTCTTCCTTATTATCTTTCAGATAATCGTTGTTAGCGATGATAACTGGTGAGTAGTAGTCAAACTCTTTTACATAGTCTTTCAAATACATGAAGTTTGCATCCACACCTTGTGATTTAGCTAGAATTCCATCCCAACCATAATAAATCCAAGCAGAGTCAAAAACGCCGTTGGCAATCGGTGTGATCGAGTTTGAGTCGTTGTTTGGTACTTTTTCAACCTTCTCAAAGTCTCCACCTTGAGATTCTACCAAGGTTTTCAGCATAGCAAGCTCAGTTGGGTCATTCCAAGTTCCGTATTTCTTGCCAACCAAGTCTTTTGGACTATTGATATTGTCAGACTTACGAGAGATAATCCCTGATGTATTGTGCTCAACGATTGCTGCAACGGCAGTAATACCTGCTCCTTTTTCCAATTTCTTAGCCATATAGTCTTGGAAGTAGATAGCAAACGGTGCCTTACCGTTGATAACTAAATCAGATGAACTCTCTTCTGGTGGCAATTTCAAATCAACGTCCACTCCAGCTTCCTTGAAATAGCCTTTTTCCTTGGCTACATAAAGACCGGTGTGGTTGGTATTGGGTGTCCAGTCTAGGATAAAGTCAATTTTTTTGAGTTCTGCTTCTTTGTTATCCTTAGAAGCAGTTCCTTGGCCACAGGCCACAAGCACAACAGCTACAAGAGCTGTTACAATCGTTAAAAACACTTTCCATGTTTTCTTCATTTTTATTTCCTCTTTTCTTTTTACAAAACGCTTCTTTTAAGCACGTTTCCATTTAATCACATATTTTTCACTGATATCGACCAGCTTCATACCCAGAAGGCTGATAAGCGATACCAGAATAATAATCGCAAACATGGTATCATACTGAAACAGTTTCTTGGACTGAATCATGTAGACACCTAGTCCTTCAAAGCCTCCCAACCACTCAGATACCACTGTTGTGATAAAGGCGTAGGAGACACTCACCCTGAGTCCTGCATAAAAGTAAGGCAGGCTGACAGGGATTTTAAAATGCCACAGGATTTGCCAAGGATTTGCTCGCATCAAACTAAACAAGGTCAGCATGTCCTTGTCACAATGCCTAAATCCATCTAAAATACTGACGATAATAGGGAAGGTTGTCGTCAGGATAATCAAGACAATCTTGGGCAAGATTCCATAACCTAGCCATAAAACTAGAATGGGTGCTATGGCAATAGTTGGAATGGTCTGGACAACCACCATCATTGGGTAAATCAAATCATTTAACCAGCCCAGACTATCCATAAGGACGGCCATGATACAGGCTATCAAGACCCCCAATACCAGACCTAACAAGGCAACCTTTAACGTCGCCCAACTATGGTACCAAAGAAATTCTCTGTCACGAACAAAAGACTGGAGGATTTCAAGTGGAGTTGGCAGGATAAATTTTGGTAGGAGTTTTAAGAAACCCGCCACCTGCCAAATGGAAATGACACCCAAAAATCCTAGCAGACTAATATGCTGTCTCATTATGCTTTTCAAGTTTCTCATCGATGCTTAAAATCTCTCCTACATTTATTTTCACATTGGCAAAAACATTGTCTGCCCCTTGACCTGCCACTTCTAACGCTTCTTTTAGAATGCGCATGAGTTGATCAAAGTCTCCCTCTAAGACCGTTTCAAAGGGTGTCACTACCATGGTAACTTCTTGAGCTTGCAGATAAGCAATGACTTGATCGATAAGAGCTATGCGGTCAATCCCTTGTGACAGGGGCAGGACTTGTAAAGCAATGCTTGCTTTCATTAAAACCTCCTTCTAAGTTACAGTTTTTCTTTGAAAAAAGAAAAACCTCTTTCATATATGAAAAAGGTGCAAAAATAGGCCAAGTATCGTTCCCTACGCTGGCATTACCCAGATCAGGTGCGGTCGAAGTTTAACACTTCCTCTCAGACTGTACACAGACTCCCATATATTATATGGACATATGATAACGAAAAATAAATAAGATGTCAAGGAAACTGCTTACAGAAAAAGAGACGGTAGACCGTCTCTTTCTATTAAAGCATAGGTGCAAATAACTGTGTCACTTCTTTAATCATCATTTGATACCATGTAGGATTTATGGTATCCGAGAAGATTTCTTGCGAAACTTCAAAAATTTCTTCAAAATCTTTGCGAATATCCGCGATTGACTCTGTTTTGTAGAGTAGTACTGCATTTTCATAGTGATGAACCAAGCTACGATAATCCAAGTTTATAGTACCGACAGCCGCAAATCGATCATCAACAATCATTTGCTTACTATGGATAAAACCAGGTGTGTATTCAAAAATGCGAACACCCGCAGATAAAAGATCTGGATAAGCTCCCCGTGTTACAAGTTGAATGAGTTTTTTATCCGGTATATGGGGCGTGACTATTCTCACATCTACGCCTCGCATCGCCGCATTTTTTATATCCTCTGTTAAATCATAATCGATAATGAGATAAGGCGTTGTGATATAGACAAAATCTTCTGCTTGGTTAATCAGATTTTGATAAACAATTTTCCCTACCTTCGTTTTATAGATTGGCTTAGGTCCACTGCCGTATGGGATACAAAGACCGCTACCAAATCGTTTCTGATTTTCCAAATGATACTGATCAAAGTCACTGATTTCCCCACGGTTGATGTACCAGTTCATGAGAAATAGTCTGGTAAATGCTTGAGTCGCCGGACCATCAATCCGAATTCCACTATCTTTCCAGTGTCCAAAACGTTCAATACGATTGATGTATTCATCTGCAAGGTTGATCCCACCAGTGTAGGAAATTTGTCCATCAATCACTAATATTTTCCGGTGGTCACGGTTATTATAGGCCACTGTCATACGAGGAATCACCTTATTAAATTTATGAGCATCAATCCCTTTAGAACGCAAATAAACAGTATAATCCCCAGGCAAAGTCACCATACAACCGATGTCGTCATAGAGCATCTTGACCTCGACTCCCTGAGCTGCTTTTTCTTCCAGAATTTCGAGCATGCTATCCCACATCAAACCTTCGTCGATAATATAGTATTCTAGAAAAATAAATTTTTCTGCTCTTTTAAGATCCTCCAGCATCTGTTGCCACATTTCTTCTCCATTAGCAAAGAATTGTGAGTCTGTATGGTCATAAACCTCTGCATTACTATCCATATGTAGCAAGGCATTGATAATTCCGTAAGCTGATTTGTCTGTCTCCTGTAGTTGCAAATGGAGTTGCCGCCCATTATTCTCATGAAATGCAATAGAATTCAATTCTTGGAGTTGTTTCAGTTCTTTTTTTGATAGTCTTCTCTCACCGAACATGAGATAAAGCAGTGGACCAAACACCGGTACAAAGGTCACAATCAACCAAGTCACTTTGCTTTCAGGTGACATCGAACGATTGACAATCGCTATAACGGTTGCTACGCTAATCAAAAATACAAGAGTCACCCAAATAATCGGAGCAATCTGGCTCATGTAAAGAATAATTCCGAAAACAAGAACTAATTCTATCAGGATAATCGCAATACTAAAGCCATACTTGGACATTAATAAGCGAAATTTTCTTATTCCCATATCTCCCTCTCAATTTCTATGTATACTCCCTAATATACTGTCTGAAAACGCTTGTTACCTTCTAGTATACTTAGTTTCGTAAAAGTTATCAAGCTTTTTCTGTATAGGCCGATAGTTCTATGTTTAAAATTAATTTAAAAAGCAGGCCACTTATATGTGCCTGCTATTATTTTATAATTTCAAAGCCAACATATTGACCGTCATACCAGCTGCAGTTCCCATTAAGAAGATGGTATCTCCTTCTTTTACATAGCCATGATCGAGTGCATAGGCTAAACCAAAAGGTACCGCAACGGAAACCATATTCCCATACTCACTGACAATATTGAGATACTTGTCTTTGCTAACTCCTAATTTATCCATGACAAGTGGTAATGCTCGACTAGCTTGGTGTGGAATAATATAGTCTACAGCATCTTTAGAAATACCAGATTTCTCTTGGAATTCTTGGAACATTTCTGGAATGACACGAGCAGAAAGTAAGAGAATTTTCTTCCCTTTCATATCAAACATGAAATTGGTCTTCGTTTCTTCAGAGTACTCTTTTGGTTGATAAGAAGTCAGACCTCCACGGATTTCAGTATCGTGAGCTCCCTCTGACCAAGTACGTTGAAGGCTTGCTATCACTCCCTTATCCTTGTCACTTGCTTGGAAAATAAAGGCTGCCGCCCCATCACCAAAGAGTTCATAACTTTCTTTTTGCTTTGGATTGAGCCCCAAGCTACCGACTTCACTGGAAACAATCAAAACACGACGGTATTCTCCAGCTTCAATCAAATATGACATCGTCGATAGAGCTGAAATAAAACTTGTACAAGTCGTATTGATATCCATAGCTGGGATAGAAAATCCTTTTGCCACGCGCTCATGAATCAAAGCAGCTGTACACGGAATAGGTTGAACACCAACCGCACTAGCTGATACAAGGCAATCAATGTCTTTAATACTTAAGTTTGCATTTTCAAGCGCAGCTTGGATAGCTGCTTCTGCCAAATCTAGCTGTGTTTCTTCATTTTCTAGGACACGATAACGCGTTTGGTCTTTAAATTGCACTGTGTTTTTTGGGAGGCAAACTCCATAGCCTGTAATTTCTACATGTCTTTTTGCTTCTGTCATAATCTTTTGTCCTTTCATAAACGTTGGATACGCTTGAGTTTACGACTTGTATCCCAATGATAATCTGAAAATCGAATTTCAGGTGCTTTAAACTCTTTTTGTTGAGCCAGGAATTGGAACTGCTCTGTAATTGCTGTTTCCAATTGCTCATCCCTTCGACTCAAACAAACCTCCACTAACTCCTCAGAATGTTGTTTGACTTGGTAATCTCCGACATTCTTCACAAAGAGAATGCAACGCCTGATAAAGTCAGGATAAATCGTTACCTGCCCTCCATCTTTCCCATCAAAAAAGAAGATGTCGTCAGAACGCCCTTCAACCTTGTCAATCCTTGTATAATGAGATCCACATGGACAAGGTTCAGGATTTTCAACTAAGATATCGTTGAGCTGATAGCGATAAACAGGCTGACTGCTCCGCTTAAAATCAGTAATAACTGGATAAAAACGTCGGTCGTCCAAGTAGTGCTTTTCCACAAAGATAATGTCTTCATTGAGATGCAGATTCCCAGCTGAGCACGTACAAGCTAGAAAACCTTCTGTTGCTTGATAGACCTGGTCAATAACTGGTAGTGCAAAAGCCACAGAAATTCGTTCTCTATCACTATCTTCCAAGATTTCAGCCACCGAAACGATTTTTTGTGGCTGAATCTTTAGCCCTCCCGCTTTTAGACGCTTACTCAATTCAATCAACATCGAAGCAGGCGCCACCACGATGGTCGGTTGATAATTGTTGAGGCGCTCGATATGCTCATCTGTATTCTTGAAAATATCAAAGTATTCTAAACGAATGAGCGCCGTATTGATGGTCTGATACAGCTCATTATCTGCTCTCAGGAAAAAAGCTATACGATGTCCAAAAAGGTGACCTTTGGGCAACATCTTGGCTAGAATTGCCGACGCCCACATACTGCGCTCTTTTTCAGTTGTGATAAAGAGTCCCCGGTGTCCAGATGTTCCAGAAGACAACCCAACTGCTATTTCACCTTTGAGTTCTGTAAAATTACGGGTCTTCTCACTTTCGATAGCCAAAGCCAAGGCCTCATCTCGATCCACTCCTTGAGTATTAAGTTCGTTGAAATGCGTCATCATAAAAGCTTTATCCATATGGTCAAAGTCGTGAGGCACACCATTTTTGAAATAAGGTGACTCACGTTTGAGAAAGTCCATATAGGCAGCCAACTGCTTTTTCTGATAGTTTTCTAAGGCTTCTCGAGACTTAAAATTATGTAGCCAACGAGTTTGGATAAAGGTTTTAAGAAAGGTTATTTTTTTCATACAAGATCCGCTCAATCCTTTCTACAGGGTCATGGCTAACGAGCACTTCTATTCCATCCTTTAAAACCTCTTCCAAGAGCTCTGTTCCTTTGATATATTCAGCCTTACTATCTTGCACCAAAGAAGGAATCAGATGCATCTGTTTCGTATAGGGTAAAAGGTCAATTCCCCAGCAAAGGTCTGCTGCAATAAAGAGATGATAATCTGGAATAAAGAGACAGGCTTGGCCCTTAGCATGCCCATCAATAGAAGCTACCAGGATACTTCCGTCTCCAAAAAGATCATTGGTGGAACGATAATTGAAGTTGGAGTTTTGCTGATTTGTCTTGATGACTGTCAATCTTTCCTCGAAGTCACTCGGTAAAAATTCTTTAAAAATTAAATCTTTTAGTTTGGGCTTCTTGTAAACATCATAGACTTCCTGGGTCAGGATAAAGTTTGCATTCGGAAAGAAGCTAGTCCCTCCCAAATGATCTGGATGTAGATGAGACAACAAGACATACTTGATTTCTTCTGGCTTGATTCCTTTAGCTTTCAGCAAGTGCGAAATCTGATCCTGTTCTGTCATTTGAACGGGCGTCCCCAAGCGATATAAAGCATATCTTAGTTTTGTCTTAATATCATAGTGATAGCCAGTATCATAGAGCAAATATCCTTTATCCCTGTGTTTGATCAAAAAGACACCTGCAGGGAAAGTCATCTTTCTATTCTTAACACCTTTAAAGAGCAAACCGGCATAACTCGTACAATATCCCGCTGGGAAATACTCAATGCTTTCGATAATCTTGGACATATTGTTCAATCCCTTCTGAAATACTAATTTTCGGACGATACCCCAATTCCCTCTCAGCCTTGCTAATATCTAGAGTTTGACTATAACGAAGTAGATAATAGGTATATCGTGTTAAAGGCGGTTCCCCTTTCAGATTCAAGGACTTGTAAAGAAACTCTAAACTACTTGCAATTCCTGCTAATAGAGATGCTGGAATTTTTCTATATTTGATTGGGTAACCCAAACCTGTCAAACTTTCCTCTAGCAAATCCCTAAATGCCCTCGGTTCGCCATTAGTAATGTTATAGACCTCACCTTTTGCTTCTGGGACTTCTAAGGCTAAACGAATTGCGAGAGCAACATTTTCCACGCAAGTCATGTCCATGAGCTGACGCCCATCTCCAATTAAAGGAATACCAATTTTTTGACTAAGATTAATCACCCGTGGCAAGATGCTGGTATCTCCAATCCCAAACAGTCCCCGAGGTCTCAAGATGATATTAGGAACATCTGGATAATCTTTAAAGAGCTTCTCTGAAGCCAATTTGCTACGAATATAATTATTGAGATTATTTTCCTCTGGAGCATCATTTTCTTTGATAGCCAACTGATCCTTAGGAGCAGCATAGATGCTTGGTGAGGATACATAGACTAAACGTTGAATACCTGTTTGGTGACATGCCTCGAGAACATATTTGGTTCCTAAAACATTAGCCTGATAAAAATCTTCCCAAGGACCCCAAACTGTTGACAGGGCTCCCGCATGAACAACCAGATCCATTTCCTTACAAGCTTCTGTTACATCATCCGCATTCGTCAAATCACCCTGAAAAAAACTAACTGAAATATTCTCTAAAGAGCGACCCACCTTACTGTTTCTGCCAAAAGCTCGCACTTGATAACCATGTTCTACTAGTTCTTTTACTACATATTTACCCAAGAAACCAGTGGCTCCTGTAACTAATACTTTTTTCATCATTCTTTCTCCTTATCTGCTAACAGACGGTGGATTTCGCTTTCCAAAATTTCTGTTGGATGATAGGATTGTGCAGCCTGGCGTAAAATTTCTAATTTTGACCAATCTTCTTTAGCAATTAATTTTTCAAAGGCCTGCCCAATCTCCTTGCTATTATCTCTTTTAGCTGTGAAAGCAACACCTGCCTCCAAACCCCGAACAGCATAATCAAATTGATCATAATCATGAGGCAAAATCAAAGCTGGTTTACCATAAATGATACACTGATAAAAAATCCCGGCTCCACCATGATGAATCACATAATCCATCTGAGGAATGTATTCTTTGTAAGGAAGATAAGAAACAACGAACAAATTCTCCATCAGATTCTCACACTGAAAAGGTTCTCCACAAACTCCACGAGTCACAAAAAAGTGAAAATCAGGATGCTCTTTTGCTAGTTGCTTCGCTTGAAAGATTAGATTATCTTTGGCCCATGCCAGTTGTGTCCCACATGTTACCAAAACCTTTTTTCGATTAGGGAAAACCGACAAATCTAATGGATAATCCTCTCCAGCCTCAACAGAAGCTCCAGAGGGCCCTACCCACTTGTAGTGTTCTGGAAATCCCTTTTTTAACTCTACTTCTTTCATCCCTATACCAAGGATTGAATATGGAGAATAAATAGTCTCTTGGTCCAGTTGATTATAGAGTCTAAAATTATATCTCTTTAAACGATCACGAAACGAAAAAAATACAATCCGTTTTACTAACCGAGTTCCCTTTCTACCTAAAAATTGTACTGCAGACTCCCAGGCATTCTTGGGACTCCCCATCCCACCAATTAGACAGGGCGGGCCATCAGTAGTCTCTAAAACAAATTGTGTAGCCATGGTAGTAATCCAAGGAATACCAAGCTGATCTGCCACGAGCCCACCTGACAAAGTTATAAAATCAGCAATAACAATATCTGGGCGATTCTTTTGCCACTCTTTCATTAATTGATCAGAAACTACGTTAATTAAATCAATACTAGAAGAAAGTTGTTGATAAGCTGATAATATCCCTCAAAGTTATTATCATTGTTGCACGTTCAAATCCTCAATGATTTTCTAGTATTAAACCAGGATGAAAACCTGCACTCAGCAACATCTTTCTTTTGAGAGTCCAGGGTGTTAAAAAAGGTACAACAAGCAAACGAATTTGCTACTGTGATTTGTAATAGTGGTAAGTAAATTCAAATAGGATAGAGATGCCCACTTATGGAACTGCCAATTACATCGATTTTGATTTT
>BNJU01004015.1_pt1 | contig 51305 bp, 63 predicted proteins | sample 8539281 | NCBI WGS metagenome assembly BNJU01 (sample SAMD00202456, study PRJDB9452) | human saliva metagenome | isolation source: human saliva | place: Japan | reverse complement strand
ACAGCTAGAAGAAACCAGCCAAGATTTTTAAGTAATTTCATAAGACTCCTATTTGAAAAATAACGTTTTACCATAGGTAACTGCATCACATTGATATAAATATGGATCGCTCCTACAAGCAAGAAGGCTAGTAACTGAATCTCTCCTGTCAGTAAGGAAAAGAGAACGATTAGAAAATAGAGAGCTGGCAAGACATACTGGTTTAATTGGAATAAAATTCGAAAACTCTGTTCCAAATTAGCCTTGCGCTCCCCTTCATCGTAGAAGTTTATATAGTCCAAGACATCTTTTGGTGTAGAGAAGAATTCCAAATCAAACTGACGAACGATCGCAATGGTCTTATAGAGATATTTTTGAGCACTGAAAATCATCACTAATGCCAAAAAAGAAAGAGATAAGGTTATATAGCTGATATTTAGTACAATTACTTCACTACCTGAGATGAAAAGAGCCAATAAAATCGCTACGCTTGCACTATTAAAAGCAATAGTTCCAAACTCGAGATTCCGATACATCTGTACATAATAGGTTTCATTCAGATCATCATCCATTTCCTCTTGATACAAGGAGTGAAATTTTCTGCTTTTCTTTAAGAAATCGAAAGTCAAAAACATACTAATGAAACCTAACAGTAAACAAATAGATGATATCCATGGTATCAAGATTTTTGACATCTAAAATAGTTCCGTAGATTCGGCATCGGCCTTAAACATCCCTGCAAACATGCCCAAGAAAGCCTCCCAAGATCAAACAGCCATTAAAAAATAACAATCCACGTTTCTTTTTCATATTCATCCTCTTTCTAAACTAATCCAACCAACCATTGACCAAAGACTTTACCTGATTCAAAGATAGCGACCAAACCTTCTGTTCCAAGTGACACCAAAATCAAACAAACAGCAAACAAGAGAATAGCTTGGTTTCTAGCTTTTTTTGCTCCATCTCCCAAGGGTTCATTGCCAAGCCAACCTGCTAGATAGGCATAGAGAGTTGCTATAATCCCAATCTCTGTCGAAGAGAGAAACAGCAAGACTGTCACCAAACGAACGATATTGGCTTGAATGTTAAAATAATTTCCTAAACCTGCACAAACACCCGCAAGTTCTTTGTGCTCAGTATCGACTTGAAAACCTGCTAAAAACTTTTTCATATTCATTCTCCTTTTTCACTTGCTAGATTTTTGGATTTCTTTTCAATCCAGTCAACTACTGGGATGAGAGCAAAGTAGGTCCAAACAAATTGGTCGCTTTGATATGGATTAAACCAGCCTAGGTCCATCCCAATCAGTAGAAATACGCTGACTAATAGAGCTATGGCAACTACATAATAGATTACTTTATACTTGTTCATCATTTTTCTCCTTTTTTTCTTCAACCGATTGAAAATGGACAAGAGGACTAAATTAATCCAAAACAAATACTTACTTTCAACAAAATAGAACCAACCCAGTAATGTTCCAATCATAGCAAAAGCATTCACAATAAAGGCAAAAACACTCATATAATAAATTACTTTATACTTATTCATCCTCATCCTCCTCTATACGAAAGACTGACTCGACTGGCTCATGGAATATCTGAGCAATCTTCAGGGCAATGACGATGGATGGGGTGTACTCATCCCGTTCTAACAAACTGATGGTCTGTCTGGAAACTCCTGCTAGCTTTGGCAAGTTCGGTCTGATTGAGACCATCGCGAGCCCGAAGCTCTTTTAAACGATTTTTAGCATTCTTTCTCCTTTACTCTTAACTTGCTTACATTGTAACACATCTTTTTCTTTTTTGACAAAGCTATATTTGTCAAAAAGTTTAAGATTTTTGTCATTTTGCAAAGAAAAAGGTCAGAATAAGTTCTCGACCAGTTTTATCTGCTATTAAAAAGCCTAATTTTTCAAAGATTTCTGAAAAAGTTTTGGCTGATAGTCTCAAGTGACACTTGCACTTCTTCTCGAGTTTGGTTGTTCTTGACCGTCACTTGTCCACTTTCGACTTCGCTCTCTCCTAGGGTGATGAGGGTCTTAGCCGCAAAGACATCGGCTGACTTGAACTGAGCTTTGAGTTTACGGTTGAGGTAATCACGCTCTGCTTTGAAACCTTGTTGGCGAAGAGCCTGTACCAATTCCAAGGCCTTGACATTTGCTCCTTCTCCCAAGACTGCGATATAAACATCTAGGGCGTTTTCGATAGGAGAGACACCCTTGCTTTTTCAAGAATGAGAAGCAGGCGCTCTACACCAAGTCCAAAACCAAATCCAGCAGTTTCAGGGCCACCAAAGTAAGCAACCAAACCATCGTAGCGACCACCCGCACAGACTGTCAAGTCATTGCCCTCAATCTCAGTGATAAACTCGAAAATGGTGTGGTTGTAGTAGTCCAGACCACGCACCATATTGGTATCGATGATATAGTCTACTCCAAGATTTTCCAACATCTGACGCACAGCATCAAAATGAGCTTGGCTTTCTTCATCAAGGAAAGTCCAAGATAGACGGCGCATTCTCTACTGCCACCTTGTCTTCTTTTTCCTTAGAGTCCAAGACACGGAGAGGATTTTCCTCCAAACGACGTTGGCTATCCTTAGACAAGGTCTCCTTGAGCGGTGTCAAATAGTCAATCAAGGCTTGACGGTAGGCTGCACGGCTCTCAGGATTTCCAAGAGTGTTGAGGTGCAATTTGACACCTTGGATGCCGATTTCTTTCAAGAAATGAGCTGCCATAGCGATGGTTTCCACATCGGTAGCTGGATTGCTAGAGCCAAAACACTCAACACCAATCTGGTGGAACTGGCGCAAACGCCCTGCCTGTGGACGCTCATAACGGAACATAGGGCCCATGTAATAGAACTTACTTGGCTTTTGCACTTCTGGGGCGAAGAGTTTATTTTCCACATAAGAACGGACAACTGGCGCAGTTCCTTCTGGACGGAGGGTGATATGGCGGTCACCCTTGTCATAGAAATCGTACATTTCCTTGGTTACGATATCCGTTGTATCTCCGACAGAGCGACTGATAACCTCGTAATGCTCAAAAATAGGCGTGCGCACTTCTGCATAGTTATAGCGCTTGAAAAATTTCACGGGCAAAGCCCTCAACGTACTGCCACTTTGGCAGACTCAGCAGGTAAAAATATCCTGCGTTCCTTTTTGGTTTTTGTAATTTCATAGGGAATCCTCTTTAAACTTAATAGTCTTATTTTACCATAAATAGAGGGATTAAAACAGTGAGAGGAGAAAATCTCAAGAGAGTCTTTTCAGAAAAATTCATCAAAAACTTGCCAAATTGTCAGAATTATGAGAAAATAGAGATATTTATCACGTGGAGGGACTGTTATGAGACGATATCAAAAATCAATGACCGCGCTTTTGGCCTTACAAGACCAAATTATCGAAAAAAACTAGAGAAGGTTTTTGATACAGATGTGGAATTGGATGTTTACAATCTGGGCTTGATTTATGAAATCAATCTGGATGAAACAGGTCTCTGTAAGATTGTCATGACTTTCACCGATACTGCCTGCGATTGTGCCGAAAGCTTGCCTATCGAAATCGTCGCAGGTCTGAAACAAATCGAGGGTATCGAAGATGTCAAGGGTTGAAGTTACCTGGTCGCCTGCCTGGAAGATTACACGAATCAGTCGCTACGGCCGCATTGCCCTTGGACTACCACCTCGTTAAGCAGGTCAATAACTTTTAAAGATGAAAAAAAGCAAGCCGAAGTTGGCTTGCTTTTTGATACTCAATGAAAAATCAAAAGAGCAAACTAGAAACTAGCCTGCAGGCTGTGCTTTAGTACGGCAAGGCGACGTTGATGTGGTTTGAAGAGATTTTCGAAGGTATGAGTTTACTTTTTACCTGACTTGTCCATATTCCAGAAGTCTGTCACGGCTCCGCGTGAAGCAGATGATACGATATGGGCATATTTACCGAGGACACCACGGCTGTAAAGCTGGTGGCAAGGTTGTTTCTGCCTTGCGTTTTTCAAGTTCTTCTTCGGATACGGCCATGGAAATTTCTTTGGTATCTTGGTCAACCGTAACGATATCACCTGTACGAGGTAAGCAATCGGTCCACCATCCTGAGCTTCAGGAGCGATATGTCCAACAACCAGACCATAAGTACCACCAGAGAAGCGTCCATCCGTCAAGAGGGCAACCTTGTCTCCTTGACCTTTACCAACGATCATGGATGAAAGTGACAGCATTTCAGGCATACCAGGACCACCCTTAGGGTCCCAACGAAAACGGACAACAACTACATCGCCATCAACGATTTCATCTGTCAGAAACAGCCTGGATAGCATCTTCTTCTGAGTCAAAGACCTTAGCTGGTCCAACGTGACGACGCACTTTAACACCTGATACTTTAGCAACCGCACCATCAGGGCAAGGTTCCCATTCAAGATGATAAGCGGACCGTCTGCACGTTTTGGATTTTCAAGTGGCATAATGACTTTTTGGCCTGGTGTAAGGTCTGCAAAGTCAGCCAAGTTTTCAGCGACTGTCTTACCAGTACATGTGATGCGGTCGCCATGAAGAAACCATTTGCCAAGAGGTATTTTCATAACCGCAGGGACACCACCGACTTCGTAGAGGTCTTGAAAGACATACTGACCAGATGGTTTCAAGTCAGCCAAGTGAGGCACGCGCTCTTGGATCGTATTGAAGTCCTCAAGTGACAAGTCAACATTAGCCGCATGGGCAATAGCAAGCAAGTGAAGAGTGGCATTTGTAGAACCACCGAGAGCCATGGTTACTGTAATGGCATCTTCAAAGGCTTCACGAGTCAAGATATCTGAGGGTTTGAGACCAAGCTCCAGCATCTTGACAACAGCACGTCCTGCTGCTTCGATATCTTCTTTCTTGTCAGCTGATTCAGCTGGGTGAGATGAAGATCCTGGCAAACTCATACCTAGAACTTCAATAGCAGTCGCCATGGTATTAGCTGTATACATACCACCACAGCCACCAGGGCCGGGCAGGCATTACATTCGAGACGCTTCACGTCCTCAGCTGTCATATCACCGTGGTTCCATTTTCCGATTCCCTCAAAGACAGAAACCAAATCGATGTCTTTTCCATCAAGATTTCCCGGTGCAATAGTTCCTCCATAGGCGAAAATAGCTGGAATGTCCATGTTGGCAATGGCAATCATAGAACCAGGCATGTTCTTGTCACAGCCACCGATAGCAACGAAGGCATCCACGTTGTGACCACCCATCGCAGCCTCGATAGAGTCCAATGATATCACGAGATGTAAAAGAGAAACGCATACCAGGCGTTCCCCATGGCAATCCCGTCCGCTACCGTGATAGTCCCAAACTGAACAGGCCAAGCGCCTGCTGATTTGACACCTTCTTTCGCCAATTTCCCAAAATCATGCAAGTGAATGTTACATGGTGTATTTTCCGCCCAAGTCGAAATTACCCCCACAATCGGTGTTTCAAAGTCCTTATCTGTCATACCAGTCGCACGAAGCATAGCACGATTAGGTGATTTCACCATGCTGTCATAAATGCTACTGCGGTGACGTTTATCTAATTCTGTCATCATATCCCTCCCATTTCAGTTTTTACCATTATAGCACAATTTCCGCATGAAGAACAGAATAAAATTCTTGAATTTTCAGAAAATTTCGATTAATTCGGTTAATGACTGAAAGTTATATAATGAAGTTAGGCACCAAATCTTCCTAAAAAGTTAGCTAGTATTCGATTTCATTTGATAAAAGCCTTGAAGTTCTAATTTCATCAACTTATAGCAGAAATATTTAAACCTAGACAGTATCAAAAATTAGTTTTTGAGCTTATAAAATAAAGAAATACTAACTGTGCTTAAATTCATCTTTTAATAAATCATAAAGTGTTAGAAACCATTTGGAATTGCTGATTTTTAATACTATGCACTTTTTATAGCATCTAGAAGTTTACTAACATCAGAAAAGTATTCTTTTACAAAGCCATATGACTTCACATTGCTAAGTTTTAATTTTGCTTACACAATCACTCGGCTTTGGAACTGCCTGATCTACTATAATCTTCATATTTTTCTTCACTAACAATTATTAGCAACTCGATTTCAGGAGGTGTAATCACATTTATAACTTCAATCTTTTCTTCAAAAATTTTTCTATCCTAGCACTTCCAAAATTAAAATTTTCAGTTTTTGAATCTATAATTCTAAACAAGTCAATCTTAGAGCCATAATCTTTACCCATGTATGTATCACAAAAATTTCTTTGCACCTCGAATTCTTATTGGACCACTATATTAATCAGGTATTCATCATTTTCAATAAAAATACAATGATTCTCTAATAATATTTCAATAATTGCTACTTCAGCAGACCCTTCACAAATAATCGCACTATATTTTCTTAGCATATTTAAGTCCTACTTTTTAAGAATCTTTCTTTAATCAATACTTCTAATGAATTTTCTGATGAGTATTTAGGAGTAGAATTATCAATTATACCTTTAATAAATATATCACCTATACTTATATCATTCCTTTTAATAATGTTTGAAAACTTTTTCAATGTCAATTTGTCTCTTTTTCTTACAATATAGATTGAATCATTTCTAGAATTATATCTAATAGTTCAGAATAATGAGTAGAATAAATCAGAACAGCTCCATTTGGATTCATTTTTCATCCAAAAAGATTAATGAAAGTAGAAACAATTTCTCTATTAAAATGATTTTCTAATTCATCAACAATTATTACTCCACCTGAACGTAACGTAAAGAACGCATCCATAAACAAACCAAGCCCTTTAACTGTAGCCTGATGACAAAATGCCATGCAACTCAGATATCGAATCAAGTTCAATTGAATTAACTTGATCTTTAAACTTAAGTTTAACTCTTATAGTCTTATTTTCTTCATTTTTACGAATTTTTAATTCCTCAATACTTGGATCCAAATAGGTAATTAATTCATGTGGAATATTACCAAAACCGCTCAAAACATTAAAGTTTGTATAACTTAGTGTATCTCTATAATATAATTTCTCAATCTTTTTCTAAATTAAAAAGAATATTTATTATGCTAACATCCGAACTTAAGCCTAAATGTGTTTTATCACCATTATTTCTAGTTATTATATGATCTTCCTTTATAGAAGTGAAATTAAATATTTCTTTTTGAGCGTACTGGTTTTGCCTTTTTGATGAAAAATCTCATCAACGAAAAAGTATTTATATTCTCCCTCATCCTCATCGTATCTTCTAGAAATGACCGATTCTAATTTATTAATTGTTTGGTTTACCATTTTTCGTCATAAAAAATATTGTGTATTTTACTTGTTTATTATTCTCTAGATGTAAAAATATTACTAGCGTCAGAATTTTTCCAAGATCACTCTTGGACTGTAGTTTATAGATTTAGCTTGGATGATATTAAGCGCAACTATTATAGCATTTAGTATTTGAGTTTTTACCAGAAGCGTTTAACCCAGTAAATGTAAAGAGTTCTATTAGCATAGAAATTATTAAATAGATGGATCAATTCGTGTTTCTCATCTGAGCTAACTCGTGCTTCTGAGAAAAAGTCTATTTCAATTTTTATCAAATAAAGCGACGTCTTCAATTATTATTTTCAATAATTTCATTTTCATTACTCCTAATTATTTTTTATATAACTATTTTATATAAATTTTCTAAATAAAAACAACATATAACTACTGATTTTTGTAATTATTTGTTAATTCAGTTAATATCCCTTCTAATTTTTTTCATCTTTTTGTCAAGTAACTTTACTTTACATGTTATCCTAGTATGGTTGATGAAAATCACTAGATTGAATCGAATTTAAATACCCTAAAGGAGAAATCAAAATGGCAGTACCTGCACGTCGCACTTCAAAAAGCGAAGAAAAACAAACGTCGTACACACTACAAAGTAACAGCTCCATCTGTAAACTTTGACGAAACTACTGGAGATTACTCACGTTCTCACCGTGTATCACTAAAGGATACTACAAAGGACGTAAAATCGCTAAAAAGCTGCATCAGCTGAATAATAGAAGGGAGATACCATGCGCGTAAATATCACACTTGAACACCAAAAGAATCTGGTGAACGCTTGCACCTTACTTCAAAAACAAACGTAACACTCCAGACCGTCTTCAATTGAAGAAATACTCACAAAACTTCGCAAACACGTTGTGTTTACTGAAGTGAAGTAAGCATTCAATACGAATCAATACATGAGAAAAACGCTGATTTCAAGCGTTTTTCTTTTTGATTAATTTCAGTACATTGCAATATAAATCAATCGAAATCACTACCTTTTTCACTACCTTTTTATGAAATAAGAAACTGATTCGGATATTTAAAAAGAGGAACTTTAGTGTGAAGCTCCTCTTTTTATTCGTTCTTTACTTATAAATCATGAACCTGGTTTGAAAAATATGTTTTTGATAAAATTCAAAAGCCTTTAAAATCAGCGCTTTCACGAGTTTGCAATATAAATTATTTTATCTAATTTCAAGTAATTGTACTTGAATGGTGTGAATTTCTAACCTAAAAATCACTGAATTGAGCTAACTAATATCTAAAATTCACACCATTGAATAATCTAATTTTATTATGTTTTTGTAGAATACTCCTTTATTTTTCGTATAGAAAACAAATGAGAGAGACACTTGAGTATAAAAACAGCGTCTTTTCTATTATTCTAAAAACTAACTATGATGGAAATCTATTCCTATTCCTCCTGACTTTTCCCATTCGTTCTACCAATCCTGCAATTAAAAGAGGATAATTGCAAAAAGATTGTACCTCTTTCTCCCCAAAATTAGCAATCCAACTGCCAATATAATTGAAATTATTGCTAAAGCAACAGCTACTTGATGATATATTTTTACTCATAACAATTAAACTCCTATCTATTAAATGTACTAGAGTATATTTTTGGTTGATATCATAGAAACAACTGTTGATTGTCATAATTAAGATACAGCTTGCAATTATTAGTAGAATAGCATTAGTATTGCTAATCCAGAAATAAATACTAGACCAAAAAGCTGTTTTCTGCAAAATGTAAACTGCTCCCATAATGAATACCAAAAACCAGTATATTTACGACTGTGCTTCCAAATGTACCAAAGGCATAAACCGATCGAGGTAAGAATACTACATACATAATGCCAATCAATAAGCCAGCTATTGATATGAATATATGTATTTGTATACTGAATTGTTGAAAAATTAGAGCGGTTATAAGACTCAAAATCAGAGTTATAAAACTAACAAATATTATTAGAGAGATACAAAAATGTACCTAGCTAGAACTATCGTTTTTGGAAATTGGGAAAAACACATCAACAAACCTGTTTCCAACCACTTTCATAGTCAGAAACTAATAGACTGGTTGGTATAGATGCTAAAGCCAATTGGTCCCATTATTGATAAAATTGCTCCAGACTCTCTACCAAAAATTGTTATTAACAATAACGCACAGACAATTAACAATCTATTCGTCACACTTACTTTATTCAAAATAAGTTTGAAAATCTTTATAGAGTAGTCCTTCATCTATCCTCACTCCTTTTGCTAGAAATATAATATTTCTTCTAATGTAGCATAGTCTTCACTATCAACTTCATTTGTGATACGTCAACTAAATATTGAATAATGTTATCTTGAGACAACTCTATATTTGATGTTTTTCAATGGCAAATGTCTATTTCGGTTTTAATAGCGTAATGGTTAAAGTAACTCACTCCTCTCCTGCCCTTTGGTAGAATTTTTCCATTTTCAATAAAAATAAAATAATCAGCGACTTGTTCCCAAATCACTTAAAATATGCGAAGACAATAGTACAGTCATTCTATTATTATCTACATATTTTTAGTATAGTTAAAATCTCTTTTCTTACAATAGGTCAAGCCCGCTTGTTGCTTCGTCAGCAATCAAAAAGTTTAGGATGATGGGATAATGTGGCAGCAAAGTTTTAGTTTTACAACCATTCCATGAAAAATCTCAACAGCTTTGTTAATGGGTAAGGCAAATTTATCAATTAAAAGCTGTAATAAAGTTCTTTATCCCAACTTGGATAAATCATTTTTAGCATTTTTCAATTTGTTGAATTGAAAACGAATTTGGAAAAATAATTTTGTTCTAAAAATCACTCCTAGGTTAAGTTTATGTTTGATATTCATCTTTATCAGAATCCAAACTAAAATTTTCATATTACATGAGCTCACTTTTTATTTGATTTAACAACAAATTCAGAAAAGTTGATTTTCCTGAACCATTTTCACCAATCAATCCACAATACTTCCTTCTTGGAGTTTTTAAATTATTGATTTGTAGTTGAAAAATCTGTCATACCGCTTGCTTAAGTTTAGCACTTCTAATACTGGTTTTGTATTCATTTTTACACCTCGCTAAGATTGCAGTAGCATATACACAACCGTTAGCTATTTCCAATTAGGAATTACCAACAGTCAGTAGTATTAACTAGATACATTGGCCTTTTGTAATTCAATTAACTGCTGGATATCTTTATCAGCCTGACAGAATCCGTGCTTTTAAAAGCTCAATCTGATCTTCAAGAACGGTCCTTCAAGAGGATAACGCCAACGCTTATAGGCTAAATAAGCCCCTGAAACCTATCAAGCCATAAATTGCCAAAGGTAGAGCTACCCGAACCAAGAGACCAAGCAAAAACAAGCCACCCCAGAAATAAAGCATCCTTTCAATAATCCATTCCCTGATTTCATAAACATCCCTTTATCTTAAATTTATAAATCTGTTTTAGCTTACAAGCAGAAAATGAGGGCGGAAAAGTCGCCTAAAACCACTGATTTCTTTACACAAGAGCTAGAAACATTCTCCCTGAGTAAAAATGATTCTCGAATACCAACCAAACCATCAACTCAACATTTTTAAGACAAAGCAAAAAGCCCACTGTTGTAGAGCTTTACAATATAAAGTCTTATCTTACAACATTTTGTTGTAGAATTCAACGACAAGTGCTTCGTTGATTTCTGGGTTGATTTCGTCGCGTTCTGGCAAGCGAGTCAATGAACCTTCCAATTTTTCAGCATCGAATGATACGAATGCTGGACGTCCAAGAGTAGCTTCACTGCTTCAAGGATTGCTGGAACTTTCAATGATTTTTTTCACGAACTGAGATCACTTTGACCTGGAGTTACACGGTATGATGGGATATCAACGCGTTTTTCCGTCAACAAGGATGTGACCGTGGTTTACGAATTGACGAGCTTGACGACGAGTAGTCGCAAGACCAAGACGGTAAACAACGTTATCCAAAACGACGTTCCAAAAAGAAGCATGAAGTTGAAACCTAGGATTCCGCCTTTGATTTTTGTAGCTTGTACGAACAAGTTACGGAATTGTTTTTCACCTACACCGTAAGTGAAACGAAGTTTTTGTTTTTCAGCCAATTGCAAACCGTATTCTGACAATTTAGAACGGTTGTTTGGTCCGTGTTGTCCTGGTACGTAGTTACGACGTGCCAATTCTTTACCTGTACCTGTAAGTGAAAGGCCAAGGCGACGAGCTTGTTTCCAAGATGGTCCTGTATAACGTGACATATGTATGTCCTCCTGATATAAATAATATTTCGGCGGAAATAGTCACTTAGAAAGCCCTGATTCGTGCAGATGCCCTTCGCCTAAACAGCCAAGGTTACTTGTCATAAGACACCTGTTGACGAGCTTCATGCTTTCCTGCTGCTATTTCACACAAAGGCTATTGTACCATGAAAAGCTAGATTTGTAAAGGGATTTTACGGCTTTATTTCAAATTGAGGCTGAATGTAAACTTGCTTCCTAAGCCATATTGACTTTCTGCTGTGATTTCGCCACCTAGCTGATGGGCTAGTTCGCGTGCAATCGCAAGTCCTAATCCATGTCACCTGTCTTCATATTGCGCGAAGTTTCTACACGATAAAGTCGTTTAAAGATCTTTTCCAAATCTTCAGGAAGGATCCCCTGACCCTCGTCTTTCACACTGATTGTCAGCTCTTGTTCTGTTAATTGGGCAAGAACCTCGATTCTGGTTCCTGGTTCTGAATATTTAAAGGCATTGTTTAACAAATTGACTAGAATACAGAAAGTTTGTCAGAATGACTCTTGATTTTCGCCGACTCAGGTGACACTTGAATGTAAACATCTCGCTCCTCTTGTTCAATCTGGAGTTGAAATTCACTCATTGACTCAATCAGCAACTGATCTAAAAGACCTCTTCGACTTCTCATCAGCAGTATCTTGAGGTTGAGTGTTAAGAGTCAAAACATCCAATTCCTCCACTAGCTTGTTTTAGACGCTCGGTTTGCCGACCAATCGTGGCTAAGTAGTGGAGTCGCTCTCTTCCTTAATCACTCCATCTAGAATTCCTCCACAGTAACCTGAATGGAGGTAATGGGAGTTTTAATATCGTGAGAGAGCTGCGCAATCATCATTCTCTTTTTCTTGCTCGCTCTCATCAAGTGATTGAAAGGTGGCTTGCAAATTGTGGGACATGTCATTAAAAGCCTGGCCCAGCTCTTGAAATTCTAATGGTCCCTTTGGTTTCAATTTCTGTGCTGAAATCCTTGCTTGCTATATCCTGAGCTTGTTTTTCAAATGTTTCAGAGAAGAGAAAACAGGCGACAAAAGAAAGATGCTCACTGCAGCGCCAATGAAACTAGCAATCAAGGGTCATTCCAACTAGAAAGTAAACTTCACTTTTTCTCGATCAACATTCGTTGGACTGCCCAGAAAACGACCAAAATCGTTAGTAGAGTCGACACTAGATACCCCACTAAAATATAGTTTTTTAATTTCATTTTCTACCTCTTGGTCTTTCCATCTTATAACCCAAACCCCAGACAGTTTTGATAGCAGGAGCATTTGAATTTGTATACTTGGTCAACTCTTGCCTCAAAGCATGGATATGAACATTGAGTGTATTGGTATCATCCACATAGTCCTCCTGCCATACCTTCTCGTAAAGTTCCGTCTTTGAAAAGACTCTCTCGGGATTGCTGGCTAATATCCATAGAAGTTCAAAGGATTTTACTGTCAATTCCAAAGGTTGCTCCCCAATGCGAACCTCATGAGTCACATGGTTGATTACCAAGTCACCAAACTCGATCTGTTCGGTCTCTCCTCCACGGCTAAGGCGACGCAAGATATTATTCACTCTTAAAACCAATTCGCGTGGGCTAAAGGGTTTGACTATAAAATCATCTGCCCCCAAACTTAATCCATAAATCTTATCCTGTTCGCTTGTCTTAGCAGTTGTAAAGAGGAAGGGTTGATCCGGAGCGATATACTGAACTTCACTGATAAAATCATACCCGTCCATATTGGGCATCATGATATCTGTGATAATGAGGTCGATAGATTTTTTTCTGAAAAAGCTCTAATCCTCCTTGCCATCATGGGCGACCAAAACGTCGTAACCTGCCTGTATAAGATAGCGGTGTTGAATATCTAGAATATCTATCTCATCATCAACCAGCAAAATTGTCTTTTTCATCTGACACTCCTTCGATAAAAACAGTGTTATACTTGCTTTAGTATAACACTATTTTCTCTAATGTTTAAGTGATTTGAATCTTAATCTTCTCGTTTGCTTGTCAAACCCAAAAGTCCAACAAGACCTGCCAAGGCTAGACCAAGATACCAAAGCCCAGCTGTAGCTGTTTTAGCTTCCCCAGTATTTGGTAACATCGCTTTATCATCTTTTTCATCATATTAGCCATTGGGCTAGAATCTGGTTGATCTACTTTCATATCTGACATATGGTGATTTGTACCCATCATACCCTCAGTCGTACCTGTAGAGCCTGTTTCAGAAGGCTTCGTATTCATCTGACCTTGTTGAGATGGTATTGTCGCCATTTCTTTTCCACGAAGCTGAATCGTTACTTGACGAGTAGCAATCAGATTGGTCAAATCAGGTTTGCCATCTTTAGAGCCATAGACTTTAACAGTAGCTAGGTATGTATGTGTTCCGTTAGCTCGAAGTTGATCTAGAAGGGCTTGTCCTTCTTTGCCAACCGTATTGCCATTCAAATCCACTTCGTAGAAATATTGGCCTTTAGCCAAGCCTTCAAGTGGCAATAGAGCAGGATTTTAGCCGTTCCGTTGTATCTGACCATGGAGCTTTGTCTGAAGCTTTTAACAAGAGGCGAGTCAACATACCATCTCCACCAAAAGCTTCGTATGGAATGACTTGGTTGACACTGGCCAAGAAAGGTCCAGGAACCTTAGCCTTATCAAGGTAGCTAGCTGGAACATCAATCATGTCTTTGACATTGTTAACAACAGACTCTTTGACCTGATTTGGTGTGGTCAAGCTATTCAAATTAACAGTCAAATCTTTAGTCGCTACGAGGTTAGTTAAGTCAGGCTTTGCCGTCTTTCGCACCGTACACCTTGATGGTAGCTTTTATAGCTTTGAGTGCCGTTTTGTTTCAAAAGGTCAAGTAGTTCCTTGTCAGATTTTCCTTGAGTGCCAGCCAAATCCACTTCGTAAAGTAAAGGCCTTTGCCCAATTTCTCTACTGGTGGGAGAGCGGGATTTTTAGCTGAACCATTGTCTGACCATGGAGCCTTGTCGGATGCTTTCAAGATAAGGCGTGTTAACATACCGTCACCGGCAAAGAACTCGTATGGAATGACTTGATTGACACCAGCTGTAAATGGTCCTGGGAAATTGGCTTTGTCAAGGTAACTAGCTGGGACATCTACTGTGTCTTTGGTGTTGTCGGCCACACCCTTTTGCACTTCAGCTGGGGTGGTCGCTGGTTGCGCTTCACTGACTTCACGGTCTTGTCCAGAAACTGTAGACGCAGGACTTTCCACAGGTTTAACTGCATCTTCTGTTTGTTTCTTAGAGTCAGGTTGTGCTTGCACTTCTTCTTTGGCTCTACTGCAGGCTCTTTAGCAGTTGCGTCACTTTTTCTGAAGAACTTGTGGTATCCACACTTGCTTTAGGTGTTGGAATAGACTGTTCTGAAGGAAGAGCTACATCGACTGCTTTATTTAGAACCTCTGCTGATAGATCGCCCTTTTCACTCACCGAAGCAGCGTCTGGCACGACTTGGGCAGGGAGTCGGATTGACGACATCAGCACGCGCAGAACTTGGTTGACCAACTAGGACAAAGAAGCCACTAGCCACAACAACTGAAGCAACGCCTACACTGAGACGGCTGAATAGACCAACGAGTATATCTCTGATTTGGATTGAATTTCATAGGATTCTCCTTAGAGTTTTCTTTTTGATGACTCTAGTATAATCTCCTAAAAATTAAAAAGTTAAGAAAAAGTTAAAATTTTCTCTAAATCCCTCTTATAAAAATACTTATATTGACTCGTTAATTATTAGGAAAGAGGTAGCCCTTTCCTCTCCTACTCACTCCAGTTCAGCTAGGGTGTCCAAATGTTGGTTATTAATGACTGCCATGATGTAGACATCTGCCTGCAAGAGGTCATTGGGTCCGAGTGGACATCCAGAGGAGCATTTTCGTAGGCACGAAAACCAAGTACGTTGAGGTTGTATCGCCCACGTAAATCTAACTGACTGAGACTTCTTTACCTACCCATGATTGGGGTTTTCATCTCGACAATCGAAACATTCTTATCCAGCTGAAAGACGTCTACACTGTTATGAAAGAGGATGGTCTGTGCCAATGAGCGCCCCATCTCAAACTCTGGTGAGATGACTGCGTCTGCCCCGATTTTTTCTAGAACTTTTTTAGCTGTATGGCTTTTGACCTTGGCAATAACGGTCGGCACTCCTAGACTCTTGCAGTGCATAACCGCGAGAACACTGGACTCTAGATTTTCACCCGTTGCGACGACTACGGTATCACAGGTGTCAATCCCCGCTGATAGAAGGAGTTCTTCATCCGTGATATCTCCAACTACTCCACGCGCCAACACTGGTTCAAATTGATTTGATGCGCTCCTCGTGGTCATCAATAGCAATGATATTCTATGATGCTTGGCAAGAGCAGCCAAAACACTGCTCCCAAAAATTCCCAAGCCTAAAATTCCAATTGTCCGATCTGACATCGTTCTTCCTTTCTTATCCAATGGTGATATCTGCTTTCATATAGTGAATCGTATCTTTCTTGTCTGGCTGGTATTCCGCTACACTGACCAGTAGTGTCAAGGGACCAATACGGCCGATAAACATCAGCAACATAACGATGCTGAGGGCTATCTTGCCTAGCTCTGGTGTTAAATTTGCCGTCACTCCAACTGTCGCAAGTGCTGAAATGGTCTCAAACATGAGGGTAAATAAAGCGCGGATTTCCTTCTGCAGTTACCCTAATAGAATCAAGCCCAGCAAGAAGGTCAGCAAGAAGATAATAAAGACACTGAAAGATTTTTGCACGGTTCGGGGTTCAATGGTCCTCCGAGCTACATTGGCATGAGGCAAGCCCAATAATTCACTGCGAGCAAAGACCAACAAGACAAAGAAGGTCGTAATCTTGAGCCCCCCTGCTGTCCCTCCAGGTGCCCCGCCAGAAACATCTGCAAGATGTAGATCAGTAAGGTAACTGGTCGAGCCTGGGTGTAGTCAATTGAAGCAAAGCCTGCCGTTCTCATGCTGACGGTCTGGAAGAAACTAACCAACAGTTTTTCTGGAAAACTAAGATTTCCAATCGTCCCAGGATTATTCCACTCAATTAAGAGAGTCGATACTGTTCCAAAGAGCAAAAATTCCCGCCGTTAGAAAGAGAACCAACTTAGTATGGAAACGCAGGCGCCGTTTTTCTTTTTCCCAAACTGGGTCGCTAGATCAAACCAGACCATAAATCCTAGACCACCCGTGATAATCAAGCCTGCAATCACTAGATTAATCAAGGGGTCCGTTTGAAAAGACTAGCAAACTCGTACTTCCAAAATTATCAAATCCAGCATTACAAAAAGCTGAAACAGCCAAAAAGATAGAGGTTAGAATCCCTCGCCCCAGCCAAATTCAGGGATAAAGCGGAAACTCAAGAGAAAGGCTCGAGCCCTTCCACTAGAAAAGTCGTCAGAAAGATTGAACGGATGAAGTCCTTTAGAGACTGAGTTTCTCCATAACTGAAAACTTTCTTGAATGGTCTCCCGGCCGCGAAGACTGAGCTTTTGCTTGCCTTGGATATAAAAGATTCCGATAAAGGTCATGAGCCCCAAACCGCCAATCTGGATCAAAAAGTCACAGATCAACTGGCCCCAGATATTATAAGTCGAAGCCACTGGCAGAGTGAAGAGCCCTGTCACACAGACCATGGACACGGTCGTAAAGAGATGGTCAAAGTAGGTCGCTTGTGACGTTTCTGCTTGCACAAAGGGGAGACTTAAAAGAAGCGAACCTAAGAAGATCACTAGGGCAAAACTTAAAAAGATGCGACGGGCTGGCGACAAGCGTCCCAGTATCGTCTTGATTTTTTAAAAAGATTTGAATAACATAACTACATTCTACCATAAAAACAGTAAGAACACTCACATGTGGTGCACAATGGCAAGACAGAGTTCGAGTGCCTTATCAAAAGCTTCAGAACCCCAGTCACGACTGTCGTAGTTGTCTAGATCTGCCAAGGAATCTGCAGTAAAAGCAATCTCTCCCCAGACACCCCACGTAGCTGAGCCACTGCCGCAAGAGCCGAGCACTCCATCTCCACAACAGCGCAGCCTTCTTCCTTGCGATAGGCAACCTTTTCAGCCGTCTCTCGGTAAAAACCATCTGTCGTCCAGGTCATGACCTCCTCGTAAGGAATGCCTCTTTGTTCCAGGACTTGCTCAATGGCAGAGACAGCCTCAATCTGCATCTCCATATAACGAGAAGGTGCTACATAGTGGTAGCTGGTCCCCTCATCTCGCAGAGCCCGAACAGGGACGAGAAAGGCATTTTCCTCTATATCGACTAGGGACGCCACAGGTTCCAGTGGAAATGATTTGCTCCACACCATAGCCAATCAACCAATCCATAAACTGGGCCGCTGGAGCAGAACCAACAGGCGCTTGAGCCAGACAAATCTTCTCACCCTTGTAGTTGATGACATAGACTGGATAAGTCTTGGTGGCAGAAACGAACTCACCAACACAATCCGCCCCTACTTCCTGAGCGTAGCGGTCAATCTCCTCCTCAAAAATGCATAGATACACTTCTTTGGCAACTTTAAGTCCAATCCCTCATGCGTTGGCATAAGGACCGCTTGAGGGATTGTCGTCAAACTCTAAAATGGGAATCGCATGTTTCTGAATCATAGCCCACCTCCTCTAATTTTTGTACTATTGTATCAAAAAGCTGACGAAGTGTCAAGGGTTGTCTTTGTAAGCCAGAAAATCTCCTCTTCCATACACTTGAGAAAATCGTTGCACTGCTGGAGAGTCGGTTTCTGTTTTTAGTAAAAGTGATTGAGGACTTCATCAAAGAATACCAAATTCAACAATAAGACATGAATCTGAAATAAGCAGAACATGTCTTTATATTATCTTGTGCAGAAAGTCAAACAAATAGAATCTAGCTCCATCTGACGAACTCCTCTATTTCCACAAAGCACCCAAAATCTGTTTTTCTAATAAGTCTAGGTCCTCTTCCTTTATTTCTCCGTTGTCGCTAACGATATAAAGTTGAGCGAAGTAAGCCAACAATGGACCAACACAAATACGAACCATTTGAGGAATCGTTAACTCTGGATTTACCGTGGATCTGCTAGCAATTCTTTATGAAGCACTCGAAGTTTATCTTGAATAGCATTCAGATAAAAAATCTGTTCATTTTTAGTTTCTTATTTGAAAAAAACTCTCCTGCAGAATGATTTTCATCAAAAGCACGATTTTTGAGATAGCTCATACGATCGTGGACGAGATAACGAACCCTCTCTTCTGTCGTTTCAAAAGCTAAGAGTTCCTCAAAAAAACTACCGAAAATGCTTGGGACTACAGGATGTAAAATAGCCGTCAGTAGATCATCCTTCGTCTTAAAATACTTAAACAAAGTTGCCTGGCTTAGTCCAGCACGCTCAGCTATGTGAAGAGTTGAGGTCCCATGGTAACTCCTAGTTGATATGAGATCCACTGCTGCCTGCATGATCTTTCCTTGAGGGTAATTCGCTTCTTCTAAGTAATCTTCAAACGATTCAAAAACAGTCTTATCCATCTAATCTTCACACCTTTTTAGCATTATTTATGTTGATTTCTAAACTTTACGATAACGACGCAATCCAACAATATTGAGAATTGTTAAAATGATCAAGAAAATCATTAAAACACCAAGATTTGGCAAAATATCACCAAGATTGTGTCCGTAAAGAATAATCTGGCTTATTGCATCACCAGAATAGGTTAATGGCAAAAATTTCCCCACAGTTAGAGCCCATTCTCCCATGGATGACAATGGAATAATTCCTGAGAGTTGGGGCATAATCACGGGAGGAATAAATTGCATCATTTGGAATTCTGAGTTTTTGCTAGAGTAGACAAGAGAATTCAAAAGCTAGTGCTACAAGAGCCAGTACCACATTAACTATTATAACATTTAAAATACTTCCTACAACTTCTACATCTAGTAGCCAAATTGCTGCTAAGACGACAACTGCCGTTTGAAAAATCGCAATAATACCGTAAGACAACATATAGCCATAGACGATTTCAGATCGTTTCACTGGTGTTGCTAACAAACGTTCTAGTGTTCCACTGGTGCGCTCTTTCAAAAGCGCCATACCTGAAATCAAAAAGACAAAGAAGAAAACTACAAAACCTATCAAAACCGGAATCATACTGGTAAAAAGCTTTGTATTTTCATCTCCATACTGATAAGACTCCTTGATTTCTGGTGTTTTTGCGTCCGAGTCCAATTGTGGAAGAGCTTGTTTGACACGAGATAGTAACTGATCGGTGCCTTCACTGGCGATACTTGTTCGTAACACTTGTCGTATCATAGATGTCTTGGAGGCATCTGTATTTGCGTAGTCGACCTGATACTCACCGTCTTTATAAGAAATCACAGCATCGACTTTTTCATTTGCTAGCGCTTCTTTGGCCTGATCTAAGTCTTGATAAGTCTCGATGTCCACATGATCAAGCTCATCCATTTTCGTTACCAAACCAGTTGGTAGATCCTGTGTTGCTAACTTGACATTCACGGTTGTACTAGCTGAAAACATGAGGTTCATCAACCACATGATAAAAACAGGTGCTATAAACATCAGGGCTAGAGTTCGTTTGTCACGAAGTAATTCTTTGATGACTTTTTTTGCAATCGCTATTGTTCTCATTTTACTCACCTTCTGCTTTTAAAAATACTTCTTCAATACTTGAAACTTGATAACTTTCTTTTAAGTGTTGCGGTGTATCAAAAGCAATGATTTTTCCGCCTAATAATAAGCCGACCTTATCCGTCAACTCTGCTTCATCCATAACATGGGTAGTAACTAATATCCCTACCCCATTGTCTCTAAGCGCGAATAATTCTTTCCAGATTTTCTTTCGAAGAAGGGTCGATTCCAACTGTCGGTTCGTCCAAAAATCAAGAGTTGAGGATTTCCCTAACAGCGCGATAGCAAGAGACAAACGCTCGTTTCATTCCTCCAGAATAACCAGATACCGCCTTGTTTAAGTAGTCTGTCAGATCTACTACTTGAGCTATATGAGCAATTTCCGCCTTTAGGGTCTTTTTAGAAAAGCCCCTTTAGCTGACCAAAAAATTCCAGATTTTCTTGGCCTGACAAGGACTCGTATAAAAGCATCTGATTGGGCCATATAGCCAATATCTCCTAAAATATGGCGATTGGGCATAGTGTGATTTAACACTAAAGCTACGCCTCCATCAGCCTTTTTCCATTCCTAACGTAGTCTTAATCATAGTTGATTTACCAGCACCAGACGGACCAATTAATCCTATAATTTCTCCTAGCTGCAATTCAAAGCTGACATGATTCAGAACTATTTGATTGGTCAAAGATTTTACTAAATCTTGTAAATGTAGTAATGTTTTTCATTTACTTCCTCCTTGGTGAGTGGGTACTCACTTTTTAAATCACAGAAGCTATTATAGTGAGTAATCACTCACTTGTCAAAGAAAAGGGTTAAATTCTTTAAAAATAAAACACCAGATTCATATCTGATGTTTATGATGCACATGTCTTATTTCTAAAAATGTTTTTGAACTTCCTCTCTATACTCCGAAAATGGTCTTTCCTGTCCACTTTTTTTAAAAGGCCTATTCTTCCTCTACTTTTTCTCAGCCAATCCTACCATTGTCATCACCATTGCAACCCTCATGACCTTGGTATGGAAGTCCATTTCATCGTTTTTTATAAACAGACCAAGAAACATCTCAAGTCTGACTGGTATTGATTCTAGAAAACTCACTGCTTGACATAAAAACGATACGTTTTTCTAAAAATAGTACCGATAAAAAGGATAGCATTGCTCTGAATGCTATCCTTGTTTATCCTGTCCACAGGGGCTGGACCGTCACCTTGAGGGCCTCCATTTGGTCCACCACCTCCAGGTATAGAATTGACGATTTCCGTTTGTTTTTCACCGTTGAGATAGATGTCTCCACCTGTATAGGGTCGTTTGTTCCATCAAAGTCAAAACCTGTTTGACCTGATCATTTTAATGGTCCCACCTGTGACCGTAATGTGCCGTTTGAGTCGATTGGGTCTGTGTCTCCTTGGCCGACTTCTACAGTCAGATTTCCGCCGTTCATAGTGAAGAAGATTTCACTTCTGTTGGGCGTTTTTGTTAGCTGCATTGACTCCATCATCTGTTGAGTAGATGCTAATGTCCCCCACCGTTGATAGTGATTGACTTACCTTCAAGTCCTTCTGTCGAATTCTTGACGGTGTAGGTACCACTATCGATGACCAAAGTCTCCAGATGCGTGGATGCCATCATCTCCTGCTGTGACGGTGATGTTGTTGTTGGATAGGTACATGGTTCCAACTGAGTATCCTCGTCATTGTCCACCTTGACCCATCCTCTTGGCATCGATGGTCATGGTCGTACCAGTGATGTTGAGTTCATCATTGACATTAAAGGCATCGCCAACTGCTGTGATGTTATAGGTTCCACCCGTGATGTGGAGGGTGTCGTTAGCCTTGATACCATTGTTCTTCTTGCCATCTACATTGAGAGTTCCTTTCCCGTTGATGGTCAAATCCACCTTAGAAAAGAGAGCTGCGTCTGCTTTTTCGTCACTGTTAGAGCTTGAGTCAGAGAGACTGTTGGTGGTTCCCTCTGCTAGAGTCAAGTAGACATGACCAGCTGATGTCGCAGATATCGCTGCATTGGTATTGGTCATGGTCGCGCCTTTTAGGACTAGATGAACATCTGCAGACTTATCTGCCTCGATCTTGATCTGCACTCCGTCAGACTGACCTGAAATCACATAGGTCCCAGATTTTGTGATGGTCACTGTTGATTCAGAGACTGTCACGCCATCCCCAAAGACGTTTGCTGATGAGCCAGATAACTCAATCTTAGAAGCTGTGCTTTCGTCATAAGAAGTATCATTGTCCTTCTCTGTAAAATAGGATGATTGGTTTGTCTTTGTTGCAGTTGTTGTGGCACTATTTGTCGTTGCATTGGTATTGGATGTAGTTGTTGACTGGGCACATGCTGCCATCAGCACTATTGCCGTTAAACTCGTTGCGAGTAGGGTCCATTTTTTTGATTTCATACCTTTTTCCTCTCCTTCGTATGATATAGCTAGACAGTCTACAGAAGATTTCCTGAAACAAAACTAAAAACTTTTCTGAAAAGTTTCCTTAAATTCAGTTTCGCTTAGTATTCTTTTGAAAGGGCTACTAGAAACAATTTGAGAGTACTAAAATGCATTTAATAGTTTTTAAAAGCAACATTCCCAAGTGCGATATCACTCTAACCCAAAAAGCCAAAAAGAAGAAAAATCTATAAGATTAAAACTCATAAAAAGAACAGCCTCAGCTGTTCTTTTTGAATTTTCTTTACTGGATTTCCTTGATAACTCGCGCAGGATTGCCAGCTAGGACGACATTGTCTCCGAAGGACTTTCAGTAATCACGGCCCCTGCTCCTGCAACGACGTTATTTGCCCAGTGTCACTCCAGGAAGGACAATGACGCCACCTCCAGCCCAGAAATTATCTCCAATGGTGATGGGCTTTGCCGTATTCGACCCCTGAACTGCGTTCATCCGGATCCAGTGGATGGAGTGGGGGTTAAAAACTGACAGTTGGGGCCAAGCATAGCGTTGTTCCCGATGCGAATCGGGCAAACATCCAGCATGGTCAAGTTCCAATTAGAATAAAAATTTTCCCCTAGATGGATATTGACTCCATAATCGACCACCAAGCGTGGATTGACATAGAGATTTTCCCCAGTTGAGCCAAACCAAGTCTTGATAATATCTGCTCCCTTCAAGGGATCTTCTTCCTTGTTAAAGGCAGCCTGTTTTTGGCGAGAAGCCTGCGCCAAGACCCGCAACTCTGGATCCGACGGACGGTAAGGCTCCCCTGCTATCATTTTCTGGTATTCGCTGGTCATCTTATCACCTCACACTTACTTTGGACTCATCATATCAAAAAGCCTTTGAAAGGTCAAGAATAGCCTGCTTTCTAGACTCTCAAAACCAATCCCCTCCAAGTCAAAACAACTTGCTTGACAAAAGATTGACTTCATGGTTTAATATACCCCATAAGGGTATATGTGGAGGTGCCTATGTTTCACTTATTTACAAAAATTGACAGTATTTCTACCAGCGAGTTAGAAGCTAAACTCAGAGAACCGATTCAGCTACTAGATGTTCGGACGCCTATGGAATTCCGTAGAGGTCATATCAAAAATGCCAAAAATGTTCCTTTAACGGAAATCGGTTCTTACACACCTGCGACAAAAGAAACACTTTATGTCATTTGTCACTCTGGTGTACGAAGCAAACTAGCTGCGAAAATGCTTAGGAAAAAAGGCTACGATGTCATCAATGTTCGAGGCGGTATGAGCGCTTGGACAGGCAAGGTCATCTAGAAGCATAAAATAATTGGCTACACAGCCTTGAACCTTATCGAAGGTCTGAGCGACAATATCCAAGGTGTCCGCTCGAAGACGATCTGACTAAGGGCAAATAATCCCTAGATGTGCGGACAAGTGGCGAATTTCAGGGGAGCTACCCAAGGTCGATACCATCCATAACCCCTAAATGAACTAAGGGAGATCTTGGGTGAACCAGACAAGAACCAAGCCTACATCCTTAGCTGCCACAGCGTTTTGCGCAACTATATCACAGAGCGTATCCTCCAGCAGGCAGGATTTGCCGTCCAAAACCTTGATGGCGCTTATTCACTATATAAAAATGGCTAATCCAGAAGGAGTCGAAATATGAAACGAGTATCAGCATGGCTGACTTTTATGAAAAAAATACCTAAATGAAAAATCTAAACCTTATCGATGTACGTGAGGTGCATGAATTCCAAGCAGGACATGCACCAGGAGCAAAAAATCTTCCGTTAAGTACCTTGGAGCAAGGTTACAAAAGAACTCAAACCTGACCAGGAATATCATGTCATCTGTCAAGGTGGAGTCCGTTCCGCATCTGCTTGTGAATTTCTAAGCGCCAAGGCCTCACCGTTATCAATGTAGAAGGTGGTATGAATGCTTGGCCCGGTCAAGTAGAATAAGCAAAAAACCGATTAAGTTCCTTAATCGGTTTTTCATTTCTGCAACCCACTGATATAGGGGCTCATGCCCGTCGCTTCTAAAAAAACGAAACACATTGATGGTATCTAAAAGAGGTTTTCTCATTGGTATTGGGGGAACTCATCCGTTTGTCTGACATGATTTTTTTATCGAAATAGACTTAAATGACTTTGTCTGCATTGTTTATCAATAGCAAATTAGTTTACTTCCGTTTAATCAGGTATCGGATGGCCTTTTTCTAGGCGTTCCTTTTTGAGCCTCAGGGTCATCTAATGGTTGGTTGATGCAGTCAGTGAGATTTTTCAGTAATGATCATCTCAATCACGCGCTCAACGCTTCGATTTCACTGCTGTCAACTGCGTAACAATATCTGCGCAGTCACGATCTTCTTCAATCATCTTTTTGAATCCCACGCAACTGGCCCTCTGAACGTTTCAGGCGTGTGATATACTTTGAGTTTGTCATTAATTTATCCTTGGTCACTTTTTCTTCATTATATCTCGAATAAGGGAGCTTTGTCAAAATTCACTTCCTGTCTGTATTTGTAGGAGGCAACCTCTCCTCTGTATCAGATAGAAAAGATTGATAAGCATGGAAAATGGAAAAGAAAACTCTGTCCTCCTTGAAGCTCGATGGGAAGTCACGTTTCCTTTCAACCAACTGACCTTTTATGCGTATATCTTGGACAAAATTGGACAAAAAGGCTGGGATCACTATCCCATAGACTAGAACTAGAAAGCCAGACCAAATCCGATACCAAACCACTTGTAAAACTTGTCCATTCCGCTGTAACGTTCGACATAGGCCCTGGTCGGCTTGTCTGGATCATACCAGACTGTCAGCTCCGAATGAAGGAAATGGGTCTGCATCAAGCGTTTGAAGGAAACAAAGGAGTTGCTGTAGCGAGTGATCGAAAGGCGCCAGCATATCTTCTCTTGTATAATCATTTGAAAACTTTAGTAGGCCCACGGGTCGTGACCGTTTTGAACATAAAATACTGCAAGGTTTTTCTTATAAGTAAGCCCATCCACCGTGTATTCGACGATAGGTGGATAACCCCTCACGAAAACAGCTATAGCCGATAACCGTTCCTCTACGGATGACTGGGCAAAGGCGGACCAACTTCTGATCTCGAAGATAGAGGTAGAAAGGTCCCACATACAAATACAAAAGATAGGAAGATGACGACTGTCCCAACTATCAAACCAATCACTTTCTTTATTCATATGAACTCCTCCAGTTATTCTATAGAGTGAAAATCCCAAAAGAACTAACTCGTCCAGAAAGGATCGATCATCGAGATCTACTCTTCGGATTTTTCTTTTGACTGTTTTTTTCTCTAAATCTTTCACGATTTTTGATATGATATCTCTCACCTGTTCGTCAGTAAGTCCTGGAATCTGGTAATAGGGATTATTGGATTCGCTTTTTGACAGCTTTGTTCCTGAACTTTCGGTTTTAGAACTTTGTTCAGTCGAAGACGAGATTTCGACTCTGAGGAACTGGATTCTTTGGTCTTAGAAGACTGGACGACTCAGACTCAGAAGACTTGGACGTTTCAGGCGCTTTTAAAATCAAGCTTAGGCGGACTTGTTTACTTGGACGTTCGGCTGTTTTCACAGGTTTTATAGAATAGCCCAAAAGACAACAGCAAGGCCATCAAGATCCCAATGCCAGCCAAAAGGTTCTTTTATTGGCTTCAGGCGAGGGAACCTTTACTCCCGTTTGTACTGAGTATTTTCCATTCTGGATGCTCTTCTTTCTGATAGCTTTTTCTGTCTCCTAAGAGGACCAAGTGAAAAATGATTAAAAAGGCACAATCGTTACCATAGCTACCGTTACAAGTGGGACATAATTGGAATGACTTGATACCAGTAGAACATCGAGTATAGCGAGAAGAATGAAGAGAAACGCCCCACAAACTTACGAACTTGATGCTCTTTTTGATCTGCAAATATCTCTCTTGTGACATTATCATCCTCTCTTTTCTATTTCTTCATTAAATATCACTTTCCCCTGTTCATATTTTCGCTTTACAGCTAAGAACCAGCGGATAGGGTTGTTTTGGAATAAGAAAAAGGTACAACAAAGGCAGGAAAAGAGACCTGCTCAATAGTGAGAAAAAAGATTTGTATATCAAATGCCTCTTGCTTATTGAATGAGTCAATAATGTCTAGATATGAGTAGCAAATATTACTATAGTAATCTATAAATACTAGTAACTGACAATCATAAAAAGCCAACATTTTCGCAAACGTCGCTTTTTTTCTCACTAAAATTTTTCCCAGAACAAATTTGAATAAACTGCTTCTTTAAACTCTTTCTTTGTTGCTCCTTGGACCTCGTTTCACCTCCTTTATATAAGGCGACTTCCATCATCCATATAAATCCAAAGTAGGATAAAGGAAAGACAAAGAATAAAAATAGGAACCATCCACTACTATAACGAAAGGCCTGAAAAAATTGAGTATTGCAACAAATCCTCCAGTAAACCTAACAAAGAGAATATAGCAATCAAAAGGAGCAATCCCTATTCGATCTCCTAGCCCCTTCTGTATTTAACAAAGGCACTCTTATCTGCTACAAGAGCCTCTTTTGTTCGCGTGTTATAGTAAACGGCCTTATCACCGCTCTGTCCAATAAAAATTATTTTTCTCATATAAAAATCACCACAGTTCCCACTAATCACTATAATCAGAAACTTCAATTTTATCATAGGGTTGTTGATAAAACATCACCAACCACTGGTAATAGTATAGCGTTTCTCTCGTGTTTCTAGTTCTTCTCTCCCTAAATATCACTTTCCCCTGCTTGTATTTTCGTACGGCTAAGAGCCAGCGGATAGGGATTGTTTTGGAATAAAGAGCAGTACGACCACTAGCTGGGACGATCGTTGCTCGATTGGTACCATGAACATGGACAGCTCAAACCATTCATGGTTCATAGTAGGGAATGAAGGTCCCAGGTATGGCAAAAAACACTACAATTACTAAAAACAAATAGAAGAACGAGGATAACAAATGAGATACAAGATGATTTTTATCGACTGTTGGTTCCTTATCTGGTGACTTCCTCAAAAATAGTACTACTTTCAACTGCATCTTTAAACTGTTCTTCGCTTTGCCAAACGACTTTAGACCCCACTTTGTAGAACAGTTTTTCAACATCATAAACACTTCCGATAAAAACGAAAAAGAGATAGCTGGGCTAAAATGGATTGGAGCCATCCACTCACTCAATCTAAAGGGATGCTATCAAGGAACGAAATCCAAATACCGATAATAGCAACTAAAAGAAAGCAAAGAAGCAACCCTAGGCCACTTGATTTTCTTTTTGAACTGATAGCTCCTTCGGTTTCTGACGAGGCGCTAGATTCTGTCAGCTACAAAGCCTCTCTTTGTCCTTGTGTTATAGTAGACGGATTGCATGGCATCCTCTGGCCTATATAAATGATTTTTTTCTCATCTTACATTTCTCCCTCTTTCCCTCGGCTACCGTCCTGTAATGTCTCCATCAGCTCCTTGAACAGTCGTTTGCGCGTTTTTCATCTGAAAATTCATAGACCATATAAACAAGGGAAACATATCCCTAACATGTAAATAATCAAAAATTGAAAAATCGGAGTAGGTAAAATAACGATAGATGGAAAAACACAATCATGAGAAAACAAAAAAATCTCAACTAGGACGGTCCATCTAGATTTTTCTCCTAAGTGTTTTTGATATTGGCTTTTGTCAGCCGGACTTTTTCTAAATCTATCTGTCTTCATGTTACGTCAGGGTAGACTTGGCAAGGAGAATGGTCCCGAAAAACCAAAAACAGAGACATCAGGATAAAAGAAAAATCAGATTGAGAGGATGAGACATCTCCAAAAGGTTTGGTTGAGCAACTTTGACAGCCGTTGCAAGGAATAGATTGCAATAGAGGGCTGCAATGGCTGAATAATTCATGCCTTGTTTTTACACCGTAGAATACTTGATTCTTCAGATCGTAATAGATAAAAGAGTCCTCCAGAGGGCCCATACTGATTAAATTTTTTTACACTTGTGTCCATCTATTTCCCGTCTCCTAAACTCAATACGGATGTTCAAACAAAGTTCTACTTTCTCTCAAAAAGCATCGTGACGACGATTGCCAGCATTCTAGCTGATTTTTAGCATTTTGCCTTCCTAGAAAGAAAAAGTTTATTAGTATTATAGCATGAACCCCCAGAAAGGAAAAATATCCCCAGACAGATACCTTTGCTAGAGCCAAGAAAGGATTTCGTCATTTCATAAAAAGCGAACAAGTCCGCATTCTAAAAACAGAATACGAGCTTATCCGCCATTTTTCCTATGTCTCTAAAAATAAATAATGTGTTTTCCTCGTCTCATCGTGCCAAGCGAATGCGGGTCACAATCCCATCTGGGTCTACAAGATTCAACTCACTCGAATGTAACCACTTGATCGGTGCTTCTAGCTCTTGTGCTTGCTGAACGATGTCCAAGAGTTCTTCCTTGCTTTCGACCTCAAGGACATAGTAGGCCAAGCCTGGCAAGCCTTGCTCACGCGGAGCTAGCCCTTTTCCAGCCCATTCGTTGACAGCCAGGTGGTGATGGTACTGACCAGCCGCTATCCAACTAGCACTAGGAATGCTAAATTTATCCTCTAGTCCTAACACCTTTTGATAGAACTGACTTGCTGCGTGACTATCCTTAACCGATAGATGGATATGCCCCATTCTCGTCCCTTCAGCTAGGATAAAGGGATCTACCTTTTCCCCTAACTCATAGATGTCCTGTGCCGCAAGGGCTTCGGTCACACCGATAATGCGGCCGTCTTCTCGAATATCCCATGAAGACACTGGCTTATCACGGTAGAGTTCAATGCCATTTCCTTCCAAATCCTCTAGATAAATAGCCTCACTGTATCCATGATCTGCACCCCCAACCAGAGGAATCCGCAAATCACTTAGGTGTTTCAAGACATCTGCCAAGGCTTTTCGTGTCGGCAACAAAATCGCCAGATGGTAGAGCCCATAATGCCCCCTTACTTCGCCAGACTTTTCTGCCTGAATCAAGTGAACCAAGGCTTTTCGACCAAGTCCCAAAATCGCTTCTGTCTCTGTTTGAGATAAAATCTCCAAGCCAATAATCTGGTGATAAAAAGCCGTTTGACTCGTCAAATCCTTGACATTTAAAACCGCCTCTGCTAGATAAATGTGGCTTTGGTATGCATAAGTCATCAGGGTGTCTCCTTTTTTTGTTGTAACTTTATGTATTACATCAATTATACACTATTGAGATAAAAATGTCAACGAAGACAACTCAAAAGAGCTGAAACCAGCTCTTCTTTTATTTGACAACAAGCTCATGCTGAGTTTTGCTGGTGAAAGTTTCGCCCTGCTTTGAGAATGACTTGGTCTTTGAGGTCACTGTGAATGGCATCTGGTAAAGCTTGCGCTTCAAGGGCAATCCCATTGTGTTGCACCATTGGCTGGCCTCCGATGATACACTCTCATCCACAAAGTTTGCTATGTAGACCACAAAGCAAGGGGCCTCTGTCTTGAAAAAGTAGGAAACGACCTGAGTTTTTGGTCATAAAGGAAACCAACATTGTCATGAGCCTGCAGGAAGAGCAAATGGGTGATCCAAACCAGATACCAACTGGATTTGCTCATCTTCCTCTTCAAAGATGTCCTTCAACAAAGCACCATTGTAGATGTGTTTAACCACATCACGAGTAGCATCTGGAGTCTTAGCCGGAACACCGTCCGGAGCGATTGGGTAAATACCCTCGGTATTTAGCTGGAAGACATGGCGGTCAACTGTCTGCGTGAAATCACCAGACAAGTTGAAGTAGCTGTGATTAGTTGGATTGACAAGCGTATCCTGATCTGTCGTCACCTTATAGCTGACTTTCGTAGGCGCCAGTTTCTTCCAAGTGATAGCTGATCCAGATCTTGAGATTACCAGGAATCCTCCTGTTCCGTCTGTACGTTCTGTGTAGAGGGTCAAGCCATGGTCGCTCACTTCGACCAATTCAAACAAGCTCGAATCCCAACCTGTTGAACCACTGTGGTTACAGTTGCTAGCGTTGTTGACTTCAAGATTATAGGTCTGACCATTGAGCTCAAATGTCGCACCTGCAATACGGCCCGCTACAGGACCTACACTTGCTCCATGCTTGGGACTATTGCCTACATAGCTATCAAAAATCATCAAAACCCAAAATCACATTGGCAAAAGTTTCCAGCCTTGTCAGGCGTGACATAGCGCAAGATGGTCGCACCATAGGGTCATGACTTTCTAGCTGGTAACCACCATCAGTCTCAAAGCGATAAAGCCAAGACATCCTTGCCCTCATGATTTCCAAATACACGTTCTGTGTATGCTTTCATTCTTCTCTCCTTTGATCCATTTCTCTTAAGTAAACAAACCATAGAGAGTGTCTCACCATCTATGGTTGTAGTTTCTATTTTCAGAATCCTTTGTCAGAAAACCTTAAGTAGCTTCTTAACAAAAAGGGATTCTTCTATTCTTGTTTTTATGCTTCTACACGTTCAGTCCATGAAGTCGCTGTTGTTTGAAGAACTTTGTTGAGTTCGTCAATGTTCTCAAATCCAGTTGTGCGTAGCCATTCACGAGCTGCTGCCTCACCGTTTTTGATGTAGGCTTCAACTGATCCAGCCCAAGTTGCACGGCCGCAAAGAACACCGTTGAAGTTTGCGCCTGATTCGTGGGCAAAGACAAGTGTTTCTTGGAAGAGTTTAGCTGATACACCTGCACTCAAGTAGATGTATGGCAGAGTTAGTCGCTTCATCTTGTGCTTTGAAGAAGGCTGCTGCTGCTTCACGTGTATGAACGATTTCACCATCGCTAAAGCCTTCAACGTATTTGACGTTGACTGGAACTTCCACTTTCAAGACATCAATGTTAAAGCGTGGGTCTGAGAAGACCTTCATAGCGCCGATAACCTTGTGTGGTTTTACTTTGGCGTATTCTGCAGAACCTGCGTCAGCGATTTTTTCATCGTAAGCGAGGATTTCAAGGAAGAATGGAATGTCTTCCGCCACACACTCTGAACCGATGCGTTCGATGTAAAGCTTGTTTTTCTTGGTTGAGTTCGTCAGCGCTGTCTACATCGTAGTAAAGCAAGAATTTGACAGCGTCTGCACCTTGTTCTTTAATGCGTTTGGCAGACCAAACATCCAAGCAGTCAGGCAAGCGTTTAGTGCTAGTTGTGTCATAACCCGTTTTTTTCATAAGCAAGGAGAAGACCAGCATTTGGTGCAAGAGCTTTTGTAGCTGGAAGTCCATACTCAGGGTCAAGAAGCATAGAGGATGCGTATTTTTGTCAATTCATCTGCAACCAAAAACTTTGAGTTCTTCCATTTGAGCGACTGTTGGCTCTTCTGTTTGGTATTGAGCCATGAGGCGTTTCAAAAGCACCACGTTGGTCAAAAGCAAGAGCTGAGATGATTCCATTCTCGTCAGAGAGTTTTTGCAAGCAGGCTACTTTATTGGAACTTAATTGTAATTTACTCATAGACACTTCCTTATTTTTGATAGTCATGAATGATAACACCTTGTACCACACGGTTTACTGTACCTGTAGGAGATGGTGTATCTGGTTTATTTTCTACCTTGAGTGAAGTCAATAGGGCAAAGAGTTGGGCATAAACGATGTAAGGGAAGACACGGTAAATATCGTTCAAGACACCGCCACAACCAAGGGCTACTTCTTTGACATTTTCAAGACCAAAGGCTTGATCACTCAAGAGCACAACACGACGAGCAATCTGATCACCAGCCACTTCACGAACCAAGTCCAAGTCGTACTTGCGAGTGTAGTCTGTCGTTGTACCAAAGATCAAAACAACTGTATCTTCGTTGATCAATGATTTTTGGACCGTGACGGAAGCCGACTGGGCTTTCATACATAGTCGCCACCTGACCAGCTGTTAATTCCAAAATCTTGAGCTGAGCTTCATGAGCAAGTCCAAAGAAAGGACCAGCGCCTAGGTAGATAACACGATTAAAGTCGAGGTCAACCAACTCTTTAACATCTGCTGCATTGTCTAGAACTTTGCGGGCAAGGCTAGACACAACTTCAAAACGTTCAGCTTTCACAGCAAATTCTGTAGGATCAAAGACCAAGAGAGCTGTTAGCATCATGGACGTAAAGCTAGAAGTCATGGCAAATCCAGCGTCATTGGAAGCAGCTGGTTGCAAGAGCAAAGATTGCGGTCATCGCCATGAGGCTTGAAGAGCCAATTTTCCCATCTGCAGCACATGTAATGGTCACTGATGAGGGTCATCAACCAAGGCTTTAGCCAAATCAACCGTTGCCACACTTTCAGGTGAATTTCCACTACGAGCAAAGGATACAGGACGGTCGCCACATCTTTTTTTCAAATAAGTTTCTGGATTGGCAACAATATCAGTTGTCGCAATGGCATTGAAATTCCATTTGCGTTCGTCATGAACTTCCTTAAAGTATGGTCACCAAAGGTATCTCCACATAAGCGAAGTACCCAGCACCCGTCAAGATGACCTTGATATAGTCATGTCTATCAGCGATACCTTGCAGAAAGGCTGCAATTTCTTCTCGTTTTGCTTGATAGGCTTCAAAAGCCTCTTTCCATACATCAGGCTGTTGGTAGATCTCACGAGTCGTGATTTCTGCACCCAGTTCAAGTAATTCTTCTTTTGTGTAATTTAGCATAGAGTTCCTCTAATCTATTGTTGTTTCATTCCTATTGAAAAATATGGGAATGGGAGTGACTCCCATTCCCATGTATATTCTATATAAGCTGTTCTAACGATTTTTCACGTTGTCATCTTATCTGAATTGAAAGTTCCAAACTAAAATCTTGGGGAAAAAAGCACTACGATTAGGTCGTCGGAGCATCGCTCCGTCCTCCTATCGCCTATTTTCCCTGTGATTTTTACGTTGTCACATCTTATTCATCTTCGTCATCATCGAAGCCCGCTAACAGATCATTGACTTTTACAATGCTTTCTGCACCACGGCTCTTGTAGTCCGCATCTCGCACCTGTAAAGGCTGGCATTGATAAATTCAATCACCATTGGAAAGATTCATCCCTGCGTAGAGTTCAATGTCGCGACCTTCCATGATCAAACGGCTTACCACGTTACATGGTGTACCACCGAGAAGGTCCGCAAAAGACTAGAAATCATCAATCCTTCGATAGCAGCTTCAAATTTTGCAGTAAATTCTTCTGGACCATCTTCTGGAAGAAGAGCAACTGTATGAATGTTGTCCTGTGGACCCATGATCATTTCTGTGCTACCTTTAAGTTCTTCACAGAAGCGACCATGACTCACCAAAATTAATGATTTACTCATAAATTATGCGCCCATTCAAGCAAGAATTTACCGATGAATGAAAGACCTACTGCAAGAACGATAATGATACCGATTGCTTTAGTAGAGTTCATACCTTTCTTACCAAGCAACCAGAAGATAAAGGCAGTAAAGATTGCTGGAAGCAAGCGTGGGAAGATTTGGTTCAAGATGTCTTGGAAGTCAATCATCTTTTCACCGATTGGCAATTTGTAAGAAATTTCAAAGTTGATCATTGTTGCTACAAGAGCACCCATCATGAAGACACCAAGTACAGATGCAGCGTCAATCAAAGCTGTCAAAAGTACTTTTGCATGTTGTTGATAAGGTTAACCCCTTCTTTGTAGGCAAATTCCAATTGTTTCCAACGGAAGATGTCATAAGCAACTGCAACTGCGATCCAAAGGAAGATACCCCATGGTTGGCCAGCGATAGCCATAGTTGCTGCGATAGATCCCATGATAGCAGGTACAAGTGAACCAAAGATTGTATCTCCAAGAGGAGCGAATGGTCCCATCAAACCTGTCTTGATACCGTTAACGGCATCTTTTGAACCCACACCATCTTTTTCTTCCATGGCAAGGTCAAAACCAGCGATAATAGTGTGGAAGAATGGTGAAGTATTGAAGAATTGAGTATGAACTTTCATCATTTCTTTCAATTCAGGAGTTCCATCCCCATACATTTTACGCAATTGTGGCAAGATCATGTAAAGGTAACCAGAAGCTTGCATACGTTCGTAGTTCCAACCTAATTGGAAAAGTAAACAAGCTACGTTTGTTGATTTGATTAAAAATCTTCTTTTTGTTAATTTGTAATTAGAATTCGTCATCTTCAATTTCCCCACTTTCTGATGGTGTAGAAGGTGCTGCTACAGCAACTTTTTGGCTGTTCTTGAAGTGAACAACTGCAAGGAAGATACCCTACGATAGAGATACCGATCATAGACAATCCTTTGAAGTTGTTAACAAAAGCCAATCTTTTTCAGCAACTTCAGCAGGAAGAGTGCCAATGATACCAGCAACTGCTCCACCAAGACTTGTTACGTTTGAGTAAAGAACAGTCAACATAGCTGTCAAACCGAATCCCATTGCAAGGTAGTGAAGGTTACGTTTAACTGGAAGGTAACGAAGCAAGATTGCAAATCCAAGACCTGGAAGCATACGACCTGCAAGTGTCAAACCGTCTGCAACCCATTGGTATTCTTTAACAAGGTTTACTACTGCATTGTACGAAATTCTCCACCAAAAAGCAAGAGCGAAGAATACTGGAAGGGCACGTGAAAGAGCCCATGGAAGCGCACCAAGTAGGTAGTTGCGTTCGATACCTTTGTAGTCAAAGCGTTCGATCGCAGCATCAATACGGTGTGCAAAGAAAGTAGTTGTCATACGTCCAAGAACGTCGAAGTATGTCAAAAGTGCTGCTACTGGTACAGCGATTGTTGTAATCGCAAGATCTGTATCAATACCTTGAGAGATAGAGAATGCTGTTGCAAGAACCGCACCAGAAGTTGCGTCGATACGAGAAGCACCACCGAAGGTACCAACCCCGAGAACGAACAACTGCAAGCTACCACCGATAAACAAACCAGTTGTCACATCTCCCATGATCAAACCGGTAATGAAACCAGCGAATACAGGGGAACCTGCAGATGAAACGATTGTCAACTCATCACAGATTTGATAAGCTGAGTACAAAGTGAGAAGTAAAATTTGCCACCATTGTATCATAACAATGACCTCCTAAAAATTTTTTCCTATTTTAATAAGCTCAAAAAGTCTGAAACTGGATCATTTGGAACCATTTGAGCAGTGAGTTTCACACCTTTTTCTGCTAGTTTGTGGAAATCTTCCACATCCTTGTCTACCACGTTGATAGAACGTGTGATAGAGCGAGTTTCTGGTGTTTGAGACATATTGCCGACGTTGAGTGTTTCAAGCGGAACACCTGCTTCGACCAAACCAAGGAAACGGTCTGGTTTACGTGCAACGATAAAGAGACGTTGGCTATCGTATTTACCAGCAAGGATATTTGCTGCTGCTTTCTCAACTGGCAAGATACTGAGTTTCACACCTGGTGGTGTCGCAAGTTTCAAACCACTCTTTTCAATATCGTTGTTAACAACTTCGTCGTCTACAACCATAATGCGTGAAACATTTAGTTTTCCAGCCCAAAAGATTGGCTACTTGACCGTGGATCAAACGTCCATCGATACGGCATCCTACAATTGTCATAAGTTTTCCCCCTTTATGTGTTTTAGTGTAGGTTTACGAGTTAAATGAATCTCTTCTTTATATTCGCCCTCAGTTTCAAAGATGATGATGCGGTTAGCACCTTCCTTGAGATAACTATGAGGGATATAAAGTGAGAGGGTCGGGCCGACGTTCCAGAAACGTCCTAAGTGACGCCCGTTGACAAAGGCAACTCCCTTACCAAACTCAGACAAGTCTAAGTAGGTATCCTTCGGCTCTTCAACAGTAAAGTCGAAAGCGTAAAAAGGCTGGTTGTCCTTCTGTCCATCCTTTTGAAAAAAATCAATCTTCTCAGGATTATCCAGTGGCAGTGGATATTGTTTCCAATTCAGTAAGAAATGTAGATCCTTGCAGACACCTGTTCGAATTCCTTTACGTTGCGTATCTGCCAAGAACTTATGTCCGTAGTTGACACGCCCCATATTTTTCAATCAAGATGTCAATCTCTGAAAAGCCTTCTCGGTTGCCCTTGACAGTAGATATCTTCACCAATCTCTGTCTGGTATTGAGTAGCAATCCATTGACCATCTACAAAGAGTTGAGCTCGGTCACGTCCATCGATGATACGGAGACGTTCCTCTTCTGCATCCCAACTTGCCTCAGTGCGGTAGAGAAGGTAGCCATAACTTTGACCAAGTTCTTCCATCGCTTTTGGATAGAGGCTTTCAGTAGGGACTGAGAGATTATCCAGGGTTTCAAACAAGGAAACTTTTTCGACCAATGGAATGGACCCTATCTCCATGCTTTCCTTATAGAGTGGTTCCAACTGTGGATACTCTGGGAAGTGAGTTTGCCATCATCTTCTTGACTGCTAAGTATTTAGCAGTTGGATTTCCTTCTTCATCGAGAAGGGCATCATAGTCGTAAGATGTGACTTGCGGCAAATCCAGAGTTCCTCGAGCCGAGCAACCATTCATGAAACCAAAGTTTGTACCACCATGGAACATGTAAAGGTTGATAGAGCCTTGCTCCAATACCTCTCGAACAGCTTCTGCCAATTCTTTAGGATCACGAGTGATGATGGGTTCTTTCCAACGGTTGAACCAACCATCCCAGAATTCCATACATGAGGGGCCATTTCTTGCCATGCTCATCAAAGAATTCCTGCATCTGTGAAAAGTTGTACGGAGCTTTAGAACCGAAGTTTCCTGTCACAAAGAGATCGTCTTCGATCAAGGTTCCGGCTTTCAGAGTAGCCCTCCATGGGCCATCTGAAGTAAAGAGTGGGCAATCAATCCCTCGGTCTTCCATCAATTTCCGAATTGCTCGTAGATAAGACTTATCTTCTCCATAAGAGCCATATTCATTTTCGACTTGCATCATAAGAATGTTTCCACCATTATCCAACAAGCGAGGCACAAGCCTTGGCAATAATTGGTCATAATAGCGAGCAACAGCCTCGATGTAGGCCGGGTCGGACGAGCGAATTCGCATGTCCTTTGGTCAAGAGCCAAGCCGGCAAAGCCACCAAATTCCCATTCCGCACAGATAAATGGAGACGGGCGTACAATGGCATAGAGACCTAGATCTTGTGCAATTTGAAGAAATCTCTCCAAATTTCTGGCACCTTCAAAATCAAACTCCCCTTCAACAGGTTCGTGTAAATTCCAAGCCACATAGGTCTCGACTGTATTAAAGCCAAGCGCCTTTAAGTTATAGAGAATGATACCAATCCTCTGCTGGAATCCTAAAATAATGAATGGCGCCGGACAAAAATCTTGAACGGTTTTTCCGTCTAAATAGAAAATCGTCCTCAATTTTAAATCTGGTCATGTTATTACCTCTGACGAATTAAGTTTGCGCTTTCATTTATTATAATATTAACTATAATCAAATCTTTTGCATTTGTCAATAGGTTTTAGAAAAATTATTTAAAATTTTTCTATTTTTACTTACCGTTTACCGAAATTATCTAAAAAAATAGCATGAAAACGATCTTTTTATGTATGATAATTCACAAGAACATCAAATGAATTTTTACATGTAAAATAACATTTTTAGTCTATTATTTTAATTTTTGACCTTAATACTACTCTTTTCTCTATATTTGTGGTAAAAATCAAAATTGGAGAAAAGAGAATCGAGGTGAAATTTATGGCTATTCCTAAATACCAATATATTAAAGATGAATTAAAAAACAAAATCATCTCTGGTCAATTTGCAAGTGGAGATAAATTTTATACAGAAGCCGAATTGATCGCGATGTACGATGTGAGTTCAATCACAGTTGTTCGTGCCTTGAACGACCTTGCTAAAGACGGCTACATTGTCCGCCAACAAGGTAAAGGTACTTTCGTTTCACGTGCCCGCAAGCACAAACTCGTTGAGTTTTCAGATGTCGAAATCTTTGAAACAAAAGACGATAAAGTTACTGTCCTTTCTATCGAGCGCGGAAACAAACTTGAATATTTAGATAAACTTGGACTACGTGGAGATCAATTCTACTATAAGATTGAACGTATTCGTCAGACAAACGACGTGACATACATCTACCACACATCTTATATTCCTGAGCAATACATCAATGCCAACTATCCAAATCTTGACTATTATAGCTCTATCTATACACGTTTCAAATTGGATTACCGCATTCACATGAGTGATGAACATTTTGAGGAAATCAACGAAATCGCATTCCCAACACCAGAGCATGCTGCTTCTGTACTCGGAATCGATACACAATTCCCAACTGTCTTCCAAACGAAGACTACAAAACTTGAGGCCACTGGCCAAGTCCTTGCCTATAGTGAAACTTATAAGCGAGCAGACTACTACAAAATCAAATTCATCTCATGTAACCGAGGTCATTAAGAAAAAGCCTGAGCCTAGCTCAGGCTTTTTCTCTATTCATATAGCACGAGAAAGAAGTTGTGAAAAACGCTATGAAAGGGACTCTTATTTAATTAGTAGCATTTTACTAAAAAACAAGGTAAAATTTTCGTTTGGTTTTTCCTCTGTTTTTATCCCTTATTAGCAAATTTCTCCTAAATCTTATGATTTCCTCTATTTATTATAGTTCTTATATAAACCCACTGACATTTACTCCTTAGATAATAAAAATAAAATTGGTTTTATGTAAACGCTATCATATATGATAATAACAAGGGAGGTTTTTGTCATGAAACTAGAAAAAGAAACAGCGCTTCTCCATTCGTAAATACGCGGTTGGGGCAGCTTCTGTACTTATAGGATTTGCTTTTGGCGCCCAAGTCGTATCTGCCGACGGGATTACTCCAGCTCCAACAGCTGAAGAAACTGTTCAAACTATTCAGGAGAGTCCTCAAGCAGTCAAGGAAGCTGTAGACTCCAAGGTTCCAGAAAAACTGGAAGAAAAGGCTGACAAACCTGTAAAAGAGGAGGTCAAAGAAGACCAGGAGGCTCCTCGAACAGTTGCTCCAAAAACAGAAGAGTCAAGCGTACCAGTTGTGACAGAAAATGCTACTTCAACTCCTACTGCCGAGAAAGAAAGCCCTGCCCCAGCTGAAACTCCTGCCGAAAGTACTCCTTCAGAAAAGAGAAAAATGAAGCTGTCACACCTGCAGTAGCCACTCCTAGCACGGAACGAGCACCTCAGGTAAATGAAAAACTGGCAAAAAGAAAAATGATCTCAATCGACGCTGGACGCAAGTACTTCTCTCCAGACCAACTCAAAGAAATCATCGACAAAGCCAAACACTACGGTTATACTGATCTTCATCTACTAGTTGGAAATGATGGCATGCGTTTTATGTTGGACGACATGACGATCACAGCCAATGGCAAAACATATGCAAGTGACAATGTCAAACGTGCACTCGAAAACGGAACTGATGCCTACTACAAGGATCCAAACGGCAACCATTTGACGAAGAGTCAGATGACGGACTTGATCAACTATGCTAAAAGATAAAGGCATTGGTCTCATCCCAACTGTAAACAGCCCTGGTCACATGGATGCGATTTTGCATGCCATGAAAGAACTAGGTATCCAAAAACCGAACTTCAACTACTTTGGTAAGGAATCTGCTCGTACCGTTGACCTTGATAACAAAGAAGCTGTTGAGTTTACCAAAGCTCTGATCGACAAGTATGCTGCTTACTTCGCTGGCAAAATCTGACATCTTCAACATCGGGACTGAGACGAGTACGCCAATGATGCTACAGACGCTAAAAGGCTGGAGCGTTCTTCAAGCCTATAAATGGTATCCAGAAGATGAATTCCCAGACAAGGGTTATGATAAATTTATCGCCTACGCTAACGACCTTGCTCGCATCGTCAAATCTCACGGCCTCAAACCAATGGCTTTTAACGACGGTATCTACTACAATAGCGACACTAGTTTTGGAACCTTTGACAAAGACATCATCGTTTCTATGTGGACTGGTGGATGGGGCGGATACGACGTCGCTTCTTCTAAACTTCTAGTTGAAAAAGGCCACCAAATCCTTAATACCAACGATGCTTGGTACTACGTCCTCGGACGAAATGCCGATGGCCAAGGATGGTACAACCTTGACCAAGGACTCAATGGTATCAAGAACACTCCAATCACTTCTGTACCAAAAATCTGATGGGGCTACTATCCCATTCATCGGTGGTATGGTAGCTGCTTGGGCGGACACCCCATCTGCACGCTATTCACCATCACGCCTCTTCAAACTCATGCGTAGCTTCGCAAATGCCAATGCTGAATACTTCGCAGCTGACTATGAGTCTGCTGAGCAAGCTCTGAAAAGAAGTACCAACAGACCTTAACCGCTATACTGCAGAAAGTGTCGCAGCTGTCAAAAGAAGCTGAAAAAGCCATTCGCTCACTCGATAGCAACCTCAGCCGTGCCCAACAAGACACCATTGACCAAGCAATCGCGAAACTCCAAGAAGCTGTCAGCAATTTGACCTTCACCAGAAGCTCAAAAAAAGAAGACGCGAAACGCGAAGTTGAAAAACTTGCCAAGAACAAGGTAATCTCTATCGATGCTGGGACGTAAGTACTTCACGCTCGACCAACTCAAACGCATCGTAGACAAGGCGAGCGAACTCGGCTACTCTGATGTGCATCTTCTCTAGAAATGATGGACTTTCGCTTCCTCCTGATGACATGACCATCACAGCTAACGGCAAAAACTTATGCAAGCGACGATGTCAAAAAGGCCATCATCGAAGGAACAAAAGCTTACTACGATGATCCAAACGGAACCACTCTTAGTCAAGCTGAAATCACTGAATTGATCGAGTACGCAAAATCAAAAGGCCTCGGACTCATCCCAGCGATCAACAGCCCAGGTCACATGGATGCCATGCTTGTCGCTATGGAAAAATTGGGTATCGCAAACCCTCAAGCTAATTTTGATAAAGTCTCCAAAACAACCATGGACCTTGAAAACGAAGAAGCAATGAACTTTGTCAAAAGCCCTCATCGGCAAGTACATGGACTTCTTTGCAGGCAAGACAAAGATCTTCAACTACGGTACAGACGAATATGCCAATGATGCTACCAACGCGCAAGGCTGGTACTACCTCAAAATGGTATGGACTCTATGGCAAGTTTGCTGAGTACTCTAACACTCTTGCTGCCATGGCCAAAGAAAGAGGCCTTCAACCAATGGCCTTCAACGATGGTTTCTACTACGAAGACAAGGATGATGTTGAGTTTGACAAGGATGTCATCATCTCTTACTGGTCTAAGGGATGGTGGGGTTACAACCTTGCATCTCCTCAGTACCTAGCAAGCAAAGGCTACAAATTCCTTAACACCAACGGAGACTGGTACTACATTCTCGGCCAGAAACCTGAAGATGGTGGTGGTTTTCCTCAAAAAAGCAATTGAAAATACTAAAGCACCATTTAACCAGCTTGCATCTACCAAGTATCCTGAGGTAGACCTTCCAACCGTCGGAAGCATGCTTGCTATCTGGGCAGACAGACCAAAGTGCTGAGTACAAGGAAGAAGAAATCTTTGAACTCATGACTGCCTTTGCAGACAATAACAAAAGACTACTTCCGCGCTAACTACAATGCACTCCGTGAGAACTTGCTCAAATCCCTACTAACTTGGATGGGATACAGCAAGGAAAGCTTGGATGCTCTAAATGCAACGAAAAGAAGCTCTCAACTACAACCTCAACCGTAACAAACAAGCCGAGTTAGACGCTCTTGTTGCTAAACTCAAAGCAGCCCGCCTAGGGCCTTAAACCAGCAGCAACCCACTCAGGAAGCCTCGATGAAAACGAACTAGCTGCCAATGTTGAAACCAAACCGGAACTCATCACAAGAGCAGAAAAGATTCCATTTGAAGTTATCAGAAGGAAAAATCCGAACCTCCCAGCCGGTCAGGAAAAAGATCATCACACCAGGTGTAGAGGCGAACGCACTCATTACATCTCTGTTCTTACTGAAAATGGAAAACAAACAGAAACGGTTCTAGATAGCCAAGTGACCAAAGAACCTGCGACCCAAGTGGTTGAAATCGGCGCCTATTACTCACAAAAGGGGATGAAAAGTGGCCTTGCTCCAGCTGCCGAAGCGAAACCAAGACTGGATATCCAAGAAGAAGATATTCCGTTCACTACCGTGACACGTGAAAATCCACTCTTGCTCACCGGAAGACTCAAGTCGTTACTAAAGGCGCTAACGGTCGCCGTACAAACTTTCTACTCTGTAAGTACTGTTGATGGCAAGAAGTGAAAACCGAAACACGTGTTCTAGCGCAGGAAGCTGTTACTCGAAATGTGGAAGTGGGAACTCTGGTAACACATGTGGGCGATGAAAACGGACAAGCCGCTGTGCTGAAGAAAAACCAAAGACTGAAATCCCAAGTCAATCAGCTCATCAACTGCCCTGCTGAGATGAAAAGCTCTTCCTCAGGGTCCAACTCCTGGCAGCAGAAAAACTCCCTGCAGGAAGTCAAGACTCTGCAGGCTTGGTCGCAGCAGGACTCATGGCGACACTAGCAGCCTACGGACTCACTAAGAGAAAAGAAGACTAAGACCCTTCGACAAGAATACAAAAAAGCGAGATTGAATCTCGCTTTTTATTGTTAGGATTAATCACCAAGTCCGATACGTTCAAAGATATCATCAACTCGTTTAGTGTAGTAAGAGGGTTGAAGATTTCGTCGATTTCCTCTTGAGTGAGGCGTGAGGTTACTTCTGGATCTGCTTCGAGAAGCGGTTTGAAGTCTACTTGGTTGTCCCAAGAGTAGGGCTGTTTTTGGTTGCACCAAGTCATAGAAAGCTTGCTCACGGGTCATGCCTTTTCAATCAAGGTCAACATAGCACGTTGGCTGAAAGATCAGACCAAACGTAGAATTCATGTTGCGGATCATATTTTCTGGGAAGACCGTCAAGTTCTTGACGATATTTCCAAAACGGTTGAGCATGTAGTCGATCAAAATGGTCGTATCCGGTGTGATGATACGCTCAGCTGATGAGTGAAATGTCACGTTCGTGCCAGAGGCGACATTTTCATAGGCCGTTACCATGTGACCACGGATGACACGCGCCAGACCTGTCATGTTTTCAGAACCGATAGGGTTGCGTTTGTGAGGCATTGCTGAAGAACCTTTTTGACCTTTTGGCAAGAACTCTTCTACTTCGCGTTGCTCAGACTTTTTGCAGACCACGGATTTCCGTTGCCATCCGCTCGATGGAAGTCGCGATGCTAGCAAGAACTGCAAAGTACTCAGCGTGAAAGGTCACGAGGAAGGACCTGTGTAGAGATTTCTTGAGCACGGATACCCAATTTGTCGCAGACGTATTGCTCTACAAATGGTGGGAATGTTGGCAAAGTTCCCAACCGCACAGAAATCTTACCAGCTTCCACACCAGCAGCTGCATGCTCGAAACGCTCGATGTTACGCTTTCATTTCGCTGTACCAAGTCGCCAATTTGAGACCAAAAGGTTGTCGGCTCAGCGTGCACACCGTGAGTACGACCATCATGATGGTGAAACTTGTGTCCTCTAGCCTTATCAGCGATGATGTTGGTGAAGTTTTTCAAGGTCACGACGGATGATGTCGTTGGCCTGCTTGTAAAGGTAACCGTGAGCCGTATCCACCACGTCGGTGAGAAGTCAACCCATAGTGGACCCACTTGCGCTCTTCACCAAGAGTCTCAGAAACCGCACGTGTGAAGGCCACCACATCGTGGCGAGTCTCCTGCTCAATCTCCAAAATACGGTCGATGTCAAAGTCCGCCTTTCTCGCGAATCAAAGCCACATCTTCCTTAGATTTCCCCCAACTCAGCCCATGCCTCATCAGCCAAGATTTCCACCTCAAGCCAAGCACGGTATTTATTTTTCTTCACTCCAAATGTTCGCCATCTCAGGGCGAGAGTAACGTTGATCATTGTTAAAATATTAAGGGCAACAAGAAGCAAACTTCGAGGTTTTAGAAATAAACGATGGACATTTGTCCCCGAGGCGTTTTATCTATATTCTTAGCTTTTCGTCCAGGTTCAGTTGTACTTAAGCTAGCTAGTCCTTTCTATAAAAATTTATAATTATTTATTACTAGTAGTAGTCATCACCGTCTTCATCATAAAGTCATCCTCCCATGAATGTTTTATAGACTCTCGATTATCTTCAATACTTGCAACATGGTTCTTCCTCATCCTCAATAACAGGATTAAAGTCTTCACCAAAACAAACTCTAATTTCTCGCTTTATTTTAACTCACAGTTCACCTGAAGCACGAATAATACTCGGTGGAGATGTTATTTCTTCTTTAGTATCATCATCTCGCCCCTCAGTATTCATAGTATTCATATTCAATATACAGTCAAATGTAGCCAAGTATTCAACTTGATATAAACCTTCACCAAGATCATTCAAACTGATGTTTTATCAATAGAAGATAGATTAGTAAAATTATCTATTTCGCATAAAAATCGTATGCATCATCTGGCCTCTAATCCATCACCTGAACTTCTTCAATCTCTCTCTAAAAACTCTAACAAATTATAATGTCTATCACATGGTTTCTTTCAAGATGTGCATTAATTTCGAAATAGTTGAACTACCAAACTTGAGTCTAACGTCCATTTAATTCATATAAAAAGTCAGATAATTTTAGCTTTTATTTTCTCCTACTATATCTTTAAATTCCATTAAAATCTCATACCTTGGTCTTTTCGAATCTGTACTTCCTTTTCTTATTTACTTCTTCCTCTATAATTTTCATCCAATCCTCTTTAGTATCATCTGAAACAAAAGGCATAACTGGTTTAGACTGAGATTGAGCATGTTTTAATATTTGTTTCAAATTACATATACTTGAATACTTTGTTTTTCTTCTGCATCCATATAACCTGGTGGAATAGAGGCCGAATATCTTAATTCTCCTCACTAATTATGTCCATAAGTTCGGGAAACAGAGTAATCATCGCCTATTGTAAAATGTATTCTCAATAAATTCTTTTTCAGATTATCTTGTTCAATTTGATTAGTTATTTCATGTACGACTTCTGTCTCATCCTTAAGCTTATCTTCAAAAATCAATAAAAATTTTTAGAATTTTCTATATCAGCAAGTTTCAAAGTAAAATTACTAACCTCTGTTTTTAAATTCTTTCAATAAACTCGGACGAAAAGCTGGATGGTTTGTCTGTTTTCCAATTGTTGTTCAAAGTTCTTAATCGCATTGTTGAGTATCAGTTATGATTCTTTTTATCATTTCTTGTTGATAAATAATCTTTGCAAAAATCAATACTATCATTCTTATTAAAAGCATTTTGATATACCTAATGTTGTTTTTATTATGATTTCACGGTCTTTATCATATTCAAACTTAACATGATTGGGCAAAAATATCCTGTCCTTAAAAATGATAATTACATTTTTCAAGAATTTCAACCGCCGAATTTGTGCTGTAAAAATATAATTCTAAAAGTGACGATGTGTCAAAAACAAGAATTAGCATTCTCATACATGAAATCTTCATCTGTTTCCTATAGTTTACTTATTTCATTCAGTTCACCTTCCTCCTAAAACTCTCCACCTCATCCGGCACATCACTAAACAAAGTCACATGCCCCATCTTGCGGTTGAGCTCGCTTCTATTTTTACCACTACAGGTGGAGGTGGGCGCTGGATTTTTGCGACATATTTCTCAGCGGCCTCGACGTTGGCCGAGGACGTTGAGCATGACTGCAGGGCGCATGCAATTTGATAGCTGGTAATGGTGCTCTGAGACGCTAGATATGGGTATCAAACGTGAGAAGTCGCGAGGCTTCGATGAGAGTAGTGCCCAGTGAGTTGTGGTCGTGGGGCAATCTCGTTGACAATGATGTCATCAGCCATCGCAAACATTTCCACGCAAAGAGTTCCAGACAGATTAAGCTGTTCATCGATTCGCACAGCCATAGCTTTTGGCTTTTTCAGCTAGACTTTCTGAAATGCGGGCTGGCACAATGGTTTTTGAAAGAATGTTGTTGCGGTGGATATTTTTCCTGAACTGGAAAGCCGTCACGTCCTTGCCATTTCTCTGACACGATGACAGAAATGTCAAAGTCAGTTGACTCTTCCAAAACACAGTCCGCTGAATCTGCTAACGCATAGGCTTCTTCCAGGGTCTGCTTCCAGACGAATGACCTTCAGCCATGGCCATCGTAACCACCGGTCGCCGTCTTGAGGACATAGTTTTTCGATAGGTCGATATCTGCCAAGTCTTGACTTGAGGTCACAACCTTAAGGCAACGGTGACTTTGGCCTTGTTTGAGAAAAGTCCTTTTCAAAAATGCGATTTTGAAATACGGAGCAGGTCTGTCCCATCGAGGGCTGGCCATCTCTTGATAACAGCATCCAAACCGTCAGCATTCATATTCTCAAACTCTCAGGTCAGGACATCACAACGCTCAGCCAACTGACGGAGAGCATCCCACATCGTTATATAGGTGCCACGATGATTTCCGCCACGCGAGAGGCTGGGCAATCCGCTGCAGGATCCAGCGCGATAACCTCAGCCCATGTAGATAGCAGAGATAATGGCCATCATCGACCCAGCTGACCACCACCGATATCCGATTGTTTTAGAGTGAGCTCATTTGAGACTCCTCGATTTTCCCTTGCTCTTCTGCACATCTGCCAATGCTGTCGCGATAGCCTGATCTTCTACTGACAGGAGACGGAGGCAGAGGGCCGCATTGGTCGCCCTGCTTCACCGATAGCCATAGTCGCAACAGGCACGCCACCGGCATCTGTACGATAGGTAGAGCGAATCCACGCCACTCAAGGGGCACGAGATTTGACGGGCACTACCAACTGACTGGAAGGGTTGTTTTAGCAGCAACCATTCTGGCAAAATGGACTGCGCCACCAGCACCTGCAATGATGACCTTTGATACCACGGCTACGTGCCTCCGCATGTCTGAACGCATGAGGTCTGGAGTACGGTGGGCAGAGACAACTTTTCTTTTCGTAGGCTACACCGAAGCGGTCCAGGACTTCAGCGTTTTTGCATGGTTGCCCAGTCGAGTTTTTGAGCCCAGCTGATAATGGAGATTACTGGTTTGGTCATGTATTCCTTTTCTTTCCTTTTCTCAATCACCTTAGTTGTGAGGACGCTGCAGCACAAAGGTGTCTACATGCCTAAATCGGAAGCCAAGGTCTTCGATTTCGAATCGATGACCTATCCAATCACGTTCTTTCACAACGGCGGTGATTGCTCATATCAGCTCGCTAATGCTCGCAAATCAAAACTGACCATTATCGGCTTTTGTAGACTTCGTCGCGTTATTCTTACATCTTTACTTAATAGCCTTGCTTCCGATATCTGTTCGGTAGAAGAGTCCTTCTATAGTTTTGGTTGTTGAGTTCGCCGTAGATAATGTTTTGGCCGTCTTTGACGGTGTCTGCCGGCGTGACGAGCATATGAGACACGTCCACCGTTTGAGAGCAGTGCTCTGCTGTTTCCGAAAAACTTAGCCCCTGCATAGTGGTGATGATATCTCCCTCGGTTTTGCTGGCACTCAACACCTTTTTCATAGTCTAGCGGGTAGCCCTGGGATGCGACAACCACAGCAGTCACACCTTGTCCGTCCACGTGATGTTTTGGCTCTGCTATCGAGAATATCCGTGATATTTTGCGCAAAGTCAGATGTCAAACGAGGCAAGATAATCTGAGTTCGGGATCTCCAAATCGAGCGTTAAAACTCTATAACCTTCGGACCGTCAGCAGTCAAAATAAGCCCTGCGTAAAGGACACCAAGATACGGACGACCTTCTTTTATCATTCCTTTAAGAACTGGCTTGACAATAGTCTCAACCGCCGTATCAACCACGCTCTGTGGCAAGTGAGGAACTGGCGCATCAGCTCCCATACCACCGTGTTGGGGCCCTTGTCGCCGTCATCAGGCACGTTTATGGTCCTGAGCCGTTGGCATGATGTAGAACTTGTCCCCATTGACAAAGGCAAAGAGGAGAACTCTTCTCCGTCAGGAATTCCTCGATGACCACACGCGCCTGAGTCACCAAATTTATTGTCCAAGAGCATCTCATGAGCGGCTTCGACAGCTTGCTCGACTGTCTCCAGCAACGACGACACCCTTACCAAGCGCCAAACCATCTGCCGACGACGATAGGAGCGCCTTTCTCCTCGATATAGCCTTAGCCTCTCGAAAATCTGAAAATGTACCATAAGCTGCTGTCGGAACGTCGTATTTGACTCATGATTTCTATAGCAAATCTTTGGACCACTCTAGCTCCGCTGCAGCCTTAGTCGGACCAAAAGCTTTTGAGCCCAGCTTGCGTTAAAATCATCTACAATCCCAGCAGCAGGGCATCATCTGGCCCTGATGAAGGTCTGGGCAATATCGTTGACCTTTGCAAACTCAATTAACCAGAATGTTCGGAAACAGAGATATTCACCAATTCCAGACCATCTAGAGTCATCCATCATTTCCAGAGCTACAAAGACTTTTTCAACGTCTTTTTGATTCAAGCAATTTCTTATAATCGCATGTTACGACCACCAGAACCGACAACTAACAGTCTTCTCAACCCTGCGAATTATTTACTAATATTATATCACAAACGTTCGTTTTAATCTTGTTTCACTGGCATTTTAAACCAGGAAAAGAAAACTGTTTTCTTCCCTTTCGTTTTTGATGCTACAAATGTCTTACTCCTGTGAAGACCATGGTCAAGCCGTGATTTGTCAACAGCTTCGATGGATTATGTTTACAAATTAATTTTAATATGAAAGGTTTCTTAAATCTAGTTGAAATAGAAATTGATTAAAGCAAGTCAATATTTCTTTAACAAGTTCAAGCTCATCAATTTCTAAAGCACATGAATAGGTTACGAATATTTTCTAACGATGGAATATTTTTACCATTTTCGTAGTTACATAGCGTTTTCCTAATCCAATCATCGCAATCGAGAAAATTTACTGCTAGATCTATAAATCCCTGTCTAGATTTTTGGTAAGTCTGTTAAAGCTCGCTCTGTGTTTTCTTATTAAATTTCTATTTCTCTGTGTTGTGTTTTCATTTTTCTCAAAAGTCATATGATTATATTAAAAAGAACCTAGGTTCCTTTATTTTTAAAAAGATATAATACTAGTATAGCAATTGATCAACTTGCTAATAAATTTTTAGAGGTCCTTAGACTCAACATTTAATTTTAAGGCCAAAGCGCCGTTCGAACTATCGAATCCCCTCACAAAAAGGTGTCACTACCTATTATGATATCTCAACTTTAGACGATCTCCTTCCAACTTACGATGGAAATCAATCAGACTAACCTAAAATGACTACAGCAGTTACCGTCGTTATTAATGCTGTCAGTCGCCTGACACTGATTTCGATATCAATAATCGGGGAATAGTAATTGTTGCTCAAATCACTTCAAATTCACACCAATCAAAACTTGGTATCTTTAGATTTGAGATGATCCTCAAATTACGGGAATCCTGGATGGTGGTCACACATACAAAAGCGATTATAGATAATAGAGATCAGATTCACTCCAGGACTAGATAAATTTGTCAAGCTTGAAATTATTGTCGGTGAACAATTGACAGTTTCACGTATAGCTGATGCACGAACACTTCTGCTCAAGTTAGTGATATCGCATTATTTGAACTAGATGATAAGTTTGATCTAATTAAAGACTCGTTGTCAAATGAGCAATACGCCTCAGAGATTGCTTATAAAGATAACGAGAATAAAAGAATTCCAATTGCTGAATTAATTCGTTTGATGTTTACTTTCAATATTAAACGTTTTCCAGACGATAGTACTGCCAGTATCTGCATATTCTGGAAAAGCAGCAGTCAAAGATTACCAAAAAGGAATTCGGAAACAGACAATAATATCTATGAAAAATTAGCACCTTTTCTTCCTGACCTAGTTGATCTTTTATAGAGCTAATTCAAAAGGAACTTCCTAACAAATACCAAGAATATAAAAATTCTGAAGGAAAGAATGCAGCATTCGGAAGAATTCGTGGAGTAGAGGGATCTGGAGTTATACCGACTTCATGAACAATCTATCAATTACAATATCTCTACTGGTTTTTGATGCCTATTTTCGGTGCCTTTAGAGCATTGCTTAGAGAGTCCGATGGAAAATCGGTTGGGAATTCGATCCTAAAGATGCTCGGAAAATCGCTGGAACAAGACTGGTACAAAATACTTTCGACACAGATGCCCTAACCTCAACAGGTTGGAAAAAGCAAAAACACTGCATGGCAAAGCTAATTATAGAATCGTTGACAGTGTTAGAAAAAGATTTGCTGTTAGACAAGCTTTTGAATGAAAGAAATTAGGATAAATTTTCTATAGAGAATCTGCATAGTTGTGTAGCTGAAACTATCAAAAAGCACTCAACTTTGACTTGAGTGCTTTTCTATATCTTTAAAATTTTATCATTAATACTGGTATCGATAAAATAAATTTAACGAAAATGAATAAAATCTTAATGTCTAAAATGTCTCACTCCTGTGAAGACCATAGTCAAAGCCATATTTATCCGCAGCTTCGATGGACTCTTGGTCTGGACGGACCACCCGGCTGGATGATGGCCTTAATACCTGCTTCTAGCGATTTCTTCCACGTTATCCGCAAATGGGAAGAAGGCATCTGAAGCTAAGGACAGCG
>BNJU01002567.1_pt1 | contig 51311 bp, 68 predicted proteins | sample 8539281 | NCBI WGS metagenome assembly BNJU01 (sample SAMD00202456, study PRJDB9452) | human saliva metagenome | isolation source: human saliva | place: Japan | reverse complement strand
TCTCTTTTCAGAAGAAAAATTCTACCACAGATTATTATCGACCATTGTTTATTTCTACATTCATAGTTCTAAAATTTTTATAACTAAAAAAAGGAGCTGTAAAAATCAAATTGAACAAAATTTTTCGGCAATATAGGTCTGAATACGGGTAGTCTGAGCTCGTCGGTACTTAGTGAAAACAAGAGAAACGCAGTTTTTCGCTTAGTACCTGTAAGGACAGACTTTTCATCAGAAAAGTCGTCCTGATACAGACCAACTTCCGAAGGAATTTGTTTTATGAAGCTAAAGTGAGCAGTGGTTAACAGAAACCACTGCTCAGTCGGGCGAAGCTAGAGAGCGTGCCCCTGTTTCAGACCTATATTGTTTAGAAAATATATTGATTCTTTTACAGTTCCCTAACTGTCAGTAAATGTAGACTTTCGAAGAAAAGCTACTTTACTTCTTGGTAATCTTGGTTCCTGTCTTACCCTGTAATGCTTTCTTGCCTTCTCCAAAAGGGGTAATCATAGCTTCATTTCCTTCTTAGCGGAAGCGAACTGATAGCGACCTGTACCTTTGGAAGCATGGATCCGGGAGCGAACTCGCCCTGGTCTGCATACTTCTGAGCCTCTTCTACGGAAAGGTCTGTTAACCACTCCTGATCCGGCTTACCGTAACGGATAGCAACCTTCTCTACAGCCGTCAAGATAATCAGCATATCTGCTTCCAGGCTCTCTGCCAAAAGTGCTGCAGCGAAGTCCTTATCGATAACCGCGCGGTTTCCGGCAAGGTGCTTTCCTTCAGAAACCACGGGAACTCCGCCACCACCGCAGCAGAGATTACCAGCTCTCCCGCATCGGACATAGCCTTAATAGCGGAAAGCTCTACAATCTCCTTTGGCTTAGGAGAAGCAACTACACGACGATATCCACGTCCTGCATCTTCCTTAATATTCCAGCCTCTCTTCTGTGCCTCAGCCTCAGCCTCTTCCTTAGTCATAAAACGACCGATTGGCTTGGTAGGATTCTGGAAAGCAGGGTCATCCTTATCTACACGAACCTGAGTTACTACGGTTACTACTGGAGGTACCTTTTCCTCCTCTGTTCAAGAATTCCTCTCTCAAGGCATTCTGATATCATAACCGATGTACGCCTGGCTCATGGCTACACATACGGAAAGAGGAGTCGGATCTTCCTTATGCTCGGAAGCAAACTCTCCCATAGCATTGTTGATAACACCAACCTGAGGACCGTTTCCGTGAACAACTACTACTTCATTTCCGTCTTCTACAAGATCAACGATAGCCTTTGTGGTGGTCTTTACGGCTACCATCTGCTCCGGCAAAATTATTTCCCAGGGCATTTCCCAAGGCGATAACAATTTTCTTTTCCCATAATTATTCTCCAATAAAAAAATTTATACTCCTGAAACAGGAAAAATAGGCTTTTCAAATCCTTTTTATAGGAAGAATAGCGCCCTGAACAAATCGGGACGCCATATCATTCTCCTCTAAGCTTTTTATTCTTAACGAGTATCGCACGCGTAGTGTGCGATATCTCGTTTTGCTTCAAAGGTTCTATCTGTCTGCATGAATTATGCTTCGAAGATTCTATCCTGTCCGCGCTTCTGTAACTCCTCTAATACCTTTGCAGGATCCTTGAACTTCTCAAGAAGGATCATAGTCGTGATAACGTATGGCTTTGTAGGAAGCCTCCTTGTAAAGTGGGTCTCTGTAACGGTCGAATACAGTTGCGTCAACCTCACCTTCCTTGCAGGATACGCCGGTGATATCAGCAGGTAAGCAGTGCATGTAGAGAGCCTTTCCGTCCTTGGTCAGCTTCATCATCTCTTCTGTACAAGCCCAATCCTTGTGCTGAGCGTTCTGAGCAAGAAGCTCCTTCTCAAGAGCCTTGATGCCCTCTGTGTCGCCCTCACCGTAAAGGTTGGTTCTCTTCTCCATAGTCAGCGAATGGAGCCCAAGACTTTGGATATACGATATCAGCATCCTGAATGCTTCCTTCATATCGTTGGTAACCTTGAAAGATCCGCCGGACTCCTTAGCATTCTTCCTCAGCTACGTCTACAACGTCCTTCATTACATCATATCCTTCCGGATGAGCAAGAACTACTTCCATACCAAGTCTTGTGAAAAAGACCGATTACACCCTGAGGTACGGAAAGTGGCTTTCCGTAAGAAGGAGAGTATGCCCAAGTCATAGCCAGCTTCTACCCTTTAAGTTCTCGATTCCGCCCATCTCGTGGATTACGTGTAAAGCGTCAGCCATACACTGTGTCGGGTGGTCGATATCACACTGTAAGTTAACCAGTGTAGGTCTCTGCTCTAAAACGCCGTCCTGTGTCCTGCCTCAACAGAATCAGCAACTTCGTGCATGTAAGCATTTCCTTACCGATGTACATATCATCACGGATACCGATAACATCAGCCATGAAAGAAATCATGTTAGTGGTCTCACGAACGGTCTCACCGTGAGCAACCTGAGACTTTCCTTCATCCAAGTCCTGAACCTCTAATCCAAGAAGGTTACAAGCGAAGCGAAGGAGAAAACGAGTTCTGGTGGAATTATCACGGAATAAAGAAAATTCCTAAGCCGGAATCAAAAACCTTAGTGGAGATGTTTTCTCTCTTAAGTTTCTGAGAGCATCTGCTACATCCCATACTGCCTTTCAACTCATCATCAGACTTTTTCCCATGTAAGGAAGAAATCGTTTAAGTACATCTTGTCAGTCTTAAGTCCCTTAATTTCCTTTTACTAACTCTTCAAACTGCTCGCTTCTATCCATTTTTAATCTCCTTTTAAAAATGTGTTTATCCGATAAAAGCCACATGGCTTAATCTTTATTCTTATTTTGTACCCTCTACTCCGGCATGACCGAAAAGTATAGTACCTGATTTACACTTTAGACTCTAAAGCTTAGTCACAGTAGTACTGTGGAAGTGCTGCGTAGAATGCCGCACAGGTTACAAGGTCCTTCTTCCATGTGATCTCGTTAGGTGCGTGAGCCTGAGCCTCAGCTCCGGGTCCGAATCCGATTACAGGGATACCGTTTCTTCCCATGATGGAAAACACCGTTTGTAGAGAAGGTCCACTTGTCAAGAAGAGGTCTTGGCTCTCTCTCAGCCACTGTATCTACTTCACCGATTCTCTTCTCACCGAAAAGATCCTTGTAGCAGCAACGGAAGCCTTTACATAACTTGTGATCCTCAGGAAGTACCCATGTTGGGAAGTAGCACTCGATTGGGTATACACATCCTGTGAAGGAAGGACGATCATAGTTGTACATAGAAACTACTACATCCTCGCCGTACTTTTTTACTGCAGGAAGCTGTCTGATTTCCTCAAGGCAAGACTCCCAAGTCTCTCCGGCAGTCATTCTTCTATCCAAAGATACAGCGCAGCTATCAGCTACTGCACAACGAGAAGGAGATGTGAAGAAGATCTCGGAGCGGTAACAGTTCCTCTTCCTAAGAAACGAGCCTCTTTCCACTGATCATTGTACTTCGGATTTAACATCTTAACCAATCCGCGGATAGAAGTAGACTCTGCATCTCCGTTGTTGTTTAATGCACGAACATCGGAAAGGATGTCAGCCATCTTGTAGATTGCATTGTCTCCTCTTTTCAGGAGCGGAACCGTGGCAGGAAACACCCTTCACGTCAATGCGGATCTCCATACGTCCTCTCTGTCCTCTGTATAATCCACCGTCAGTAGGCTCGGAAGATACAACGAACTCAGGACGAATCTTGTCTTCGTTGATGATGTACTGCCAGCAAAGACCGTCACAGTCCTCTTCCTGTACAGTTCCTACTACCATAACGCGGTACTTTATCGTTCAGAAGTCCCATGTCCTTCATGATCTTTGCAGCATATACAGCAGAAACGGTTCCGCCAAGCTGGTCGGAAACACCTCTTCCACCAATCTTGGTGTCATCCTCGTAACCGTCGTATGGATCAAATGTCCAGTTTGATCTGTTTCCGATTCCTACGGTATCGATGTGTCCGTCGAAGCAGATCAGGGTCTTTCCGGATCCCATGAATCCCATTACGTTACCCTGTGGGTCAACCTTAACCTCGTCAAAGCCAACCTTTCTCCATCTCATTCTTGATAGTCTCAACGTGCTTTGCTTCGTCAGCGGACTCTCCGGGGTTCTTTACGATTGCTCTCAAGAAAGCACTCATGTCAGCCTTTATAGCCTTCTGCTCTCTTCTTAATCTCTTCCAAAACTTCCTTATTTAACTGTCCCATACTAATATCCTCCTTAGTTATATATAAGCCTCGTTATCCAGGGTGTTGCACAATTTGTTTCTTTGAAAAATGAAGTTCTATCTTACTTCTCTTTGCTTCCCAGATGATGTTCTTCCAACGCTCAGGGTCTGTATCTCCCTCGGTGTTGAAGCAAAGCACCTTACTGTTCTCGTTAGCTGTAACTTCTCTCTTAAATCCTTTGAAGTCATCCTGCTAACATGATGGCAGCCCAATGCACCGAAGCCTGCTGCACTGGACTCTCCGAGAAATACCTGATCGTCTCCCTTTAACGGAGCGTTCAACATTCTCATTCCTCTTGCAAGCAACGATATCCTCAGCAGAGATAAATGCCTTTGCATGATTCTTTAAGATATCCCAGAAGTAATGTTTGGCTCTCCGCAAGCAAGTCCCTGCCATGATGGTAATCATGTCTCCGTCTACAATGCGGATGTTTCGTCATTTGCCACAGCGCCCTTTGTAAAGACAATCTGCAACGGAAGCCTCAACCACAACCATAATAGGAGGGTTCTCCTTGTAACGATTAGCGAAGTATCCAACTACAGCACCTGCCAGAGAACCTACGCCGGCCTGTACGAATACGTGGGTGGGTCTTTCTCCCAGCTGGTCGGCAGCCTCATCCGCCATGGTTCCATAACCTTCCATAATCCATGCAGGAATCTTCTCATAGCCTTCCCAAGCGGTATCCTGTACCACGATTCCGTGCTCTTCCTTCTCAGCAAGAGCTGCGGCCTGTCTTACACACTCGTCATAGTTTACATCGGAAATCCATGCCTTGGCATTCTCAGCCTTGATGTGGTTCAAACGGGTCTCTGTAGAGCCCTTCGGCATGATGATTACACAGTTCTGTCTTAACTTATTAGCCGCCCAGGCTACTCCTCTTCCGTGGTTTCCGTCGGTAGCGGAGAAGAAGGTTGCTGTTCCGAACTCTTCCTTTAACTCTCGGAGGTTAAAACATTGTAGGGAAGCTCGAAATATCCTTTCCGGTTTCCTCGGCAATGTAACGAGCGATAGCGTAGGAACCGCCTAATACCTTTGAAGGCATTTTAAGCCGAAACGATAAGACTCATCCTTTACGTACACATTGCCCAGGCCAAGATATTTTGCCATATTGGGAAGCTTGCAAAGTGGGGTCTCAGAGTACTGAGGGAAGCTCTCGTGGAAGGTTCTTGCCTTCTTTACTTCTTCCATAGACATAAGAGGAAGATTCTTGTCCTCTGTCTTTGGCATTTCGTTAATTTTCCATTTTAAATCCTGCATGGCTATTCCTCCTTTTTTCGCCACTATACTGTTACTTTTTGCTTTGGTCAATATAGCTGTATAAAGTAAATTTGCTGATGCCGTAGAAATTGGAAACCTTGTCCCCTGACTTGGTAATCAGGAAGGCTCCCGCATCCCGTAAGAACTGGATGGCTTGGATTTTTTCTTCCTTATTCATCAGAGCCGGCGGCTTTCCAATCCGCTTCACACTTTGATTAATCAGGTTGTCCAAAAAGGTCATTCACGTTCAAAGGAATCTGTCCGTCCCGTTACTGTCATGGCTCTCCACCGTGGTAATGGACTGCAATGCCGCATCCACATTCATCAGTGCGGTTACATCATAGTTGATGCCCAGAACCCAGCGGTATTTTCCGGTGCTGTCCTTCAGGAAAACTGTAGAGGACTTTAGGATTCTGCCGTCCTGGGTAGTAGTGCGATAGCCCAGATGGTCCACAATGATGTCTCCCTTTTCTATCGCTTCCAGGGTTTCCAGTACCACCTTTGAGGCGCCTGTCTCCTATCTTTCTTCCGCTCACATGTCCGTTGATGATGAAAATGATGGTATGTTCCAAACCTTTACGGAAAGATCATGGATACAAACCTCGCAATCCTTTCCGAACTGTCTGGCAATACTGTGAGCTGTACTCACCAGCATTTCCAAGTCTGCTATCCTCTGTCATTTTCCTCCTTTCTACCGGGAATTTATGCTTTCAAAATCTATCGAAATGCACTACCTAAAAATTTTTATGTACTCCCCTATCTTAGCATTTGTTTTTTTACTTTTGTAATGAGTTTTTTCAAAAATTTTTAGCTCCAAAAATTATGTTCTCCATTGCAATTACTTTCAGGGAATGATAAAAATCCTATCAAATATGTTTTTTTCCCTAGAATTTTCAAGGCTTTACAGCGATTTTTTTAGGGAAAACTGTATACAATTTTTCGCACTGAGCCAAGGGCTCTTAGAAAAGAAAAAGGAGGATTGAGCTATGTTTTTAATCGGAAATGGACGTCTTTTTCACCAGAGACGAAAAGAACAGCTTTTTCGAGAATGGCGCAGTAGTTTGGACAGACAACACTATTGTAGAAGTAGGAGATTTTGAGACATTAAAGAAAAATACGCAGACGCGGAATTTATTGATGCAAAGGGCGGTGTGATTCACCCTGGCTTTTATCAATACCCATGAGCACATCTACTCTGCTTTGGCAAGAGGCTTATCCATCATAGGGTTATGCTCCTAACGGATTCTTAGAGATTCTGGACGGACTTTGGTGGACTATTGACCGGAATCTGACAACGACTTAACCAAACTTTCCGCAGAAGCTACTTATTTAGAAATGTATCAAGAACGGAGTAACTACCATCTTCGATCACCACGCCTTTCTTCGAGAGATTTCCGGATCCCTTTTCGCCATCGAAGAGGCTGCCAGAGACTTCGGCGTGCGTTCCGTTCTTTGCTGTGAGATTTCTGATCGTGACGGTAAGGAAAAGGCACATGCCGCTATTAAGGAAAAATGTTGACTTCGCAAAGCACGCTCTTTCCCTGAAAGGACGACTTCATTAAGGGAATGATGGGTATGCATGCAAGCTTTACCATCTCCGATGAGACCATGGAGCTTTGCTGCAAGGAGAGCCGAAGGAGATCGGATACCACATCCACGTGGCAGAGGACATCTAGACCTTCACCGTTGCTTAAAGGAGCACGGCAAGAGAATCGCAGACAGACTCTATGACTGGGACGTATTGGGGAGAAGACTCTCCTTGCCCACTGCATCTATGTAAATCCTCACGAGATGGATTTGATTCATGATACCAACACTATGGTAGTACATAACCCGGAATCCAACATGGGTAATGCCTGCGGATGTCCTCCTACCATGGAGATTGTACATAAAGGGATTCTTACAGGATTAGGTACAGACGGATACACCCATGATATGATAGAATCTTGGAAGGTGGCTAATATTCTCCATAAGCATCATTTGCTAGGACCCGGGTGCCGCTTGGGCAGAGGTTCCGGAAATGCTTTTTCCAGGGCAATGCTCGTATCGCTAACCGTTATTTTGAAAAGAAGCTGGGCGTATTAGAGAAGGGTGCGACTGCGGATATCATCATCACCGACTATATCCCGCCAACACCGATGAATGCCGGCAACTTAAACGGCCATATGTCTTTCGGTATGAACGGTCGTTCCAGTAGTTACTACTGTAGGAAACGGTAAGGTTCTGATGAAGAACAGAGAGCTTCAGGGAATCGACGAAGAGAGATGCCTTGCCAAGATTCGCGAGGGTGCAGCTCGTTTAGAGAAGAAAATTAACGGTTAAAACGGAATTTCACAAAAAGCAAAGTAGTTTTCTATAGAAGAAAAAGGGTAGCTGAGAACCCTTTTTCTTCTGGAAACTTTTGTTCGCAACATTAATGGGCCATTCTTGGTCAGGCAAGAATACCCCATCAGGGAAAAGCCCTCCTGTAAATCAGGAGAAGACGCAGGATCTTAAGCAGGAGGACTGAATTCCCGAAAAGGAGATTTCCATGAGTGATATTATGACCCCGATTCCCTTTGACAGATTGATGAACTGTATTTTGGTAGAGCATCAACAGGGAGCTGTTTTTGGCATGCAGAAAATGCTACCAGGCAAAAACCTTCAGCCAAACACTCTTTTTGGCAGAAAATTAGAAGGACAGATTGGACCTGCTGCAGGACCTAACACCCAGCTTGCCCAGAACATCGTTGCTTCTTACTACGGCGGCGCTCGTTTCTTCGAGTTAAAGACCGTACAGAAGATGGACGGTAGAGAGCTGGCAGCTTGTGTAGCAAAGCCCTGTATCACAGCAGAGGACGAGTGTTACAACTGTGAGTGGTCCACAGAGTTGGAAGTACCACAGGCTTTTGCAGAGTATGTAAAGGGCTGGTTCGCTTGTAAGGTTATGGCGAAGGAGTATGATTTAGGCGATCCGGACGCTTTCCAGTTCAACATTTCCGTAGGATATGATCTGGAAGGAATCAAGCTTCCCAAGGTAGACCGTTTCATCAATGAGATGAAGGACGCTAAGGACACCGAAATCTTTTAAGGAGTGTAAGGCATGGCTTTTTGGCTAACCTTGACTGTTTCCAGAAGGTGACCAAGGAAGATGTAGAGGCTATTCAGTCCGAAATCATCAACAGCGTTACCGTTTCCACCCTTCACGGCTGTCCTCCTTCCGAGATTGAGGCGATTGCTTCTTACCTGATTCAGGAAAAGCATTTGCACACCTTCGTAAAGTGTAACCCTACCCTTTTAGGATATGAAACCGCTCGTGCAATCTTAGATGAGATGGGCTACGACTACATCGCCTTCACAGACTTCCACTTCAGGATGACTTACAGTACAGCGATGCAGTACCTATGTTAAAGCGTTTGCAGGAATTGGCTAAAGAGCTTTGAACTTAGCTTTCGGTGTAAAAGATTACCAACACCTTCCCTGTAGATGTGAAGAACAACGAGCTTCCTTCTCAGGAAATGTATATGTCCGGAAAGTCCCTCTTCGCTCTTTCCATGTCCGTAGCGAAGATGCTGACCAGAGACTTTAACGGAAGCCTTCGTATCTCCCTTCTCCGGCGGTGCGGATTACTTCAACATTGAGCGTATCGTGGAAGCCGGCATTTGGCCTGTAACCATGGCAACCACCCTCTTAAAGACCGGTGGATACCTTCGTTTCATCCAGATGGCTGAGCTTTTTAGAGAAGAACCTTGCAAAAGCCTTGGGAAAAGGTTGAGCTTTCCTTAGTGGAGAAGATGATTGCAGACGCTAAGAGCGATAAGCACTTGGTAAAGCCTGTTAAAGCCCACTTCCCAACAGAAAGTCCGACAAGAAGGTTCCTTTGGTAGATTGCTATACCATGCCTTGTCGTGACCAAGTTGCCCGATCCACCAGGATATCACCAGCTACGGCCGCTTGGTAAATGAAGGCAAGTTCCAGGAAGCTTTAGAGGTTATCTTAGACAAGAACCCGCTTCCCTTCATGACCGGAAATATCTGTACTCATACCTGTCAGTCTGCTTGTACCAGAAATCACTATGAGACAGACGTACAGATTCGTACCAACAAGTTAATCGCTGCAAGAGGCGGATATGATTCCGTTCTTCCCGGATTAAAGCAGGAAGGTTCTGTGCAGAAGAAGGTTGGTGTTATCGGAGCAGGTCCTGCAGGTATCTCTGCCGCTTTCTTCTTGGCAAGAGCAGGCGTAGAAGTTCATGTTTACGATAAGGACGCTGTAGCCGGCGGTGTAGTAGCCAAACGTTATCCCCGGATTCCGTATCCCTGCTGAAGAAATTCAGAAGGACGTAAACCTGGCTAAGCAGTACGGCGCTCAGTTCCACCTTGGACAGGAAGTGAGCGATATTGACGCTTTCCGTAAGGAAAATAACTTTGATGCTGTAATCGTTGCTATCGGTGCCCACAAGGAAGCTCCACTTGTTCTGGAAAAGGGAGAGGCTTACAATGCCCTTCATTTCTGGCGGACTTCAAGGAGACAGGACGGCAAGTTAAACTTTAGGAAAGAACGTTGTTGTAGTAGGTGCAGGAAACACCGCTATGGACGTTGCAAGAGTCACTGAAGAGAAATGCAGGAGTAGAAAATGTTTATCTGGTTTATCAGAAGAACAAAGCGCTACATGCCTGCGGATCAGGAAGAATTGGAAGAGGCTATCGAAGAAGGGCGTAAACTTCCAGGAACTCCTTGTCCATTTACCCACGAGAACGGTAAGTTACTTTGCCATCGCATGGTACTCTCCGATGTGGATGCTTCCGGAAGACGTTCCGTTAAGGAAAGCGACGAAGTGGTTGAGATTCCCTTGTGATACCGTAATCGCTTCCATCGGTGAGAAGGTAGACGGTTCTTTCTACGAGAAGAACGGCATTGCCGTAACCGATAAGGGACTTCCTGTATTAAAGAAGGAAAGCAATGAGACTTCCGTAGCCGGCGTTTATGCTGGAGGAGACGGTGCTTTCGGCGCTTCCGTAATCGTAAAGGCTATTGCCGATGCGAAGCTTGCTTGTGAAGCAATCTTAAACAAGACCATCGGAACCGACCGTCCTTCTCAGACAACTGACGAGAAGATTTACGGAAAGAAGGGCAATCTTGTAGAGCCGGGAGAAGGGATTAAACCCTGACAAGCGTTGTCTTGCCTGCGACCACATTTGTGAGAACTGCTCGCGACGTATGTCCCTAACCGTGCAAACTTCGCCATCAAGGTTCCCGGCGTAGAGATGCACCAGATTATCCACGTGGATTATATGTGTAACGAGTGCGGTAACTGTGAGACCTTCTGCCCATACAACTCTGCTCCTTACAAGGAGAAGTTCACCTCTTCCACAGAGCCGAGGAAATGGAAGACTCCACCAACGACGGATTTGCATCTCGTTGACAATGATGGAAATGCCATTGTTCGCGTAGGCGGCGAGAAGATGAACTACAAGGTAGGCGATAAGAATACAAAGCTCTTCTATCGTCTGGCTGAACTGGTAGATACCGTTTACAACGATTATTCCTACCTCTTAATCTAATAGAAAAGAAATATAGGACTGCAGAATAAGTTATTGTTTTCATGCAGTTGCAGGTCTCAAAGCTAAGGCGGGCCTCACAGAGCTCGCCTTTACGTGAAGAACTGTAAATATTGAAGCTTTCGGGATGATGCATAGGGGTCTGTAATCGCACGCCCGCTAACTCGCCTTTGTAGTGAAGGACTGTATGTACGATGTGATGTAGGGTCTGTAATCAGGGGCGCAACTGCCTCGTAGCAGCCGAAAAACTCAGTCCCTGTACTTTTTTTCGAAAGCACTGACGGGCCCAGATTGCCCCTTTAGACCCATACTGCATCATCGCTCATATTGATTTTACGTCCTTCACTCACCGGTTTTCGATAAGTTTCGACAGCTCAGATTGCCCATATTATAGATCACACACTGCATCATATCGCTTCATCTATATGATGCAGTCCTTCACCGACTAGGGCTGAGGTTAGTAGGGAGCTCAGATTACCCCGACTTCAGACCCTACATTGCTAAATAAATCGCTATTCTGCAGTCTTTTATTTTCATTTCTTCTTCTTTATTTTGTAACCAAATCTTCCCTTTTCTGTCTTTCCTAATGTGCTATCATTTTAAGGTATTGTAATCTTAATTATTCTAATGTTTTTAAGAATTTACAATAACCCTGAAACAAGTTGAGTGACAAAGCTAAGCTTCTCAAAGCCTTCCATCGTTCTAAGCTTTTAAGAAATAGAAGGAGTGATAGGAGCTTATAAATCTATAAGGAGTGCTAGGATGAACATGTTGAATCGAAATAAGACGAACTGCTGCTTCTTTTATGAAAGGAGCTCTTCTTTCCTTTCCTCTTTCTTTGCTTTTTTTGCCCTTCTCCTTTATTCGGCGTAAGAAAAAGCTTTGCGGAGGAGCATCATTTGAAGTCCTACTATAGCTTATACGGAGCGGATACCGGCTTCCAAAGCTACAGTAACGATAGTCAAAGACAGATGAAAACAGGAAATTATCCCACCGCAGTTAAAAAATCCTTTTAAAGCATCAGCCTGAGGGAAGCACCGGTACCATTCAGTATCAGGTCAACATTTCCGGTAGCGGCTGGAGTAAAACCTATGAGAATGGACAGGTCGTCGGTGAAGGGACAGAAAGCATGCCTTTAGAGGGTATCCGCGTTTTCCCTAAACGGCAGTTTGAAAGATCAGTATGATGTGTACTATAAAACCGCTGTACTGGGCACCTGGCAGGATTGGACGAAAAACGGAGAAGATAGCGGAAAAATCGGTGTGGGAATGCACATTGACGGCATTTTAGTCACTGTGGTTGCAAAGGGGGAAAGCCCCAGAGAGGAGCAGCCGGAGCAGAGCCATAAGGTCTCCAAGAGCAATGTGGACGCTTCCCAAGCCCATGGTTGCCCTGACCTTTGATGATCGGTCCCGGAAAAATATGAAGACCGTATTCTGGCAGCCTTCCAAAAGTATGGCGGAAAAGGCACTCTTCTTCGTAGGGAACCCAGGCAGAAAAAATATCCTTCCGTAGTAAAGCGTGTGGCAGAGGCAGGACATGAAGTTGGTAACCATAGCTATAAGCATGAGAACCTTCCAAAGCTTTCTCAGGCAGGAGCAAGCCAGTCCCTGGCAAAGACCAACGAAATTTTAAGAAAACTTTCCGGTCAATCCGTTTCTCTGGTTCGCCCTCCCTACGGAGCTACCTGCCAGCGTTAAGGCCGCTTTTTACAAAAGCCAGGGACAGCCTTCCATTCTTTGGAGCATTGATACCCTGGATTGGAAAACCAGAAACTCCAAAAGTACCATTAACACCGTATTACAGCACGTAAAGGACGGAGATGTCATCCTGATGCATTCCATCTATTCCCAAAGTGCCGATGCGGCAGAGGTACTGATTCCCGCCTTACAGGAAAGAGGCTTCCAGCTGGTAACCGTATCCGAACTGGCGAAGGCAAAGGGCGTAGACCTGCAGGCAGGACACAACTACGGCTCCTTCCGGAAGAAGGGCTAATCAAAAAAAAAAGGAAATAAAAAAGAGCTGAATTAGTAAAGACATCAGAAGGCTTTTCAGAAAAATAACTTCGGAATAAGGGCCAATCTGAGCCCGCGGGTTCTTGGCTTTTGTTTTATAAAAGCTTAGAACCCCTGCGAGGCGAGGTTAGCGGGAGCGTGCCCCTGTTTCGAAGTTATTTTGTATTGAAAAGCAAAAATAATAGTCTTTATTCAGCTCTTTTTATTTCCTTTTTTCTACTTAGATTACCTTCCCATAAGAAGGTTCTTCCGTACTGCCTCCAGGAAGTCCCTGCAGGACTCGCTGCAGCTGTCCTTGTCTACGGGAATCAGAGCATTGCCGCCGATATCCAAAAGATACAGTGTCTCCATATCTATGATGTTTTTCAGCTCTTCATAGTACACAATCATACTGCTGCGTTCCGTCTTCATCAAAAAGTAGTTTTTATAGAAGGCGATGCTTACCGGTAAATTCAGCTTTTTATTGGAAGACCGATACAGATTCTGAAGTTGTCCCTTATAAAGATAAAACAGCAAAAATGGAACAAGAACCATAAGAATTACCATGCAAATGGCAAAAAGCTATTTCCCATCCAATACTGAGTAAATGCCAAAAGGCCTAGAGCAAACCAAAAGATAAAAACCAATCCCCAGATTTTCTTCTTATAATAGGACATCATGAAACGAATAAACTTCTCTTCACCGGGCAGATATCCTGCGGTATATTCCGGAATCTTATCCCCTGCACGGCGATAACGATGAAGCTCTTCCGTAGTCCATCTTCCGTTTTTCAGACTATCTCCATCCTGCTCTGAAGAAGTATTCTTCTGTCCTGCCTCGGTGATTCCTTCCTTGTTCTGTCCTCTTCTATCTTCAGAAAAATTCTTCTTGATTTTTTTAGTCCCTAAGCTTCTCGGATTCTTCTTCTATAAGATGGTACTGTCCTCCTTGATCTTCTGGCATTCCATCTGGCTAAGTCTTCGGAAAGCCCCACCAGCTCTTCTTCCATGTCTTTATTTTCTTCTGTCGCCATGCTTTTTTTCCTTTCTGTTCCTGCTGTCTTTTTCTTTTGCTCTTTTCGCACGGAAAAATCCGAAGCTTCCCAAGACTTTTTTCCAAGACCGAAATATTGTCCGTGAGAATAGGCCAAAAGCTTTTGCCTTTTCCAGTTGCAAGCGTTTCTTTTTCATCCAATAAGGAAGAGTCTACATGAACCGCCAAGATTTCCGCCAAAGAAACAGGTCGTGACTTCCCAGCTCCAATACCTGCTTTTACTTTACATTCCATATTTACCGGGCACTCTGAAATCATGGGAACGGAAAGCATTTTCCCCTCTTCCTGATGCAAATGCAGTTTTTCCCACTTATTGATATCTCTTCCGGAACGTACACCGGCCTCATCCGTTTCCCGTACCAAATCTTCCGTAGGAAGATTTACTACAAACTCTCCGGTTTCCATCAACATAGCATGGGAGTAACGCTCTTCATGAACGGAAATGGAGAGCATAGCCGGTGTGGAGCAGACTGTTCCTGCCCAGGCCACCGTAAGCATGTTGCTTTCCCCTTTTTTATTTTGACAAGTCACCAGCACAGGAGGCACCGGATACAGCATATTTCCGGGCTTCCACATTTCCTTGGCCATAGAGCTTCCTTTCTTCCAAAACAATACAATTCATTGTATCGAGATTAGGATGGAAATTCTCTTTATACGATGGGGGATGATCCAAATAGGGGCCCACAAAAGCCAGGAAAAAGCTGAGAATTGCTGCCCGAACAACATTGTCAGAACAATTCCCACCACAATGGCGATCAGCTGGGCTCTGGCAAAATTTCGAATATTCTTATTCTTCGTAGCTCCGAGACTCATGATAATCACCACAATAAGTCCTACCAGAGGAATCGCAAAAACCACCTGATATAGGAAGAAGTGAAGTGCCGGTACCACCTTAAGCTCCTCAGGAAGCTCTTCCTCGGAAATATCCCATGGGCCCGGCTTTCTTTCCAAAGTATCTCTGCTGTACTGTTTTTCCATGCTCTGCTGCTCTCCGCCCACAGTGCTGTTATTGTTCTCATATCCCTGTTCTTCCATAGTGTCTCCTTTATACTGTCCTTTTCCAATCCTTCTCCAACCCTTTGTTTATACCATGAATCGACTTTCCGTAGCAAGAAAAAGAAAGCGGAAAACCATCGTTTGCTTTCTGAATTTGTGCATTATATAATAGAAAGAAAAATTTGAAAGGAGAATTTGCTATGTCTTGTACAACAATTTTGCTGGTAAGGATGCCAGCTATGACGGTTCCACTCATGATCGCCCGTAATATGGATTCCGGTTCCGGAGAGTATACTCTGAAGAAAATGATTTCCGTTTCCGGAAAGAATCCTCCCAAGAAATATCGTTCCGTGCTGTCTCATGTGGAGATTCCTCTTCCGGACAAGGCACTGGATTACATTTGCTTCCCCAACGCCTTAAACGATAACGGTATCTGGGCAGGCGCTGGTACCAACAGTGCCAATGTCTCCGTTTCCGCTACGGAAACCATTACCAGTAACGAGCTGGTGCTGGCAGCGGATCCCTTGGTAGTACTTCACAAGGAAGGCAGGGACAGAAATTCCCTGGAGGCATCGGGGAAGAAGATATGGTAGCTTGTCAGCCCCTATATCCATTCTGCAAGAGAAGGAGTCCTTTCGGCTCGGAGAGCTTTTGGAAAAAGTACGGCACCTATGAGATGAACAGAATAGCTTTTCTCCGATACCAAAGAGATTTGGTGGCTGGAAACCATCGGCGGACACCATTTTATCGCCAAAAGAGTTCCGGATGATTCCTATGTGATGATGGCCAACCAGCAGGGCATCGACTCCTTTGATTTAAAGGATGCCTTCGGAAAGCAGGAATCCCACATCTGCTCCAAGGATTTAAAGGAATTTATCGCAGAGCATCATTTGAATCTTTCCTATGAGGAAGAGTTCAATCCAAGAGACGCCTTCGGCAGCCACTCCGATGCGGACCATGTGTATAACACTCCCAGAACCTGGTATATGCTGAAGACCTTGAATCCCCACTGCTTCCGTTATGAAGGGGAAAATGCAGACTTCACCCCGGATTCCGATGACATCCCCTGGAGCATGGTGCCGGAGAAGAAGATTAGTCCCATGGATGTAAAATACGTGCTCTCCTCTCATTTCCAAGGTACCAAATATGACTGCTACGGAAAATACGGAGATACGAGTCATGTGGGACAGTTCCGTCCCATCGGCATCGAGCGCACCTGCTTCCTGTCTCTCCATCAGAACAAAGAAGAAAAGATTAAGGACTTTGGAGTGTATTACCTGGCTTGCCTTCGGAAGCAATGTCTTTAATGCCCTGATTCCCTCTTTCTCCTCCGTTGACAAGATTCCCGCTCACTTCAGCACCACTCAAGAAGGAAGTCAGCACCGACAGCTTTTATTGAACAACCGGCTCATCGGCGCTTTGGCAAATGCTTCCTACGCCATCAGCCGTTTCCACGTGGAGCGCTATCAGAACTCCGTACAAGCCAAGTGCTATCAGTTGATTCTGGAGTGCAAGAAGGAAATTGCAAAGAAAAAGAGAAGTCAGGAAGAAATTCGAGCAATGCTGGAAGAATGCAATGAAAAGATTGCCCGTTGTACCAAGCAGGAAACCGCCGAGCTTTTTGGACAAGGTATTGTTTGAAGCCAGCAGCGTGATGAAAAACTCCTATTCCCGCTCCGACGCTTAGAGGCACTGTAAAGGCGGCATAGGCCAAGCAATCAGTATTTTCCGGTCAAAAGGCAATGCCTAATTGCGAAGCGTAATGCCCCACGATAAGAAGAATTCCCTCATTATAGAAAGAGGTATATTTATGACAACATTGATTTCCGCGGAAGATACTTGGGCGCTATGGACTATTCTGTCCCTTAGCGTGGCCATCTCTATCTATCTGGAACAAAAATATGTCTGGGCCAACAAGATTACCGGCTGTATCTTAGCCACAGTCTTCACTTTGGTGCTGGCAAACCTGAACATCATCCCTACAGAATCACCGGTATATGATGCGGTATGGAGCTATGTAGTTCCCCTGGCGGTACCCCTGCTCCTCTTCAATGCCAACGTAAAGAAGATTTTAAAGGAATCCGGCAGAATGCTGGCCATCTACCTTCTGAGTAGTGCCGGAACTCTCTTGGGGGGCTTTGTGGCCTACTTTAGCTTGAAAAATGCTATCCCCAAGCTCAATGATATTATTCCTATGTTCGTAGGAACCTCATACCGGCGGCGCGGTAAACTTCGTAGCCATGTCCGAGCAGTATGCTGTCCCGGGAAAAACCGTATCCGCTGCCATCGTTGCGGATAATCTTTTGATGGCGCTTTATGTTTTTGTTCTCATTTCCCTGCCCTCCATGGCCATCATCAAAAAGCTGTATAAGCATTTCCATGAAGATGCCCTCTTGGCACAGTCCGAAGAGGACCGGGATAAAACAAAACCATGGTCGCGAAGTTTTGGGGGCAAAAGCATTTCCCTAAAGGACATTGCTTTTGCGGTAGGCATTGCTTTTACCATCGTAACTGTTTCCACTAAGCTCTCCGGAGTCATCAGCGGTTTCTTCTCCGGAAAAAGACGCCTTCAGTCAGTTTATGGGCGGTTTTCTTCGAAACAAATACCTGCTAATTACCACCATTACCATGATGATTGCCTCATTCTTCCCTGAAGCAAATGTCTTCCGTGAAAGGCTCTCAGGAAATCGGTACCTTCCTGATTTACTCTTCTTTGCGGTAATCGGTGCCCCTGCCTCATTCTTTTGATTATTAAAGAATCCCTCACTGCTTTTGGTTCTGGCTTTGATTATGGTAGCGTAAATATGATTATTTCCTGATTTTCGGAAAAGATCTTCGTTCTCCATCGAGGAAATCATCATTGCCTCCAATGCCAATATCGGCGGCCCCACAACAGCAGCGGCCATGGCGGTTTCAAGGGCTGGACAGAGCTGATTATTCCGGGACTTCTGATCGGAACCTAGGCTATGTGATTGGAAATTATCTGGGCATCTTTGTGGGAATGGTTTCTGCATTAAACAAAACTTTCACCGACTTTTGTAAAAGAATCTCATTCTGCATAAAAATACAAAAAAAGCAGAAGAACAAAACACAAAGAAAGCGGAAGAAACAGAAGAAAAAAAGAAGAAAAGAGGCTTGCAAAAATCAAAACTGTCTCCTATACAGCATGAAGACTATGGATATCTTGATTTTTTGTAGGCTCTTTTTCTAGTTCAGTAGCCAATCAATTGCTTTACAACATGAATTCTCATATTCCTCGTCCAATGCCTTTGTCTAAAGTAATCACCATTTTTGTATAATTATCGGGAATTTGCTGTAAAGGCTTCAATTCTCTGTTTCTTGTCGTCTCCTCCAGCATGCTCTCCGTAACTTGTACATAAAGCTTTTCATTGGCCTTTGTAGCAACAAAATCAAGCTCCAAACTAGCTATTTTTTTCCAATAGCAACATCATAGCCTCGGCGCAATAATTCAAAAATATACTATATTTTCCAAGCTATGTCCCCTATCTCTATCCCGAAAACCTAAGAGATAATTTCTTAATCCGATATCCACGATGTAATATTTCCCCAGAGTTCTCAAATACTCCTTCCCCTTAATATCAAATCGCTTGACTTCGTAGAACATAAAGGATTCTTTTTAAAGCGCTTACATAAGTTGCTATAGTTTGGATTGCCGGCCTCCCTGCCTCCTCACGATTTTCCAGCAAATTTTTCCGATACCAGAGTATTGCTCTACGGAATTTAAGGATGTAGTGTTGCTGATATTATCAGCTAAAAATAGTATGATTTTTTTCTAAGAAGCTCCGCATCCGTAATCTGCCGCTGTCTCTTCTTTTTTTCCCTGTTCTAAGATATCTCGAAGCACCACTGTTGAATAGATGCCGTCCAGCATAGTCATCACTCTATCTTGCTCCAAGCCAAAAATCTGCAATTCCGGGCATTCCGCCATAGCGCATATAAGCATCAAGTAAATCTCTTGTTTCTACGATTTCTCCATTTTCCTTCCAGGCACGTTTTTGTTTCCCAATAGGGGTCTGATAGTCTTTCAAAAATATAACCATGAAAGTCTATGAATTCCTTAAAGGACAACGGATACATTTTCACTTCTATATACCTTCCGGCCAAGTAGGTGGAATACTCCGAAGACAAAAGATAGGAATTCGATCCTGTAATATAAATATCGCAGTTAAAAATCTACGCGAAAGGAATTAATCGCATTTTTCCCATTGATGAATTCTTTGTAATTCATCAAAAACAAATAAGTTCTTTGATTCTTTCGAAATCTTTTTCACATAAGCATATAAATCCTTATAACTCATTTCTTGAAATTCTAAGGATTCAAAAATTGATTGCTATAATCTGCTCTTGTTTTACGCCCGAACGCAAGAGATGTTCCTGCATCAACTTTAAAAAGACTGGACTTACCACACCTTCTGATTCCTGTGATAACCTTCACCGGCTCCGTGTCTTGAAAAGCAATCAATTTATTCAAGTAAATATCACGTTCCTTTAATTTTTCTATTCTCGCCCACCTCTTACACCTCCTTTGCTAAAACTTTGATAATAAGAATACCCTAAACTTTTTATTTTTCAAGTTTAGGGTATTTATCAATCAAACTTTTTTTCTATTTTCCTATTCTTTTTCTTGCTCTACTTATTTCTGTGTTTTTATTCTGTTGTATCTGATTCTGTTGTATCTGATTCTGTTGTATCTGATTCTGATTTTTCATATTCTTATCCCTGTTTTTTTCTGTTGTTTGTCTCTCCTCTGTTGTAAAATAGTTCTGTTGTATTTTTTTCTTGTTTGCTGATGAATTTTTAGCTATGAAGGAGGATTGCATGGCAGATTTTCAAGAAAAATTACCTAGGAAACAAATCGACAGGAGGAGCAGGAGCGGGTACGACAGCTGGCCGATGATCCTGATGTACAGGCACGACTCACAAAGATTCGCGGGGAAATGCAGGAAAATATTAAATGGAAAAATTATCTTATCGTTGCGGCCATCGTAGCCGGTTTACTGATTATTGTGTTTAAGTTATTCGGAATTTTGCTTGTAGGGCTCCTTTATTTTTTTGTCTATCGTCCGAAAAAAGAGCAAAGAAACGCTTACTTTGCAAAAGGCGGTAAGAATAACGATGATTTGTATGCGGAGGAATTCCTAAAGCCCATTCTTCAGAAAATCTTCCCAAAAGCAAATCTTGGACAAAGAGGAAGCCTGCCTCTACAGGCCATGAAAAAGGTAACGCCCAAATCAGAAAAATATGAGCCTTTCTTCTTCCTGTCTTTAGGAGATGAGCAGGATACTCGCATGTGTAATCTCTATTCTTCCCACACGGAAACCAGAATTGAGACCAGAGACGGAAAGGAATATGCAAAAACGTTCAGGTGACAGACTTTGTCGGACAGGTATTTTTCCATGCGCTCCCCGTAAACTTTAACGGACAGCTTCGAGTAGTTCCTACCAAAAAACTTTAGTTCTGAAACGAGAAGTACAGGATGCCTATCCCGGAGCCCCTGCCCGGAGAGCAAAAATTGATGTGGAAGATATTCAGCACAACGAAAAACTTCAACATCTACTGTAGCGATGAGCTTTCCGCAAGAAAGTTCTTAAGCCCAAGAGTCTTGACCTGGTTTGACGAACACATTTCTCAAAACGGTCTTTGCGTCTATCTGGAGGGAAATAAGCTGTATATCTCCTTATATACCGATAACTTCATCTTCCCCACACCTCAGACTCCTGAAGAAGTAGACGGCCTGTCCATTGAGAAGGAATATAAGGAGCTTTCGAAGCACTGGATTTTTCTTTTGAATTTTACAAAGGTATTCCAAAGCTAAAAGAAAAAGAGCCTTTTTAGAAAAGTCTATCAAAAGACCGATAAACCCGCATAGCGATGGTTTATCGGTCTTTTTTTCATCAATTTAAGAAGATAATCTCTAATATCCTCCATAGTACATCCCAATGCTCCATACAAAAGCCCAGTGCTATATCAGGGACAGCATCAAGCTTATACCATAGCCCGCAAAGATAAAGCCACCCATAGGAAAGGCATCTTTAATCTTTATTTTCTTTAGAAGCAGAAAGGGGATGAACGTAATCGCACAAAGAATAAAGGAAAAAAGAAGAATGATACAGGCTGCACTGATGCCGGAATAAAAAGCAATGGCAGCATATAATTTTACATCTCCCATTCCCAGTCCCCCCTTTGATAGGAATACCATCAACAGAAGAAAGAGCAATAAAATAAACAGGGAACCTAAGGACTGGAAAAGGAATTCTTTCCACCCAAGGTGATAATACAAAATTTCAATGAGTCCTATCACTACCCCTGCCACCAGAAAAATCAGTACTAAGATATTCGGAATAATGTATTTTTCCCCGTCTACAATGGCCGCTACAGCCAAAATAAAATACAACAAAGTCAGACGAACGATAGCAAAAGGTATCTACTGCATTCTGTGCCGTAAAGTAGCCCAATACAGCGGAAAACAGAATAAACAATCCATACAATATATTTTTTGCCTTTTTATCGAAAATCGGATGGGTTTCCTTTTTATTTATCCCCCTGTCCTCTTGCTGTTTTTGATGCCATACCAGTAAAATGTGGCTTAGCTTAATAGCTAACACAGAGAGAAGCAGATATAATACACCGATGCCTATTTTTTTAAAAGCCATGTTTTCCCCTTTAATAGTCTCTCCAACTCCCACAAATGAACTCTTCACCTTCTGGGATAAGTCCAATGGTTCTGTTTTAAAAAGATTAAACCAAAACTTCATCTTGTACTTGGCAACAAGGGTTAAGTCGCCGTTATTGACTGTCCCGCTAAGCTCCATGTTCCCTACAACGCCCAATTTTTTTAATTTAGTATAAGCACTGAGTTTATTTCCATCCCTGGTAAAATAGGAATAAAACCCTATCCTCCAATACGCCGGAAGAAACTGTTTCATTCTTGTGCTAGCTTTCCGCAGAAGAAAAAGCTTTGGTCTCGTACAGCATAACGCTCAAATCTTTGCAAAATAGTGCTCACACTGGTATTCTCCAATCTTATCTTTTCATTCCAATAAGGATCCAGACTCAGACTATTAGCCGTTTGCACCAAAGTATGCATCACTTGATTCTGCGCCGAAAACACAAAGAACACACCATTCAATGCCATAAATAGAAAGCAGAATATGGGCAAGATAATCGCCGCCTCTAGGGTAACGGAAGCTCTTTCTCTAAGAAGCGTCTCTTTAAGATTGTTTTCAACGGTATCTTCAACGTGATTTCGATTGCTCTTCATTTTATCGTTTTCCTCTTTTCCCATCATGAGTCCTCTCCAAAAGAAGTAACCAAACCGAATAAATCCTTTCCAAGACTAATAAAGGAATCTATCACTCCTGCAACCTTGGAGAGATCACTTATTTTATTATTAAAATACTGGCTAAAATGGACCGTATTGACGTAATGAAGCACATCCAGGGTTGAGGCAACTGCCACTACTTTTACTTTGTTGGATTCTTTTAAGCCGACTTTCTCCAACAAGGGTGCAAAAAGAAAATCAAAGCTTTTTTCCGCTTCCAGTACATAATGGCATCGTCCAAGATCATCCGGAACTCTCTTTACCCTTACCGTTTCCTTACCGCCACCATTTCCGCCACTGTACTTCGTAAGTCTAAATCCTAAAAAACTACTTGCTTTCTCATTTCCGTGTATGAGAAGATTAATTTGTTTCAGACTGAGATAGCGATACAAGCCTATATTTTCAATATCTTGTACTGTTATCTCCTCTTTGTATTCCAAGCCTTCGTATTTATAATTCTCTGCCACTCTCACTACCGCCGCATTGCAGGCCGCTGTAAACATGTTTCGCTGATACAAATGAACGGATAAGGCCAAAAACATAAGAATAAAGATAGAAAATATCATTCCTATCCCCCATTCCAGCATTATGGTTCCTCTTCACTTCGAACATCCATAACTCACCTCTTTTTGTTCCCATTGTTTTCATTTCTATTTAGAAAAACCGATGCCATAGCCTTTTGCTTCCTGACTTAAGTCTTTTAGGTAGAGAGCTTTTCCACCGACCACTCACTCAGCTTCTTCTTGGTGTCCGGCACCGGAAACATATATTCATTGGTATATTTGCTGATGTAAAGCTTTATTTCCTTTAGATAGGCACAAAGTCCCTGATCTGAAATCTGCTCATCAAACCAAGCCAGAACACTTGGACTTAAGAACTTTTCAGCAAAGCAATCTCATCCGTACAGTAAATGTTATAATTCTCATTGTGCCGCACATCCTCCACATCAATCTTCTGCTCTCCTCCAAGGCTCCCTGCATATTTTCCTGGGTCTCTATATTCAGATGCGCAAGTCGCTTTGTAGGCACAATCCGTACATGCCCTTGATAAACTTCCGTCAGAGTTAGAGCATACAAAAATACCCTGGAAATCCGTCACTTTCTTAATTCGTTTTTCATCTCCACTCTTGTACTCTTCTTCATGCCAGGTATACAAAATTACAAACACTAAGGTTTCTGTTCATCATGAAATTTCAGTGCATAGAATTGATTATACTTCTCTGACTTGGGAACCGCATATTTTACATCCTCTATAGGCTCTTCTCCCAGGAGTGAATCTTAGCTTTCGAAGTATTGCTCTCAGTATCAGATTAAGAATCTGTTCTGTATAGATATCATCCAAATCGATATCACTTTTGCTCTTAAAAAAGGGGATGATGATTAAGACAAACAGCAGGACTACTGCCAAAGGAAAGCCTGCACGACGAGGCAGATAGCACAACACGAAGAGACAAATTAGTCCCTTGGCAGCCCATGTCTCACACCTTGCCTGTCTCTTTTTACAAGTTCGTCTTTTATCAGTTTATAGTTTTTAAACTCTTCAGTGCGTTTAAGTTCCTTTTAATTTCTCTACTTCTTCAGCTGTTAATGCCATTTTTCCTATTTTCTCCTTTAAAATTGTACTTCCGTGAATGCTTTCACCCCTGATGCAATTTCTTGGCCTTCCCTTATTTCTCCTCTATCTTACATCGATAACTGATAAAAAATATTTACCGTATCCCTAATCTCTTGATTCAACTCTTTAAGGCTGAGTGCTGCTTTTTCTACTGACCATGCATCCAGCATTTTCTGTGTATATGGCACCTGGAACAGATAGTGATCCTGATATACTGAAATAAACAGCTTATTTTCTTTCAAATATAATGATAATCCTTCTGTTCTCTAATACCCAAGCGTTTTCGTACAATCAAGTGTAAACCCACCTGTGCTTTTTGTAATGGGCACAAATTCATTTAATTGATACTCTGTGGTAGCTGTAATCCCGGTATAAGCTTTACTCAAATGATAATCCGTTTTTTCCTTATACTTTTCCTTTGCCTCCAATTGCACAAGGTTCTGTAACCGCATAAGATACTGATCTTGATTTGTTCCTAAAAGCATCAAAATTAAACAATGCTCCCCATAGTCCAGCTTCATAAAGCCTCGCTTATCTTTTAAGCCCATGGCCTCTGTGGCTGTGGTTTCCTTTGGTTCTTGCGGAACAGTATTCCCTGAGTTGGAATTATCATTTTGGGGCTTCGTACTATCCTTTGTAGTTTTCGATGCATTGTTCTCTGAATTGGAATTATCATTATCTGGTTTTGTAGTATCCTTTGTAGCTTGATGCATTGTTCTCTGTTTTAGAATCGTTGTTATCCGATTTTTTACTGCTTTTTGGCTTAGCTCCGAATGTACTCTTTATTTTATTTTTTGCTTCTGCTGCGATCTTATCCGCTGTATCCTGAGTGCCCTTTTTGATTTGTTTTGCTGTTTCATCATTTAACCCCCTACACTTTGAAAAAAATCCTCGATAAAGTTTGATATGCCTTCAGTAGACATATAGGCCTTCATCTTAATAAGACTAACGGATTGTTTGTTTACCAAAAGTATCATATCTATAAATGACTCTAGTAAAAGAAGTATCACAAAAACAACTACTACAAAGGGACCGGTAACACTTGTTTCTGTAATCCAGTCAGAACTTGCAATAGCCGGGAGATTAGAGACCAATCTTAATAAGAAGCCATTAAAGAAGGTACCCACCTGTGCACCTTTTTCCGAGTTGGAACCGGTTAAAAGATACTCCAGCTCTGCTCCCTTGTAGAGTTTGTCACTTCCTTCCACATTATCCATTTTAGGATAATGCCAGAAATCTCCGTCTAAAAACCGATATTATAAGTACCACTGGCCATTTCAAAAATATTACTATACTCATATCCCGTTAAACTGGAACCATCACTATAATTGGTTCTATTTGGCATATTGTAAACACCATAGCCATAGAGCAGAAAATTCTTCCCCAGGGACTCTCCACCGGAAAGTAGACGTCCAAGATTTTGTAGCCTACTGCTTGCCCAATCAAATATACCCTTAAAGAAGGTGACTAGGCTCTTCAAAAAAGTTCCAAGAGCTGTTAATGTCGCGAAAAAATCTCCATCTGCTACCGATATCAAGAATTCCCAAATAGAAGACAGTAAATCCACAACGCTATCCGTTATTTCCGCTGTCCCCAAGTCCAGCACCCCGCTTTGATTAATCAACTCACTGGGATCCAAATTAGAATCTAAGGAACCGTCATATAATACTTTTGTCCCTATAATCTGATACAATAAGTCCTTAAGACTTCTTACAAGATCAATCGTAGAATCTGAGCCTTTTAATGGTATTTTCCATTTCTCCATATAAGGCAGCCGTTATTTTATCAATACTTTCTGCTTCAGAGAGAACAATATATCCTTCAATTTTATCATCTGCTTCAGCAGAATAAGACTCCAGTTTTTTAGCCTGTTCTTCTAGCTTTTCATCATCTTCTTTTCCGTCATTATATATTTCCTTTTGCTGGTTATCTATAAATTTTTGAACCTGATTATTCATTACATTATAAGTGGCAAGAAAGGGATCCTCTATTGCATTTTTGCCGTGCTGATTCTTATAAAATTCTTGGGTATTGCTCAGCAGTTCATCTAATCCTTTTTGCAAATTTTTCCTTGCTTTTTAAAAATCTCTCTCTTTCCCTTTTAAAGTAGAAAGCCTCTCTTTAGATTATCGAGTAGCTGTACCAAAGGCTCTGGCCTTGCTATCTCACCTCACTAATGTAAGAATCCAAAGAAATCTCTTCTCCATTATCTTTCCTGCTTCTTGCCCTTCTAAAGCTTGATACGCATCATCGTAGGCCTTTCTTGCTTCTTTATACTTTGTTAAATACTCTCCGTATTTCTTTGCTTCATTAGAGAGTTCTTTTAAAGATTTTTGCCATATTGATAGCAGAATCCGTAATATCAATTACATTGTTTCCACTATCCAGTAAATTTTTGCAAATCTGTAAAGGATTTTTATGGTAGTAATCCAATAATTCTTTTATATTTAAGCCCTCTTCCAACGTATTGATGGGTACGGAAAGCTCACTGTACTCGAATACCTCCTGCCTTAATACTAAAGGTTCAATAAGCGAGTTTTTTCCCTCTGCCGATCCTCCCGCTAAGCTAATGGCCTTTCCGAAGCCTTGGACGTTCGCTTCCAGATAGCTTTGATAACGAGAATCCAAAGACTCCTCCTGATCCTGTCTCACCGCCATAAAGCCGAAACGTTCATCCAAGTAGGGGTCATAATGGGCAAGGGCAGAAAAAATAGAGCTTCCCATCAACTCTTCAATAATGGCTTGTGCGCTTTGTATTCTGGCATATTCTACAAAAATCAAAGTACACATCAACAAAGGGGAAACAGTTAATGCCAAAAAAATAGAAATCATTCCCTTTCCCCATTGACATGAGAATACAGAAAGAACTTTAGTTTTTTTATGAAATTCTAAAATATTCATGGGAACGATTCTGTTCCTAAGCTTTGGAATGAAAAATTACCGGTAAGAAAAATAATCCATAGAATAAGAGTCATAAAATTTTTCATGACTCTCCCATGGAAAGAAATACACATTGAAAACTTTTTCCATCTGTCCCCCTGCATAAACGCATCTGTTTAGGTAGGGAACTGCCATTGTTATTTTTTTCTATACATATTACATAACTTTAAACAATTCCCTATTATAGTTTATACTAACTTATGAATTCTATTTTTTTCAATATTTATATTAATTTATTTCTATTTTTATCTATAATTAATGCCATTAAAAAGCTATCGGGAGTTTGACAGTTAATTAGTTCCAAAAATCTCCTCAGGCCTTGAAAAGCCTGACTGCAAGCTCCATCACGTTTACCGTGCACTGGAAATCCTTGCAAAGAGATCATCAAGAGCCCATAAATGGCGTAATTACGCCGTTTATGGGCTCTTGGCTCTTCTCAACTGTCAAACTCGGGATTATAAAGTTTTTCTCCTTTGTTCTGTCAATTATTTTCTGCCTTAAAAACAAAAATCTAAATTTCCCTATCTTATCTTTCCTCTCAGTCTTCTCCGCTTCAGCTCCTGTAAGAGGCTTGGGCCGTTGACCAGGCAGGACAGTCCCATTAAGCCTGCCACAGTAGCGATGGCGGCATTTCTGGCAAAGTTTTTCTGAGAAATAAGACGAAGCAAAGGATTGTTGGTAATCACGAAGTCGGAAACTCCTTTCGGCTTTCATTGCCGGTCGCATCTCTTGCTACCACCAAAAGCTTATGTCGTTTTCCTTTTCTCCGAAATCTGCAAGGGAAGCTGTCCTTGCAACCGCTTCCTGCAAGCTCTTGTCCCTCCAGCTTAGTTCTTCCGTTCCATCCACGGTGGCATCCACCTGCTCCAGCCACAGGTTATCCTGTACGGATAAATCCAGATCCAGGGCATCACCACGGTATACCCCCTGATTGTCCACATTGGAAAGCAGGATTCTGGGTGCTGTTCTGTCGATACCGAAGCGAAGCTCTGCCCCTCTTTCAATCTGTTCCGTACTGGCCAGGTTGCCCGCCTTATCTTGGGAAGAAATCTGCAAATGATACAGACCTTCCTTGTCAAAGTTATCCTTCTTAATCAGATAATCTCCTCGATACCATTTTCCGTTTCCGCCGAGCGCGTAGTCTGATACCCGCCCCTCGGAAAGGGCATGCTTTCTCCTCATTTCTAGTAAGGTCAAAGCAGAAGACAAGACCTCATCCGCATTGATTTCGAAATCAGAATCTCTTCCCCTCTTTTCTGATAGCTGCCCTGCAGTGCCTTCGCCCTGTCGGACAGAAGATAGGTGGAGCCGAAACGATTTACGGAGAACCAAAGCTCCTCCGTAGTTTCATTTCCCGCCATATCCACAATCTTTACGGAAAGACGGTAAACATCGTCCGCCTCCGGTTCCTCCGGGAAGTTTTGAAGGAAAGATTTCTTCTCTCCTGCGGAGCTTTTGGTAAACAATGCCCTCTTTCTCCTCCTGCTTCTGCTTTTGGAGACTCGGGTTTCCCTCCATAGACTTCTGCATAGGAAGGTTTAAGGCATCTGTTCTGGCTATGGAAATGCTGCCGCCCTGCTGAGAAGACAGCCCATGCTCTCCATGTACCTCTCCTACAAGCTTCAAAGACAAAGCATCCTGATCCAGATAGCGATCCCCATAAGAAATCTTTGGGGCTTACCTCTCCTTATTGGCAGACTCATTCAAAATATCACTAATCGTCAGACTGGGAGCCGTTCTGTCAATAACAAAATGATCTTCGGGATAAGCCTGCGCCTCATTTCCCGCCAAATCCTTCACCCGGATGTTGAACTGATAGTCTCCATCCTCTTCATAGGAAATGCTTGCCTGATGATGAAGCTCGGAAACGCCCCGACCTTCTCCACTGCTAAAGGAAGACAGGGCCTGCCATGTCCCTCTCGGCCGCCATCCTTCAACACGGAATAGTCCACAAGATCCGAACGGAAATTTTTTTCTCCTCAATGGAAATCTCCGCCCTTCTTCCTTCCTTTATAATAAAACTCATGGTTCGCGGTATTGTTGTCATAGCTTACGCTAAGAACAGGTGCGGTTTTTATCCACGGTGAAATCCAAAGCCGCCTGGGTTCCCTCTGCATAGACCAAGTCTTCCATGGCATTTCCGGCCAAGTCCTCTCCGGTGATGTAAAGCTGATAATCTCCGTCCTTATTGAAGTAAAGACGACTTTCCCATCTGTCGCTGTTCTCGCTTCCGGAAACCTTTTGGAAGGAATCCCTTTCCACCTCCAAAAGCTTGCTGTCCTTTCCTCCCTGCCGGGTCTGTAATCAAAAATCTTGAAGGCATCCTCTGAGAAGTTTCTCTCCTCTACCGTAATGGTAGCCGTTCGATTTTCTTTAAAATAAAACTCATTTTCCACACGATTGTTGTCGAAAGATAATGTGACTCTCGGCTTTGTAATATCAATGCTGAGACGCTCTTCCTTCACCGTCTGATTCCCTGCATTGTCCACCGCCTTGATTTTCAGTAATACGTCATTACTGTTGTTGTCCTTAGCCAAAATCGTAAGAGCATGAGCATCATCATAGGACTTCTTTAAGTCGTTTAACTGGGGCTCCTCCTTGGAAAAATGATAGAGAGAGCCTGCCTGGGTTTCTATACCGTCTCTGTAAACGGTATAGGTCACATCCTTTAAGCCGGCATAGCTGTTTCCGGGACTGGGCTCCGTTACGGAAATGCCTACCCCCACATCCTTCTTGTAGAGGCCGTTCTTCTCCTCTTCCTTAGGCAAAGTAATGTGAATTTCCGGATTCTGCTGGTCTAAAATTACCCCATCAGAGCTTAGGTAATACTGGTTTCCGGCCATATCCTTTAAGTGGACATAGGTAATAAAGGTCTCATTAGGAGAGATTTCTTTGGACCAGTAACCGTCCTTTACTTCGCCGGTAACATTCTTAAATGCAGAACTTGCCTGCAGGTCTGCAAGACTCATCTTCTCCCTTGTCCGAAGAACTTCCACCAGCCCGACACCGCTTGAGTTATCCTCCGCCTGCAAACGAATGACCTGCTTCTTATTGCTGAATCGACCAAAGCTGATACGATCCAGGAGCTTGGTCCAAAGGGTTCCATCCTTGGAACGATCCCAATCACCAATCTTCAAGGCACCTGTGGGGGCTTTTCTATCCACCACAAAATCAAAGGCCGCCTTGGTCTCTCCTACTTCGATGGGGGCATTTTCATTGCCCGCCAAATCCTTCACCTTTAGGCCAAGATGATAAATGCCGTCTTCGGTAAACTCTACCAAGCAGGTATATTTATTTCCTCTTGCGTCCAGCTCTCCGGGTTCTTCAAATATGTCTGCATGATTCCTTGCAGTAGATACCGGATTCCCTGCCTTGTCCTTTACGGAAAAAAATCTACCTGAAGAGAAGAGAAATCCAGGTGGGCATCCTCGATTTCGATTTGTCCCTTTCTGACTTCTCTAAAGTATTTTTTCATTGGCCAGGCCGTCATTGGACAAAGTCAGCCGAATCTTAGGGGGTGTTTTATCCACTACCAGGAAATTGAGGCACTGGCCTTCCTTCCGGAAAGGTCGGTAGTATCCACCATAACCTCATACTGTCCGTCCTCTGTGAAATTTAGTTCAGAAGAATATAGATTGGAATCGGATAGCTTTTCCTTCTTCCACGTAACCGTATGATTTTTAAACTGTTGCACGCCTCTTGTCGAAGCCAGAGAACGGGGATGAAGAATACGCCCGGGCATAGTGCTGGGACTTACTGGCATAGCCAGAGATGAAGGCGAACTTTTCACAGTATCCGGAAGGAAATTATAGTTAAGGTGGGTATCATTGGTACTAAAATTTTCTTCTAAAAATCTTTGTTGTAAATTTGACATCCTTCGCAAAGTACCGTACCTGACCACTTTCGGAAGAAGGGTCAAAGAAAAATCTTGGGATCCGTATGATCCACAGTGATAGCCAGTTCTCCATTCTTCTCCAATCCTAAAGTATTCTTCCATTCTAAAGGATTTCGGAAGGATCCTTATAGTCAAAGGACAAACGATAATGTCCTTCCTGGGTGAAAATTCATTGTCAAATCATTCTGTTCCCCATTAGGCATGATTTGTATGAAAGAAGTAGAATTGTCCTTTAACAAGCTCTCTCTTCCATCACTAATGAAAGTAGAATTCTTCTTTAATGTGAGAGCTTCCCTATTGCCCTGCACTCTATAGGAACTTTCTTTGTCTTCTCCATTTCTTCTGCTATAAACCTTCAAAGAAAAATCCTGATCCTCAGGAAAAAAGTTCTTTTCTTCCACGTTCAGAGTTAAAAATGCCTTATCTTGAAAATAAAAGTGGTCATTAACTTTCTTACCCTCAGGCTGAAAATCAAAGCTTCCCTTTGGTTTTATTGTATCCACTACCAAATACTTATCGGTTTTAAGAGGCTGATCTTCATTTGTATTGTCTGCGTTATCTACCGCGAAGAATACAATCTTTCCCCTGAACTGAGGATCAATCTTGATTTTTGCAATGGCTGTGAAATCATAGGGTCTGCTAAATCTCTCGTCATTATCCGTAAGCTTGTACAAAGTATTTCCCTGATGAACAATCCCATCACTATCTTGTAGGTCAAAACGATAACAGATGGCGTACCATCCCGGAACGCTCATCCCTGGCTTTTTAGTTCCACTTCCAGTGTGTCTTTATAGAAGTCATAGCCCGCAAGGGTTTTGACTCTGGACTCTTGTCCGTCCTATAGGAAATGGAGATAAGCTCCGGCTCAGTAGTATCAATATTATACTTTTTCAAGTACATACGCTTTACCAATTTCTCCGTTAGGTTTCTTGATAAAAGTTCTCCTTCCAAAGCACCGTCTTTTTCCTCAATTGAAAAGCTTTTTTTCCCACTTATTCTTAGTGTCATCCCAAGAATCACTATCGGAAATGCTATCATTTTTTGACTTAGGGGAGAATATTATATTCGTGTTATACCAGCCCTTATCATTAGCTTTCCCTTGCTTATCTATGAAATTAGAGAAGTCCGGATAAACCACATTAATCTCCGCATAAATGGTCTTTGGATCATAATTTCCTGTTGGGTCAACAGATGTAGCAGATATTAGGACAGGACCAACTTTACTGTTTTTAAAAGTAAGGACTCCTGTCTGTGCATTAAAAATCAGCAATATCCTCTCCTGCTTCAAGCTTATAACTTACACTCGTGCCTGTAGCGCCTCTGGTACTTACGCGAAAAGAATGTTTCCCTAAAGTCCATCCTCTTTCCTGATTCTCCTTTCCGTAATGCACGGTATACCGGAATACCTTATTCCTCCCTTTCTTCTTCACTTGGCTGTCCAAAAATCTTTTTAAACTAAAGGAAAATTGGTTCTGGTTCCCTGGGGGTAATCGTTATATAAATTATCTCCGGTTCAGCTGCATATATTGTTCCATCCTTAGGGTCTACCCAATCATCTACTCTGGCCTCTATTCTAGCCTTTCCAATATGCCTCATTCTTATTATGCGTCTATTTTCATCAAGTTCAATAGAAGCATTTAATTTCGGAGAAACAATAGAGTAGTAAACCTTAGCTTTAAATATTTCATTAATTTCCGGCTGAATCTTCACCCTTTTTTCAGTGGTATTTTAATATTTTTATTTATAATGATTTCTCCATTAAAGCGTTTTTACAACTAAACTCCGACGAGCTTCTAAAGCAGTGTGATTGGCGTCCTCGGGTACTCTGAGCGATGATGGTATATCTTCCGGAAGTACCAACTAAAAAGCAGTAGGATCATAAATCCGAGTTCTATCTCCCTGAATTCGCAAGGTAATATTCTATTTGGGGTACAGTTACATCCTCTTCCTCACTGGCCTTTTTGATAGTATGCTTCCAAAGGAATAGGATTGCTTTCCCTCCTTCAAAAATTACATCATTTACCGGAGGAAATACTAAGTTTCCTTGCCACTGCTTTTTCTTTTCTTTATCCAACTGTAGATTTATAGTGTTCTGCAACTTATCCGGTAAATTTCCGTCTGTAATACGTTCTTCATATAAACCATCCGTTTCATATGACTCATTACTGCCTCGTACACGAATCTCTATCGTATAGTTTGTAGTCATATAGTTCGACGGAATTATCTGGGAAATTTTTTTCCATCTTGATTGGTTTGTCCGGTATAAAAATAAAACTTTCTGAACAATTCCATAATCCGGATGTATATCGCTCGAAGGATTAACTTCACTATAATTCGAACTGCTATAATAATGTGGGAATCCGTCACTCTTATCCCAGTTGACTTGTTCTTTAGTATAGTTATCGTCCTGTTCTTTTCCGGAAGTACTGGAGCTAGTCTTTTTCGTTACCTTCATCTCCAATAAAAAGAAGCTGATACCTTTTCCTCCTCATCTTCATCCATCACGGAAGAAGACAGCACGTTTTCATCTGTCTCTTCTGTCTTTTTTTGCATCGATTTTTATATACAACAAGCTCCACCTCCACCTTGATTGAGCCGGCTCGTTCTGAGTTATGATCTACAAAGGAAAAAATCTAGTTTTGTAACTTTCTCTTTTTCTTGACTCCTCTACTTGACTTCCCTCCGCTTTCCATTCTACAGGAAACTGGAAAAGCACTTGTAATATAACAAGGCACAAGGCGACCAACCTCTTTCCTCTCTTCCCAAAGATAAAGCTTTTCATAAATTACTCCTTCTTCCACAAACCGAGACAGAAACATTTCTTCTATCTCGGTTTCTTTTGCCTTTTGCATTGTTGAATTTCTGCTTAGAATTACTATTTTTCTATTTTAGCTTTTCCCTGAAATAGAGTATATAAGCATTTCTATAAAAACATAATGGCTGTTTTACTGTTTTTGCACTGCTCCATTCACTACCCATCTTCCTTCCGAATCCACTGTAAAACCATCGGGAGTAGTGGTGTTTCTATAGAGAGCACCTTCATTCTGTCCTTGTGAGTCTAAGTAGTAGCAGTTTCCGTCAATCCACTGCCAACCGGTAAGCATCCTGCCCTTCCAACCGTCAGAGTTTGGGAAAAGATAGTATTTACTGCCGTTTACCTCTACCCAGCCTGTAGCCATATAGCCGGAATCCAGGAAATAGTACCAGTAGGACTTTCCATTATAGGCTTCATAGCCCCAGCTGTTCTTCGGATAGCTTCCGTCCGGTCTTTTATACCACCAGCCCTTTTCATCCTGTATCCACTGGCCTCCGGATAAAGAACGGTCTACGCCAAGTACCTGTCCGGTCAAACTACTGCTGACCTTAAAGCTTCCGGAACCACCACCGGAACTTCCTCCTGAGCTAGCGGAGCCACCACTTGATCCACCGGAACTACTGGAGACAGCTTTAGAGGCAGAACCGGAATTGCCTGTATTGCCGGAATGATTTTCTTTCTTCTCTACTTTTACCGCATCGAAGAAAGGGGAAGTTATTCTTGTAATGGTTGATATATTATGATCGGGGATAACCCTACGGACTTCATAGGGCTCATTATTGACATAAATCTCTGTACCTTGGCCATAAGTATCATCAGTCTCCGACACTAAGAAACGATAGTTATCCACTGTATAATAAGGCTGTATTACATATAGTACCTTATAACGGCCTTCCGGAAAAATTCTGTCTTCTTCCTGCGTAAACCTGAGATTTCCGTTTTTTCCCGCTTCATTCGGATAACTTTCTAAATAGAGTTTATACTGATCCAGGTTTTTGGGAAAATCGTTACGAAAATTCATAAGAAAAGGCTGTGGCAAATCCTTAGGCAGAAGCTCCGTACCATCTTTTAAGACAATCTTCTCCACTTGAAGTGTTGCCCTCTTCGTAGTATCACCTGCCTTAACATTATGGATGTCAAAGCTGGAACGGAGATATACTTTCGCCATAACCTTTGCTTCCTTCACGGTAAAAGTTTCGCTTTCAAAGGTATAATATTTATACTTTGCATCTTCCCGTTGAGTAGCTTTCAAATTGTCTTGATCATAACTATGTACCCCTTTCTGATAAAAATACCTTTCCTCCACAGAAACACTTGTATAAGCAAATATACCATCTCCATCCTGTTCTGCTATTGGTAAAATATAAAATTGGCTCTTCTTTCCTTCAGCAAGTGTATATACATAGTGATACTCCCCGGGGTAAAGTAGTTGAGATTGTAAGGAACCCACTGACCATTTACTTTCTTTTCCACTTCCCTCTCCGGGAGAATTTTATAAAGATCCGGGCTTGGATTATTGATGACTCCAGGCTCATTTCCTCTTAAAACGACACCTGTTACGTTTACTTTTTTATCTCGAAGCACTTTCATATGATCTCTTGCCGGAAAGTCCCAATCTTCAAATGATACAGTCACCCTTATAACCTTATTGTCAAGGGATCTCGTTACTGCAGCACTTCTAAACCCTGAATATCCGGAGTTCATTACCGTAGAGTCTGTTCCTCTTATATCTTCTGTAGAGCCTTCTGTAGAGTCCTCTGTAGACTCACTCTTTCGCTCAGCAAGCTCCTCGAGGTCTTCCGCATCAGTAGTCGACACTTCTTCCTCTATGGACTCAGTTTTCCCTTCCACAGCAGTTTCTTCCGGAAAATCATCTAATCCTTCTGCAGTTCCTGCTGTTTCAGCAGTTTTTTCTACCTCCGGAACGTAAGTATCCTTCGTAATACTATCCGCATAGCTTGCAGGGACAAAAAGCCCTGTACAAAGTACCGCACTCAGTCCTAAAGCCAGCATGTTTTTTCTTCTCATCTCCATCGTCCTTTCTTATTTATTGCCATTTCACGATATAAAATTATACTATATTTCTATCCATTTGTGGGAATTTTATTGTTTTTGCACTGCTCCATTCACTACCCATCTTCCTTCCGAGTCTACTGTAAACCCATCGGGAGTAGTGGTGTTTCTATGAGAGCACCCTCATTCTGTCCTTGAGAATCCAAGTAGTAGCAGTTTCCGTCAATCCACTGCCAACCGGTGAGCATTCTTCCTTCCATCCGTCAGAATTTGGGAAAAGATAATATTTGCTACCGTTTACATCCACTCCAGCCTGTTGCCATATAGCCGGAATCCAGGAAGTAGTACCAGTAAGACTTTCCATTATAGGCTTCATAGCCCCAGCTGTTCTTCGGATAGCTTCCGTCCGGTCTTTTGTACCACCAGCCCTTTTCATCCTGTATCCACTGGCCTCCAGATAGAGAACGATCTACACCAAGTACCTGTCCGGTCAAACTACTGCTGACCTTAAAGCTTCCGGAACCACCACCGGAACTTCCCCCTGAGCTAGCGGAACCGGAAGAACTCCCCCCTGAACTGGAGGAGCCGGAGGAACTACCGGAGTTTCCGCGAGAAGAGCTGGCGGAGTTTCCGGAACTATTATTGGATGGATTTTCTACTTTTTTAGCATCAAATAAAGGAGAGGTTATTAATGGTACAGGTGTTAAATCAAATTCAGGTTCCGCAGGAATAGTGGTAGTGTATAGCTCATTGTTGACATAGAATTCCGTTCCATTCCCATAGTTATCGTCTGTTCCCTTTACCAAAAGACGATACTTGTCTATTTTGTAATTTTGTTGAAGCAAGTAAGAAATCTGATAACGCCCCGGAGTAAAAGTCTTAGTCTCTTCTACATTTGGGACATTTCCTATATAGCCTTCCTCAGTTTGAACTCTGCCCAGTAGTAGCCTCCATTGGTCTAAGTTATTGGGATAGCTATTATAAGGATTTGTGAAGAATAATGGATTTTTATCCGGTTTAATCTCTGTACCATCCGTTAATACTATTTTTTCGGTTGACAGAGTAGCCCTCTTCATCAAGTCTCCTACATGAACATTGTGAATATCAAAGCTGGACTTTAGATAGACCTTGCTGATTGTCTTTTGGGCTTCTACTGTGAATTCCTTACTTATCAGAAGGTATTTTCTTCCCTTAGCACTATCCAACTCTAATGGTAATATCTTATTAATTCGATGAGAATTGTTCAGATATGATAATAAAACTTTGTAGTGAAATATACTGCAGTTTTATTAAACAAATCTTCATCATCATCTCTAAGCATAAAATATAAATCGGATCCTTTTTGTATCTCAAATATATATTTATAGCGATAGACGCCGGGAGTATAGTAGTCCAAGTTATAGACTTCCCATCTCCCATTCACTTTTTTCTCACAATTCTGTTCGGCTGGATATGTAGTAAGCTGAAATCTTTTGGTACTCCATATTGCTGTACTGAATAGCCCCCTATATTAATAACTTTGTTTCTGTATTACTTTCATATGGTCTCTGGCAACCACATCTGCTGTATCAAATTCTACTGTTACAGACAGAATTCGATTTTTCCTATCCGCCTTTTCTTCCTCCTCACTAGCATAGCGGGGAGTATCTGCCAAGGCTCTTCTGCTTCTGCTTAATGGAGTGAGAGTTTCTTCTGCAGCTCTGTCCATGCCGCCTAAAGCTTCTGTAGAAAGAGAGGATTCCTCTTCTGCCTCTTCCTTTTCCTTATCAGAGGCTTCCTTTTCCTCTACAGCTGAAGAATCTTCCGTTGTGTCTTTCTCTACAGCGGTCTCTGTAACGGTCTCTGTATCAGAAACTATTTCTTCTGCAATTTCCCCTTCTGAAGTACCTTTCTGAAGGCTTTCTTCCTGCTCTGAAGGAAGAGCATAAGCAAGAGTGCTACTTGCACCCACTCCCAGTACAAAGCTAAGTCCTAAAGCCAGCATGTTTTTTTCTTCTCATCTCTATCGTCCTTTCTTATTTTTGCCATTTCACGATATAAAAATTATACTATATTTCTATCCATTTGTGGAAATTTTATTGTTTTTGCACTGCCCATTCACTCACCCATCTTCCTTCCGTATCCACTGTAAAGCCGTCAGGAGTGGTGGTATTTCATAAAGGGCTCCTTCATTCTGTCCTTGCGGGTCTAAGTAGTAGCAGTTTCCATCAATCCACTGCCAACCGGTAAGCATTCTGCCCTTCCAGCCGTCAGAGTTTGGAAAAAGATAATATTTGCTACCGTTTACATCCATCCAGCCAGTAGCCATATAGCCGGAATCCAGGAAATAGTACCAGTAAGACTTTCCGTTGTAGGCTTCATAGCCCCAGCTGTTCTTCGGATAGCTTCCGTCCGCTCTTTTGTACCACCAGCCCTTTTCATCCTGTATCCACTGGCCTCCGGATAGAGAACGGTCCACGCCAAGTACCTGTCCTGAAAAGCTACTGCTTACTTTTAAAGCTTCCGGAACCACCACCGGAACTTCCCCTGAGCCACTGGAACCGGAAGAGCTGCCTCCGGAACTACTAGAACTACCGGAGTTTCCACGAGAGGAATTACCGGAACTATTCTTAGATGGATTTTCTGCTTTTTTAGCATCAAATAAAGGAGAGGTTATTAAGGGTAGAGGAGTTAATTCAGCCTCCGGTTTAGCAGGCATCTCCGTAATATATCGCTCATTGTTAACATAGAATTCCGTTCCATTCCATAGTTATCATCCGTTCCTTTTTACCAAAAGACGATACTTGTCTATTTTGTAATTTTTGTTGAAGCAAGTAAGAAATCTGATAACGTCCCGGTTCAAAAAGCCTTCGTTTCCTTTTATATTGAAGACATCTCCTATATAGCCTTCTTCTGTTTTTAAAGCTATCCAGTAATAGCTTCCATTGATCTGGGTTATTAGGATAGCTGTCGTAAGGATTTGTAAAAAATATTGGATTTGGATCCGGTTTAATCTCTGTACCATCCGTTAATACTATTTTTCAGTAGACAAGGTAGCCCTCTTCATCAAGTCCCCTACATGGACATTGTGAATATCAAAGCTGGACTTTAAATAGACCTTGCTGATGGTCTTTTGTGCTTCTACCGTGAATTCTTTTTCCTTCTAAAAGATATTTTCTGCCTTTAGCACTATCCGTTTCTAAAGCAATTGTTGGCTGAAGTCTCATTTGATTCATTACTTATATTTTTCTATGAATTTCGTTTTAAGAAGAATGCCTGTTCTACTGAAGGCCTTCCCATCCCCGTAATCTTTTTCCCAGCAAAAAGAAAAAGAGTAGAGCCTTTTTCAATTTCCAACACATATTTATAGCGATAAACCTCGGGAGTAAAATAATCCAATGTATAAACTTCCCAAGTATTGTCTCCTACTTTCTTCTCTACAATTCTATCCGGTTGTATACTTAATAATTCCGGATGTCGAGGAGCATTTATATCCCGCACAGCATAACTTACTACATCTATTTTTCTTTCTAACCACCTTCATATGATCTCTGAGTGCCCACATCTGCTGTATGAAATTCAGCAGTCAGGAGATTATTCGATTTTTCCCTATCCGCCCTTTCTTCCTCCTCACTAGCATAGTAAGGAGGATCTGCCAAGGCTCTTCTACTTCTGCTTAATGGAGTGAGAGCCTCTTCTGCGCTCTGTCCGTGCCGCCCTAAAGGCTTCTGTAGAAAGGAGGATTCCTCTTCTGCCTCTTCCTTTTCCTTATCAGAGGCTTCCATTTCCTCTACAGCGGTCTCTGTATCGCTCTCTGCATTGGAAGCTGTTTTTCCTGTATTTCCCACTCTGACGCACTCGTCTGAAGGCTTTTCTTCCTGCTCTAAAGGAAGGGCATAGGTGAGAGTGCTACTCGCCCCCACTCCCAGTACAACGCCAAGTCCCTAAAGCCAGCATGTTTTTTCTTCTCATCTCCATCGTCCTTTCTTATTTATTGCCATTTCACGATATAAAAATTATACTATATTTCTATCCATTTATGGAAATTTTATTGTTTTTGCACCGCTCCATTCACTACCCATCTTCCTTCCGTATCTACTGCATAGCCATCGGGGGTAGTGGTGTTTCTATAAAGGGCTCCTTCATTCTGTCCTTGTGAGTCTAAGTAGTAGCAGTTTCCGTCAATCCACTCGGTAGTTTGACAGTTAAATAGTTCCAAAATCTCCTCAGGCCTTGAAAAGCCTGACTGCAAGCTCCATCACGTTTACCGTGCACTGGAAATCCTTGCAAAAGAGAATGATTTTTTCCAGTCTCAACTTTACAAGAATTCCGAAATGGTACTGAATCGACATAAAAGAGTTCTTTACTATGACTGCACTAACTATTACTTCGAGATTGAGGAAGCGGATGATTTCAGAAAATATGGTCATTCCAAAGAAAACCGTCCGAATCTGATTGTACAGATGGGGCTATTTATGGATGCAGATGGGATTCTCTCACCTTCTCCTCTTTAACGGAAACGAGAATGAACAACCTTCGATGAAACCATTGGAGAAAAAGATTCTTTCTGACTTTGGAATGACGAAGTTTATTGTTTGTACAGATGCAGGGGCTATCATCAACTTCAAACCGTGTCTTCAATAACACTCCAAACCGAAAATTTGTTACCACGCAAGCAATCAAAAAGCTGAAAGGATACCTCAAGGATTACTGTCTTGATGAAGACGGATGGCACCTTATCGGAGATAAAAAAAGAGTACAAGCTCAGTGAACTAGATGAGGTCGAGAATTACGAGAAGACTTTCTATAAAGACCGGTGGATTAATGAAGACGGTTTGGAGCAACATCTCGTTGTCACCTTTTCCTTTCAATATCGGGACTATAGGAGAAAGATACGAATCGTCAGCTTGAACGCGCTGAAAAGCTCGTCGAAAATCCTTCTTCTCTGAATAAAAACGTCCAAACGATCCCAGCGTTTTATACGTCAGAATCACTGTACTTCTGACGGCGAGATTGCAGATAAAATGATCCCTTCGATAGATGAAGATGTTGCCACAGAAGAGGAACGTTATGACGGTTTCTATGCCGTATGCACAAAACCTGGAAGATGACGTGGCAACGATTATAAGTATTAATCAAAAACGATGGCAGATTGAAGAATGTTTCCGGATTATGAAGAGTGAATTTCAGGCCAGACCGGTATATCTCAGTAGGAAAGATCGAATCACGGCACATTTCATTACCTGCTTCACCGCCCTGATTCTTTATCGCATTCTAGAGAAGAAGTTAGGTGAGAGTTATACCACTGAAAGCATTATAAGAACACTGAAAAGAAATGAACATGCTGATAGCTCCCGGTGAAGGATATATCCCTGAGTATACACGAACCGACCTTACAGACAAACTCCACGACACATTTTGGTTTTAGAACGGATTACGAGATTGTATCTCAAAGAGAAATAAAAAGATTTTAACTGCAACGAGAAAGTAGAAATATTATTGCTATTTTTATCTATAATTAATACCATTAAAGCTATTTATGTCTCTGCAAATTTCAATAAAGCAAAAGGAGAAGCCGTAATCAAACAACTTCTCCTCTTTCTCAGCTATTGTTTTGTATAGTTTTCGTAGCTATTTTTTAATCTGTGGAACACCGTTCTCTACCCATCTTCCTTCCGAATCTACCTGGTAGCCATCCGGCGTCTTTTTCATTTCGATAGAGATGCCCTTCGTTGTTTCGCTGTCCGTTCCGAGATAATAGCAATATCCGTCAATCCACTGCCAGCCTGTCAGCATTCTTCCCATCCAACCGTCGGAGCCAGAGAGAGATAGTATTTACTGCCATTCAAGTCTACCCATCCTGTTGCCATGTATCCGCTGTCTAGAAAATAATACCAGTAGGACTTTCCATTGTAGGCTTCATAACCCCAGGTACTCTTCGGATAGCTTCCGTCTTTTCTCTTGTACCACCATCCTTTTTCATCTTTTACCCATTCTCCATTGGAAAGAGAACGATCTACTCCTAAAACTTGCCCGGCAGGACTTCCACCAACAATAGAAGAGCCTCCCCCTGAACCGCCGCTACTTCCACCGGAGCCACCACCACTGAATGAGCCTCCACCTGAAGAACCTCCACTGCTACTGCCACTAAATGAACCACTACCTGAGGAACTGCTACCACTGCTACCGCCGGAGGAGCTACCGGAACCGCCGCTATGAGAGGAGCCGCCGGTATTTCCACCTGCGCCCCTTAAAGTGATGTAGTCCGGGTCATACAAGGTCACTTTCAGGCTTCCCGTCACCGGATCGATTGAATCCAAAGAACTTGTTCTCGGATCAATCTTCCATTCTTTATCATTGATGTAAAACTTGGTTACAAGACTGCCGTCCAAGCCGCCGAAGGTAAGACGATAGTGACTTATCGAATTCATTTTCAATGTAAAATTGCGAAGCACACGGCGATAAGTTCCCGGCCTTGTGATCTTCGATCCGCTTCCATAGTATCCACCCCTCGAAACATCCTCTAACGCATATTCGCATCTTACTTTATTTTCGCCCTTATGCGGAATGGAGACTTCCGTCTCTGTTTCCTCTCCATTTCCATCAATCAGGCCATCTCCCATTTTACTCCATGTGGTATAGGGTACCTCGTCTCCTAATTTTCCATACTGTAAATCTTTCTCCGGAAGAAACATCCTGATTTCTTTAAACGGATAATCTCTTCTACTTTACTCATAGACCCTTCAGAAAAATAAAGAACGAGTTTGTTTGCACTCTCTTCTTCTCCCGCAAAATAGAAAGAATAGGTATGATGGACTCTAATTGTTGCTTGCCCATAAACGGTTTCCAGAGAAAAACTATTCCGTAAATCATTCTCGAACCAGTAATTCTTGTTTGTTGTAGTCAGTTCAATCCCGTAAAAATAGTCTCCGGGAGTAAATGTTCTTTCCGTGTACCGCTCATAATCACTTTCCCCGGTCATCTTGTTATAATAGATAGGAGAGGAAATGTAGATATCGTCTACATTGATGAACTGATTCGGGGCATCCCCCTTCTGATGAATCTTCAGCTTCAAGTTCTTTCCTCTGAGATCAAGCTCTTGTACCCGCATCCCATCTCTCGGTGTATTAGGCATCAAATCAGGCATCAAATCATTTATTTGTTCACGAAGTTGAATCTCATCAATGACAATCTTTCCTGCAGGCGGAGTCTCGCCAAAATATCCATAGTTATTAGCTCCGGCAGAAAAAAATTGTGTCCCCTGCAAGGAAGAAATATTTGAAGAGCTGGCTCGAAGTTCCGTTCCTTCTTCTCCCGCATAAGCGCTCATTCTCCCTGCCATAAAAGAGAGCGCAAGTCCCATACATACCACGAATACCATTCTGCTTCTTTTCATCTGTACCTCCTGCAAGCCTGTAATATACTGTTATGAGCTATTTTATCACCATTCCGTAGTCATTACTATATCAATAATTAATCTTATATTTATATAATATATTTTTAATGTATCACTTCGAATAAGCTCCGAAATAATTTACGATTCCATTTTAAGTATTAATGAAATAAGCTATCTCCAATTCACCTGTAATACTCGATTAGAACAAAAGCACCCAAACCCTTAACGGTCTGAGCGCTTTCCTATTATTCTTTACTTTTCACAGTTTAACAAGTAGAAACAAAAATAAGATCGGCATTGTGGCATCTTATTTTTATTTCACCTTTTATTTCTTCGTCAGATACTTACGAATATCCAGAGATGCCGCAATGAAGATTACGATACCGATGGCGATGTACTGCGCATTGGGGCTTACACCAAGGTATTGTAATGCGGTCTTTAAAAGTTCCAAAACCGCCACACCGATAAAGGCACTGGATACCTTTCCTCGTCCTCCGGTTACGGATACACCTCCCAGGGCGCAGGCCGCGATCGCCTCCATCTCATAACCAAGTCCGGTATTTACGGAAGCTCCTCCGGCTTTTGCTCCCAGCATATAGCCTGCCATGCCGTAGAAAGCTGCCGCCTTCGCATAAATCAATACCAAGGTAAGGTTTACAGGAACACCGGCAACCTCTGCCGCCTGTGGGTTTCCACCGATGGCATACATATATTTTCCATGTCTGGTCATGTTGAAGATGAACCAGGTAAGAGCCGCCATCAAAAGGGCGATCCAGATTAAATAGCTTAAGCCCAAGAATTTTCCGGTAGAGAAAATGGTATAGGACTCAATGTAGCCTCCCAAAGGAGTTGCGTTGGTGTAGAGAAGGCCTAAACCGTAGATAATTTCCATCATTGCCAGTGTGGCAATGAAGGGAGGTACGGAAAGGTAAGCAATAAACCAACCGGTGATGGTGCCGAAGAGGGCACAAATCAGCATTACCAGGAACAATACCACGAAGGGATTCATGGGGCTAATCTTTAATAAGATTCCATTTCCCATGGAAGCCCAGGGCTCGGACTGGAAGAAACGTCCGGAATAATCCGCCTTTTGCAAAAGGGTTCCTGCAAGGCAGGCACCGAATCCGATCATACGTCCTGCGGAAAGGTCACAACCTGCGGTAATAACGCAGCCCGCAATTCCTAAGGCGATAACTAAACGATAGGACATATTGGCCAAAAGGTTCATTCCGTTATCCGCGGTCAAAAAGTTCTTTGTGGTTAATCCTGTGTAAATCACCAGGATGAACATAACGATAATAACGCCGTTATTAATCAGAAAATCCGTTAATTTTTGTTTTTGTGTCTTTTCCATTTTCTTTCCCCCTAAAACATCGTAGCAAAGTTCATTACATTTTCCTGGGTCATTTCTTCCTGCTGATTCAGCTCTCCGGTGAGCTTTCCGTTACACATTACGCAGATACGGTCCGCCATACCCAGAAGCTCCGGCATTTCTGAAGAAATCATAATGATCGCCTTGCCCTGTTTTGCCAACTCTTCCATGATTTCGTAGATTTCATGCTTTGCCCCGATATCAATACCTCTGGTGGGCTCATCCATAATCAGAATATCCGGGTCCTTTGCCAGCCAACGGGAAATGATTACCTTCTGCTGGTTTCCTCCGGAAAAGATTTTCCGATATGTTCTTTCATGCTGGGGGTCTTGATGGACAGACGCTTGATATTGTCATCCACCACCTTATTAATGGAAGGATGGTCCAGCATAATTCCTGCCTTTAAATACTTCTTATAAATCGAAACACCCACATTGTCCTTGATGGAGAGACAGCCGAAAAATACCGTTTCCCCGGCGATCTTCGGTAATCATACCGATACCCGCATCCATGGCGTCTCTGGGTCTTTTAATCTTCACTTCTTTACCGTGAACCTTGATGGTTCCTTTAGCCAAATGACGGATGCCGAAGATTCCTTCCATCAGCTCCGTTCTTTGGGCACCTACCAGTCCGCCGAAGCCCAGAATCTCGCCCTTTTTGATGGAGAAGGAAATTCCCCGGAAGGATTTTTCATGAATGGAGGTCAAATCCTCCACCTCCATAATGGTTTCTCCAATGCTGTGATGATGCTCCGGATAAATATTGCTTAACTCTCTACCCACCATCTTGGCAATAATCTGCTCTGTAGTCATCTCCTCTGCGGGCCAGGTTCCTACATAGGTTCCGTCACGCATGATGGTGATGTCGTCAGAAATCCGCTTGATTTCATCCATCTTATGGGAAATGTAAATCATGGCTACGCCCTTCTTCAAATCTCCCATAACCCTTAAAGAGGAATTCTACTTCCTTATCGGAAAGAGAAGAGGTAGGCTCGTCGAAGATAATGACCTTGGCGTCGTGGGAAACCGCCTTGGCAATCTCCACCATTTGCATCTGTCCGATAGAAAGAGAGGACAGAGGTGCCTTCACATTGTAAGACAAACCAAGCTCGGCCAACCACTTCTCCGTATCCTGATTCATCTTCTTATGGTCAATCATCTGAATCGGTCCGATTTTTCACCGAAACGTCCCAGATACATATTTTTCCGATACGGAACGAGCCAGTACTGGTCGCAATTCCTGATGCACCATGGCTACACCGTGTAGCATAGCATCATCAGGATTGTTGATTTCCACTTTATTTCCATCCAGATAAATCTCTCCCTGATCCATCTTGTAAATGCCGAACAGGCACTTCATCAGGGTAGATTTTCCGGCTCCATTTTCTCCCATTAAGGCATGCACCGTTCCGGGACGAACGGACAGCTGTACCTGGTCTAGGGCCTTTTACACCCGGAAATGATTTGGAGATATTTTTCATTTCTAACTTATACTCTGCCATTTCCTCCTCCATTTCTTCACACTACTCTCGGAATGAAAAACAATCGGGGAGGCAAATACACAATGCATCTGCACTCCCCAAATTCGTTCTGTATTGGGAAAATGTTTTCTGCTCCTATTTCTTTAGCAAATCTCCATTTTCCTGATAATCCATGCTTTGAAAAAGTTTTCCTGCAAATCCTATTACTTTAAGAGATTTAATACATCCTGTGCGTTGTCCTTGGTAACCTTTACATAGTCGCAACCGATGTAGTGGTCATTTCCCTTACCGCCGAGGTAGTTGATAGCTGCATCTCCTGCTGCGTGAGACTGTGTAAGGAAGTCGTTAAATACGGTTCCGGTCTGTGTTCCTGCCAATACGTTCTGGCAAGCCTCCTCAAGAGCGTCTACACCTACCAGGTAGATATCCTTTCCAACGGTTCTTCCTGCTGCCTGAATAGCCTGTAATGCACCAAGAGCCATGGAGTCGTTGTTACAGAAAACAACCTCGATATCCTTACCGTTCTTTGCCAATGCGTTAGCAACCAAAGACTGTGCAAGAGCCTGATCCCAGTTACCAACCTGCTCGTCTAACTTGTTTACTTTCCATGCCGGCATCCTGTAATGCCTTAACGGAGAACTCTGTTCTGTACTGTGCATCGATGTTCTCAGGGTCACCCTTAATCATGATGTAGTCAACTTTTTCCGTTGCCGTTCATATCCAGCTTATCCATTCCAACGGAAGCGATAATCTCTCCCTGGAAGGTTCCGGACTGACGAGCGTCACATCCTACGTATGTTACATCCCAGTTCTTCTCTTCCCATCTCTTCTCTTCGTCCTGATCCGGCTCTCTGTTGATGTAAACCAATGGAATTTCGGCATATCTGTACCTTGTCGGTGATGGTAGCAGAGAGAGGAAGAGTTAACAGGGTTAACAATCAAAACGTCTACCTTATCAGTGATGAAGTTCTCAATCTGGTTGGTCTGTGTAGCCTGGTCATTAGCACCGTCCATGATCTTGATGTTCTCTTTCTGAATCCCTGGATACAAGATAATTTTTCCAGCTCTGTACGGAAGAGAGTCGCTAAGTTATCAGAGAACTGATAGATACATACGCCAACCTTCTTGTCGCTGAAGTCTCCGCTCATCTCTTCTACAGCGGCCTTGGTTCCTTCCATCGCCTTCTCTGTTGCCTTTGCACTTTCCTTCTGCTCAGCGTACCGCGGTAGTTGTCTTTCCTGCATTGTCGCCGCCACATGCGACTAACATAGATACGGCCAATGCGGATACTGTCAAAGTGCTTAAAATTCTTTTCATTTTTCCTCCTGTTCGAAATAACTTTCGACTATGTTTAATAACAAGGAGGATTATAGCTTTTTCTTTTTATAGAGTTTTCTTCTTCATTCTTAGAATTTTTAGAATTCGGAAGTTTGGTGTTTTTCACAATAAGACAGGTTTTTCACAGTATAGGTCTGAAATTGAGGCACGCTCCTGCTAGTTTCAGCTCGACTGAGCAGTGGTTTTGTCACCCACTGCTCACTTTGTTTTCGCAAGGCAAATTCCTTCGAAGTTGGTTCAACAGGACGACTTTTCTGATGAAAAGTTCTGTCCTTTCAGTACTAAGCGAAAAACTTCAGTTCCTTCGTTTTTCGCAAGTACCGGCGGGCTCAGATTGCCTCTCTTCAGACCCATACTGCTGAAAACCTATATATTTTTCAAAACCCAAACTGTCCTTCGTCTGTATATCGACACTTTCTAGCTTTCAGAATCCTCTTCGATATTTTTGCTGTCCGATAAAAATGTATAGAGGTCTGTCCTTCAGTTCTTCAAAGAGAATAGCGATATATCTCCGATAATCTGATGACAAAAAAAGAGCACCGCGAACATAAAGCAAAGCACCACCACGATGGTGGCATAGCTGGAAGGAGCTCCCTTTCTGGTTGAAAAAGGGTGTAAATCAAAAAGCAGGGTTCTGTCCTCCACTGCAAATGGCCGCAAAAATCCCCAGTTGTAAGGGCAGATTGGAAAAAGGTAAAGAGGTGTTTTTGGAAAACTGCCAAAAGCTTACTTAGAGAGTAATGATCAGCCCCGCCTGTCTTGCCGCCGCCCTCATAGCGAATACTGGTTTTGGGAAAGTTTACGGACTGGACACAAAGCCCCGAAAGATAACGGACCTTTTCCCGATAATGCTTCTTTAAAACCTCCTGTACCTTTTTGGAAATGCCGAAGAAGTCGGAGGCATTTTTCTCAAAATGCACCGGAGAAACGTGGTTTAAAAATCCAGTAAAACAGGGCGGAGGTAATATTTTTCACAAGGCCTGCGGAAGGATTCTGGTGTGCACCATGGACACCACCTGATAGCCCTCCTCCGACTTTTTCAGCATTTCCGAAATCAGTTCGGGGATGCTAAATCCATCCATAAAAACCAGAAAATCCCCTTGGCATGATCCAGGCTGCAGGTCATAGCCGCCTCATGGCCAAAATTTCGGGAAAAGACAATACCCGCACGTGTTCCTTGTCTCTCTGCAAAAATCCTCTAAGAGAATGGCACTTTTATCCTGAGAGCCGTCATTCACAAAGACAATTTACAGCTATAGCCCAGCTCCTGTAATTTTTCGCAAGACTGACTCACAATGCCGGTAAAACTGCTCCAAGCTGTCTTCCTCGTTATATACAGAAACAATAACACTACAAATCTTTTTCCAAGTTCATCCCTTCTCTAAAAACAATCCTCATTGAAATGATTTTTCTTGAGCTCCTTATCCGTCCTAACTTTTTAGCCATCTCTGTTCAACGACTTTAGCAAGATCTTTCTACCCATCACCGACTTAAATCATTTCCTCATGGCTAGGTACCTGCTCTTCTTTCTTCGGCGGTGTCACATAATCCCCATATAGCATCTTCCAACACACTGTCATAGTCTTTCGGCACTCGGAAATTCCTTTCCGGCAAAGAGTTTATACTGCACCGGCTCCTCCCAGCTGTACTGCACCTACAATACTGGAAGTCCGGCTGATAGTTGGAAAAATAAAGGAAATCTCTCCTCTTCTTTGACTCTTCTCTTCGTGCCCCCTGTGCCCATTTTGTCCTGTAAGGAAAAAGAAAGGGCAGGGAAAGATATTTTCCCAAAGTGGCAAGAATCCACTAAAGAGCTTTGCCATGGAGAATACTTGCAAAATCCAGCTTTCTCCGATGTCCCATGGCCAGACCGAAAATCATCTGCTGTCGAAAAACGATACAGCTTGTCCAAAAGAGCATTCCTGGGCAATCATCCAAAATAAAGCAGTCCACCCAGAGATGATTCAGCTTTCCTTCGTAAAAAGCATCCTCTTCCCCCTCGACTTCCCGTCTTTTGCTTTGAAGATCCACAACACGGGGCACAAAGTCATAAAAGGAACGACCGTTTCTGTAGGTATTTGGCATGAGTAAAGCAAAGTTTTCCGAAAGCTCTTCCTTCAGTCGCTTTTTCAAACTTTTCCCATTCCTCCCGTAAAAAGCAAAGGTCCACATCATCATCCCAGGGGATAAAGCTTCATGACGAATGGCTCCAGCAGGGTTCCTGAATCCAGGCGGTAGCTGATCTTATGTTTTTCACAAATACGGTGAATCTCCTCCAAAATGGCAAAGCCCCGTCTCTGCTTCTCCGCTAAATCCATACCCTACCCTTTCTACGGCTCTTATCCAAAATGTAGCTTTACTCTTATTGCTACAAGGCTCCAAGCTTAGTTCTTCGTCTAAAAATTCCGTTTAAAGCCCCAATCTAACGACCTAATCTAAAGCTTCACTCCCGGTCTTCCAAGGCAAAGGCCAAAACCTGTGCTTGGAAAACTTCGTAAGTCTTCTCCTCGTGCCATGCCTTATACCAATCTACGGTTTTCTCCACTGCCTTCACGGTATAACGAGGATGCCAGCCAAAGACCTGCTTTTAACTTCTCCGTGCTTAACTGTAAAAATCCCGCTTCATGGGGAGCATTGGGCTCCGCCTGATTCTCCCAGCTTGCATTCTCTCCCCAGAACTCCACGAAAAGCTCTGCCAAGGCCCCTGTGGTAATAGCATCGGAAAGCTCCGGACCCACATTGTAATCAGCCGGCAAATTGCTTTCCCTCTTCCTTTGCCTGTTCGCCACGATTTCCAGATAAACAAACAAAGGCTCCAAAAACATGCTCATAGGGGGCGAACAGAATAGGGATTTCTGAATGCCGATTGCCTCCCTTTTATGCTCTTCCGTACACAGTCCGAATGATGCGGTCCTTGGCAAAATCCCCTCCCCAATCACATTTCCGGCTCTTGCAGTGGAAAATGCGGAAGAAATCCTTTTCCGTAGGCAGAATCCTCGGAAAAGAAGGATTTCTGATAGCTATGGGTGACTCAGTCTGAGCAGGACTTGAGTTGGAATAGGGGTCATGCCCATCCAGCTTTCTTCCTCTGTAAAGGCGTGTCCTTCCTGATCCGGATTCTCGTAAACCTTGTCCGTAGTAATATTCAGCACGGAACGGACAGAGGGACAATGCCTTACCGCCTAAAAGATTCACCGTTCATCACATTGGTCTTGCAGGTTTTCTGGGGAAAAGGTAGGATCTCTGCACCAGGCGTGCTGCCAAGTGGAAAACCACTCCTGGCTCCGCTCTCCATCGCTTTTCTAAGGTGCACATAGTCCCGCACATCCCCTTCAATGGAGTGCATTCTTTTCTAAATTCAAGAGGGAAAAATAAGGCTCCTGGTTCTTCCTTTGCAAGTGCAGCTGGTGCATTCCGCTCCCATCATTTGCAAATCAAACTAAGCCACGCCCTTTAAAACCGGTGTGCCTGTTAAAAATACTTTTCTTCCCTGATAAAAGGCTTTAATTCTTGAAAATGCATTTGCCCCTACTCCTTTTAAAACCAAGATTTCTGCAAATTAACGGACCAAACGCAATAGCCACTGCATGACTTCAGCGTTTTTATCAACTTAGCAAAAACCTCCTTGCTACCAACGCCCAGGGCGCCTTGCCGCTTGCCCACAGCCCTTCCAAAAGCTTTCTCTCTGTATCCATGCACTGCCAGAAGCCGTCATGGTAATAGCCCATCAGCTTGTCTTCCGCCGCAAGATTCTGCATGGGGCTTTGCTCTAAAATGGTATTGTCGTCCTGAAGATAGTCAAAGATTTCGGCCCAGCATTCATAAAGCTGCTGTTAATCACCGCGCTGTCCTTTTCTTCCTTCTCCTGGAAAAGAACGAGCTGCCCTTCGGCATCCACTATCCAGAAACTCCCTTTTTGCTGAGCAAGGTTTACCATGTTGATGGTTGCCGGCTTGCCATGCTTTTTATGGAAGTCCAAAAGAGCCTCCAGATTCACATCGGAAACCCGTCTCCATAGGTC
>BNJU01005126.1_pt1 | contig 51339 bp, 52 predicted proteins | sample 8539281 | NCBI WGS metagenome assembly BNJU01 (sample SAMD00202456, study PRJDB9452) | human saliva metagenome | isolation source: human saliva | place: Japan | reverse complement strand
AATTATGCTTAGGTTCTAAATGAACCAGTTTGGGTTTCATAAAACGCATAAAAAAGTGTCAAAGCAAGTAGCTTTGACACTTTTTTATATCCTTTTTTAGTCTTAACGAGCCTGCTCAAGCTTGCTATCAATATGTGCAATAGCATGGCTTTCCAAGTGAGCGAATGAATCGAGAATATCCTTAACATTCTTCTCTTCCTCTACTTGCTCATCAATATACTTTGCAATGAAGTTCTGTGATGCGCGGTCCTTCTCCTCATCAGCAACATCTGCCAACTTGTTGATAAGTTCTGTAACCTTCTGCTCATGCGCAAATGTATCTACAAAAGCCTCCTTAGCGTCTGTCCAACTTGTTTTAACGGCATCGATACTGGTAAGGATAACCTCACCACCACGATGAAGAACAAACTGAGCCATATCCATTGCGTGCTGTCTCTCTCTTCAGCCTGCTTGTACATCCAGCCTGAGAAGCTCCTTCCAGCCTTCCTTACGGAACCAGCATGACATCTGTAAATAGAGATTTGATGACCACATTTCTGCCGCAATCTGCGCATTGAACGCATCCTGCATTTTCTTTGATATATTCATTTCTTGTTCTTTTTAATTAGTAATTAATTACTTACTTCGTTAGTCACTAATAATAATTCCGACTGCAAAAATTACAAAATTATTGTTATTTTTTTCCAAATTATCAGCCCAAAAATATGATTTTTTCACATGCTTATTAAACTCATATCACACATCTATTTTATCATCCCAGCTATATTTATACTCCTTTTTAGATGATGTGTTACTGCCTCGCACATGTCGGACTGATGATAAACACCAATGGTGCTGAGCACTAATTAAGTTGCTATATATTGTTATGAAAGAGTGTATTTTTATATTATTGGGATGAGGTCTACACCCAAACGGGAATACAAACGTATTTCATCTTACTTTTATATATCAAAAAAGATTTGCATCAAAGCGGTTACTAAAAAGTAAACCTGAACTTTGATACAAATCTTTGTTTTCTATACTTATCTTTATAAACGTATTCTCGTTTTACAAAAGATTATTCAATTACTACAGTTGTCCATCCATGCTTGTCTTCAATTGTGCCATACTGAATGCCACGGAGGGTTTCATAAAGCTTGGTAGACCATGGTCCTGGCTTGTCACCAAAATTATAAACCTTACCCGTCTCCATATCATCAAGATGTGATATCGGAGAGATAACTGCTGCTGTACCACAAGCACCAGCTTCTTCAAAGCTATCCAATTCATCTTCTGAAATAGGACGACGCTCTACCTTCATACCAAGATCTTCAGCAATCTGCATCAGACTCTTGTTCGTTATAGATGGTAAGATAGAACTTGACTTAGGAGTAACGTAAGTATCATCCTTGATACCAAAGAAGTTGGCTGCACCACACTCGTCAACATATTTCTTCTCCTTTGCATCCAAATAGAACTCTGAAGCATAACCTTGCTCATGTGCACGACGATTTGCTCTAAGTGATGCAGCATAGTTACCACCAACCTTATACATACCAGTTCCCAATGGAGCAGCACGGTCAACATCACGAACAATAACATAAGGATTAGCACAGAAGCCACCCTTAAAGTAAGGACCAACAGGGGTAACAAAGATTAAGAAGCAATATTCCTCTGCTGGACGAACACCCACCTGAGCAGATGTACCAATTAACAACGGACGAATATAGAGTGAAGCACCACTCTCGTAAGGTGGGATATATTCTTGATTAAGACGAACAACTTTTTTAACCATTTCTGCAAACAACTCTGTTGGTACTTCTGGCATTACAATACCACGACTTGTATTCTGCAAACGTTTTGCATTTTTCTTCTACACGAAAAAAACACGCACTTTACCATCTGGACAACGATATGCCTTCAATCCTTCAAAAGCCTCTTGACCATAGTGAAGACAAGTTGCAGCCATGTGAAGTTTTAGATACTCATCTGAACTGATTTCTACCTCACCCCACTTTCCATTGCGATAGTAACAGCGAACATTATAATCTGTTGGCATATAGCCAAATGACAAAGTTGACCATTCGATATTCTTCATATTATTTTCGTGTTAAGTTATTATTCATGACAATTATCTACAAAAGTAAACAAAATATTCTTACCATGCAACCAAATAACAAGTTAATTAAACTTACATTTCGTTTTCTAAATAAGAAAAAAGAGAATTATTGCTTTTCTAAAAGCTTTTGAATCTCGTTGTCGGTACGCTTAAGCTTTTGTTTACAGAGCTTTACTAACTCTTGAGCTTCTTTTAATTGGGCAGCCATAGAGTCTATATCAAGTTCTCCACGTTCCATTTTATCTACAATAGCTTCCAATTTATGAACTGCTTCTTCGTATTTTATTTCTTTCATTGCCTTTTTACATTTATAATATATGGAATAATATGCTCTTTTAGGATAAACGTTCCACCTTACTCTCTACCTCGCCAGTCTCAAAACGTGTTGTTATCGTATCACCTATCTTTAAGTCTTTAGCGTTACGAATTGTCTTACCATTACACAATGTAATACTGTACCCACGCTTTAAAAGTAAAGAAGGATCAAGTAACCTTGCCCGCTGCTCAAGTATATCGAGTCGATGCTGCTCAACAGACAACTTATTTTGCAGTGTCAGTAACATACGATTTTGTAACGTGCTTAAATGAAAATCAGCCTGTTTTATAGCTTCATTCATTCTCATCACCAGCCGTTGGGATAAGCCTTCAAGCCAAGCATCCTGCTTTGTACGAACCACAGAGAACAACACTGGAATATGTGAACCAATATGTTGAATACGCATTTTCTCAACCTCTAAAGCCTTCTTCACACCATCGATTATCGCAGCTTGCGCGTTTTCTACTCTCATCAGCGTTGAAGCAAGATGGTCTATGAGATAAGCAGCAGCAGCAGTTGGCGTCTTCATACGTTGAAACGATACCATATCCAAGATGCTTTCATCACGTTCGTGTCCAATACCTGTTATAATTGGTAATGGAAAGTTTGCCACATTCTCAGCAAGATTCAAGGTATCAAAACCGCTAAGGTCGGCTGTTGCGCCACCACCACGAATGATAACAACACAATCGAAATCTTCTTCACGACTATTGATTTGATTCAATGCGTTTATTATACTCTGTTCAACAGAGTCGCCCTGCATAATAGCAGGAAACAATTCTACGTGGAAATAGAGTCCATAATCATTAGTTTCTAACTGATTACAGAAGTCACCATAACCAGCAGCGGTCTCTGAAGAGATAACAGCTATACGCTGAGCAAACATCGGAAGACAAAGTTCTTTTTGCAAATCAAAGACTCCTTCTGCCTTTAATTGACGAATAATCTCTTGACGCTTACGCATCATATCTCCCATCGTGTACTCAGGATTAATATCATCAACTATCCAAGAGAAGCCATATTGGGGATGAAATTGAGCATGAACTTGTAACATGACTTTCATTCCTACCCGTATTTCCATTCCTGTAATACGAACAAATGCTGGCTTAATAAGCGTCCAAATGTTACTCCAACACTTTGCTGAAGCACGTGCTATAGGCACATTGCTATCTTCGTTCTTCTCAATCAGCTCCATATAACAGTGTCCACGATTCTCACGAGCTTCAGACAATTCTGCCTCCACCCAATAAGAACGTGACAGGGTTGCGTCTATCACATCTGCGACAAGACTGTTTAATTCAAATAACGAAAGTGCTTTGGTCATCTTTTAGAAATATATGTTTCACTAACCACTACTGATTATAACGAGTTGCTGACTGATAGGCTGACCAAAAAGTCAGGTATACCATATCCCATTATATTGTCAGGAGATTGACAATTATTTCCCGATTGACGAACAATATCTAATATCTCTTTTGCTGATTTATTAGGGCATGCCTGCCACAAACAGGCAACCATACCAGCAATGAGTGGACAAGCGAACGACGTTCCATTGTCTGGTATGATATATCCCCTACCCGATACGACATTTGTTGGACATCCATAAGCCATTACATCTGGCTTAATACGCCCATCAGCTGTAGGACCTATCGATGAAAAAGGGGCATTAACTTTATCAAGAGAAACTGCTCCCACAGTAAGAATATCATGTGCATCAGCAGGAACATTAATCTTCTTCCAAGTTCCCATACCATCGTTACCTGCACTATTTACAAGTATCATTCCCTTACTTGCCAAACGTGATGCTGCTTGAGAAATTGCTGCAGTTCGCCCATTTAAATCTGAGTAACGATAGTTCATAGATATGTCATCAAAGCCGTGATAGCCCAAAGATGAACTAATGATATCAACACCTACAGAATCAGAAAACTCAACTGCAGCTATCCAAAAATCTTCTTCTGCAGGGCTTTCTGTCGAATAGTCTTCCGTACGAAGCAACCAGAAATCAGCTTTAGGAGCAGTACCCACAAACACCGTAGGCTGATTCATCGCTATTGTTGACAAAGTCTTGGTACCATGATCCATCTCTTTATAGACATCATTATCGTACCCTGCAACAAAGTTATGCGTACCTTTTATATTGAGATTCCTAAAGGCAGCAATCTTATCCACATTCATAAAGCCTGCATCCAACACTGCGATAGTCATACCTTGTCCCATAAAACCAAGGTTGTGCAGCTTTCTACCATTCAAACTCTCAATTTGCCCCTTACCCATACCATAATAGTCGTGAACCGTAGAATCAAGAGATTGAAGTTCAGAATTATAACGAACACGTTGAGAGAGTGGACGGATAGAGTCTGGAGAGACAAATACCAACTTACTATCTTTCACAAAAGACAATACTTTTAAGTCTTCTAACGTTTGGCGATTATTGCCACGCACAAGAACAGAGTTATTCCATTTACTCACAGCAACAACCTTACCACCTCTCTTCTTTATCTGTTGAATATAATCAGGTGATACTGGTAGGTCTGTCGAATCAAGCTTTAATCCCTGACGTTCACGTCGAAGAAGAGAAGCTTTTGATAGAAATTTCTCTGGTTTATCCAAGGAATAAGGTGTTCCATTCTTATCTTTTAAAGTAACACGGAACATATAACACTTTCCTCCTGGGTAACTTATCAAGCCACCACTCTTATTAGAAGCTAATAAAGTAGCGCTGACCAGTATAAATAGGAATATAATATAATTTCTGAGATAAGTTTGTTTCATAATCTGCAAACTTACACAAAAATAATTGAATTATACCGCAGATATAAAAAGAAATTAGATAAATAAAAAGGATTTCCTTTATTAGGAAATCCTTCTTGTACACTCTTAGGATTCGAACCCTAGACCCACTGATTAAGAGTCAGTTGCTCTACCAACTGAGCTAAGGGTGCATGCTAAACGAAAAGACTTGGGTTAGAAATCAATTCTTGTACACCCTTAGGGATTCGAACCCTAGACCCACTGATTAAGAGTCAGTTGCTCTACCAACTGAGCTAAGGGTGCTCATTTCGTTTTTGCGAGTGCAAAGGTATTACTTTTTGCGAATTAACCAAACTTTTCTATCTTTTTTTAGTCATAAATCAGTCGATAATATTATGCCATCAGGCTGAAAGTTTAGTATAACTACATGATAATATGAGAATTACAAAATGACATGGTTCTAAAAGGAAACAATTATTTTTATGTATTTATAATTATCTTTCGCTCCAGATAAGTAAATTCAGACGCCTTTGATGCTTAATCAACTTATATAATTTAACCCAATTCGATCATTAGAGCCTAAACATATTTTGTTTTATTATCGAGCAGATTGTTTGGCTTTGGAACGCAGGCGTAGCGGGCTACGTCAAGTTAAAAAGACGGACAAAATGCCGATAAGAAAATAAAAGATGTTAGGAAACAACACAAAAACAAGAATTCCTGAAACATTGTGGTCTAATGACCGATTTGGGTTTAAACAAAATGAGGATGAGACCTACAACAGTTTCATCCTCATAATATCGTTTTATAATGATTTCTCTATTATATATTATACTGATGCAAATCAACAAACTCACCACGCTGACGACGCTCATCAATCATACGTTGTAACTTTGCTTTACGATGTGGTGCGATCCACTTTCTTGCAAAGATATTAGGAATAGCTACACCCAAAGCAATACAAACCAATACTAAAGAACCATTAATTGCAAATGACATAGCATGAGTAACCTCTCCAACAACTCCGTGCATCCCCATAAAACCATAAAGTGCACGATACATTAATACACCTGGAACGATAGGGATAACAGCGGGGATAGTGATACACTGATGTGGTGTATGGAGGATATGGACAGCCTTAATATTAATGATAGATATCAATGCCGAACCACAAAGCGAACCAACAACTATTCCAAGTCCAAGACCAGCATTTCCTGTTGAAGGGTCAAGGAAAACGAAGTTACGTGTACAAACACAGATTATACCTCCAACCGCTATCCAAGGCATTAAACGATATGGAATATTATAAATCGTTGCAAAGCCCATAGCAGAAATTGCAGCAGCAACAGCATAGACATAGAAAGAGTGATGAGGAATAGTAGAGAGGTCTTTTGCAAAACCATCAAAACTACCACACTTAATTGCCAACATAATACCAAATGACATTGCTATGACAATAAGAAGCGTGTTCATTGCACGGACTAATCCCGTGTTTATATGATTGTCTAACAAGTCATTAACAGCGTTTATTAAAGGTACTCCTGGAACAATATAAAGGGCACAAGCTAAGAGTGGATGCCAAGGAGTTTCTGTAAACAGAATTGGACGAAGGAACTCTGGTAGTGCTGCTTGAACGGTAGGTGTAGAGAGAAAAGACGACAACCATGCAAGAATTGTACTAACAAAAGCCGCAACAGCAAGTTAGCATAAAGATTAGAACCAGAATGATTCAAGAACATACGAAGGCGATTACCCAATATAGCGGCAATAGAAGCATAGAAGAAAGCTGTCCAATCACAACCGAACTGAATACAGAATCCACCACAAGCAAGACCTGCACCAATAGCAATCATCCAATCCTTGTAATAGTGTTTACCATTAGCAATCTTCTCAAGTTCCTCTTCATACTTGTCTAACGAATAGTCCTTTTGAATAGCACGCCATGAGAGTTTTGAAACTTCCTGAATAGCAAGCATATTAATTACATGCTTATCACAACGCTGCATCTTAGAAAAAAACTATGATATTCGTCACTAACATTCACCTGCAACATATAATAATCAATGTTCATGTGCAGATTCTCTTTGGGAAGTCCCAAATAAGCTGCTGTACGCTCCATATTTCGCTTCACACGACTCGTATCAGCAGAACTTTCCATAAGAATTTGCCCTGTACGAAGGAGCAAATCGAGTTTTCTACGAAGGGTTTTCTTGGAACAATCCATCTGTTTTTCGTCCATACAAAACAATCTTTTAAACTTTAAAAACTTTTTGCAAAGGTACAATTTATTATCCGTATAGGAAAATTACGCTGCTAAAAAAATCAAATCTTTAGCTTAATAATTATAGAACTTTGTTTTTCAATGATAAAAAGGCACATCCGACATTTTTGAATAATACTACTATAGTTCTTTATAGCGTAAACCTCTGTGTAACTTTAGATTTATTTATCGTCAACAAGTTTCCTTATACTTAGTAAATCCGTTCATCGTAACCGTCCGCACCATTGGTGTTCACCGCCCGCACAATATGTGCTAACCCTCTGCACCAAATCATTTCACAAACAGTAAAAATACGGATTATTAGAAGTTTGAGAAGGTATATATCAAAGAGTCGATGAATAAAAAAACGGGTTTCTTTCCTCTCCTTATTCTTCAATGCCCAAAGAATCTTCTATCAATGCCGCAACGATAACAATTTTTCTCGTAGAAAACGAAGTGGACGAGAAGAATCCGAACTATAAACATTGAGTTTCTTACATCTTCGTTAGGGAATCTCTTCAAAGCCGTTTTTTTCATCGAGGTGTTAATACCGACAACATTCTGGTAACCAAAACCTTTCTGTAGGATAAATCGATTTTTAATAGAGTGTTGTAACTATGAAAATAAAGCGTCTCAAATAATTATAAAATGCAAGATGTACAATAAAAACAAATAATCTTCAAAAAAATAAATTCCGATTTCTTTGGATTTCTCAAGAATGTTATATAATTTTGCTCATATCGTTATGAGAAAAATATGTTTTTACTGCCATTATAGCATCTGTAACTTTAACGAGTTGCTTTAGTTTCTTCCCCAATCGGTACGAGAAAGCTCTTGTATACAATGGTTTTCGAGCAAATACCAATACAGGGATAGCTACAAAAGTGAACATAAAAGGCTACTATTCTTTAGTTAATGATAGCACCAATTCTGTTACTGTAGGAGGTTCTTCTATCATTAGCAAGGGTGGCATGTCGACGCTTGCAGGGTATAATCCTTTTATCCTTTATGAGGATGGAACATACGGAAATATTCTTTTCAATGCTGTAGAAAAGGATTTTTCCGCAAATGAGCGTTATAAGAGAGCTAATATGGAATTGGATAAGGAGTGTACTCCTTTGAATAACATATATCTTATGAGGAGTGGGTATTATAAGCTAAAAGAAGATACTATCTGTGTAACGACATATATATTATTTACTACGCACAGAACTGGTATTACTGAGGTATAAAAATCATTGATAGTAGTCATCTGCTACTTTTTAGATGAGACTTATATTTCTGGAAATAAAAAAATGAAAAACGATACTTGTGTTCAGAATAGGATATTTGAATTTATCCCAGCTAAAACACTTCCTTCTCCATCTTTGTTCCCAATTAAAAAGAAAAAGGTGGGCTTGGGCTAATAAGAAGGATTGGAAACAATTTAAGCATAGTATTGCAAGAACATCAAAAAAATAAATAAGAATATACTATAATTTTTTTACAAATTTATCAGAGATATATTTTATAGCAGTTATTGCGGGTCTTCAGGATTTTGGAGTGATAAGGTTTGTCAGTTAAGGTTAGGGTTTCTGACGAAATGTCACACGAGAAAAAGAAGAGGACGGAGGATTATCAAAACAAAGCAATGGAAGTCACGGAGGTACCGTCGGTGCATAGAGTGACGGAGTTTGTTTGCCAATTCTATTAGCAATTTATATACAAAAACGTTTATCCCCAAACAGTTATCAAGAATCTGTACGCTACACCTCCGTCGCTCTTTTGTGCCGTCGGCACATCTGTGACATTGTGTTTACCTCCGTCCTCCGTAGCTCTGTGTGCCTTATTATATAAGCGTTTTAGTTTATCACTCCTTATTTCGGAAGAACAAAAAAACACTTGATTATGAAAAAAATCATCTTCTCAGTGAAATAAGTCTCTCAATCCTTCGTTGTTACAATATAAATATAGTACCTTTTGTAGATAATGAGTTTTATAGATACTGTAAAAACAGAAGACCTTTACCACAAAGTTGCACGACTTATAGAAGATAGTCGTGCTCGTATGGTTACATCAATAAATTTAGCAGAGGTATACACAAAGTTTCGTATTGGACAATATATTGTAGAAGAAGAACAACATGGTGAAACAAGAGCTCAGTATGGAAAACAAGTTCTCCAATCGCTTGCCACTAAGCTCACCGAAAACTTTGGTAACGGATGGAGCTATTCTAATTTGCGCCAAATGCGACAATTCTTTATAATATACCTTAATTCCGTAGCATAAATTCTTGTAAGAACTCCAAGTGTCTGAGAAATAAAGTTCTCAAAACACTTGGATATGTCAGAAATTTCACCTATCTTGGTGCTGCAAACATAACAAGTAAGCAAAAAACTGACATGACAAAGGTAGCAATTAAAAACGAGAATATCACTTCTTTCGGTGGGATTTATCACATTATGGACGTTTTCTCAAAGTTGGGCTTTGAAAAACTTACCGAATCAGTATTGGGCAAACGTGGACGTAGTGGCAAAGCATTCAGCCATGGAAGTATTTTCGGCTCTCTCTTCTTCAGCTACCTTTGTGGTGGAGAATGCCTTGAGGACATCAATGCGCTTATTGGACAGTTCAAGCAGAGACCTAATACGCTATTACCCAGTGCCGACACTGTGGGGCGCGGACTAAAGGAGCTTGCCGAGAAAAATATTGTCTATAAGAGCGAGACCTCCGACAAGTCGTATAGTTTCAATACGGCAGAAAAGTTGAATACCTTACTTTTACGAATGATACGGAGGATGGGGCTTATAAAGGTGGGTAGCCATGTTGACTTGGACTTTGACCACCAGTTTATTCCGGCCCACAAGTTCGATGCAAAGTATTCTTACAAGCAGGATCATGGTTATTTCCCAGGATGGGCTTCCATTGGGGGAATCATAGTCGGAGGTGAGAACCGTGATGGGAATACCAATGTAAAATTCCATCAGGAGGATACGCTCCGTCGCACTATGGACCGTGTGACCTCTGAACTTGGTGTGGTGATAGAGCGTTTCCGTGCTGACTGCGGGTCGTTCTCAAAGGAAATCATCCAAACCGTAGAGCAGCGCTGCAACACGTTCTATATACGTGCTACCAACTGTGGCAGTCGCTATGAGAACTTCCGACAGTTAAAAAGAATGGAAGAGCGTTGAGCTTGGCTATGAGAAATGCGATGTCACATCCATCAATATGGACAACTTAATAGAAGGAAGGTCATACAGGCTTGTCGTACAGCGTAGTCCCTTGAAAGACAAGGATGGCAAGCAACAGACGGATATGTTCGAGTAATATACACATACCGCTGTATCCTCACCAATAACTGGACATCTACTGAGAAAAGACATCATTACATTTTATAATGAGCGTGGAGCAAGCGAAAAGAACTTCGACATACAGAACAATGATTTTCGGCTGGGCACATCTGCTCTTTTCCTTTATGGCTGAGAACATGGTTTTTCATGATGGTTACCGCCATGCTGAAGAACTTCTATCTCTATCTCGTCCGTCATATCAGCGAAAAAGGTCAAGCCGTTGAAAAAGACAAGCAGGCTGAAAGCCTTTATCCTACATTTTGTCAGCGTGCCAGCAAAATGGGTGCGAACTGGAAGACAGAACGTTCTGAACCTATATACAAATAAAACCTACTACGCTGAAATCTTCATAGAATAAACTGTATTTCTTTGTAGTTATCATACTTCCCCATTGGTTTGGGTGGGGGATTTTATGCCTATGCAAGAACCAAGAACTCCGGAAAATTCCCAAATCAATGGATAAAGCCCAAAATGTCACTTCAATATAAAAAAGTACCTCACAAGGAATAATGTTGCGGAATTGAGGATATATAGCAATTTGACAACCACTGGCTGTCAAATTGACGATTTTACTCCAAAGTTCACATTGTCGTGGTCGCACTACTTGCTTCTAATGCGTGTTGAAGACCCCGATGCTCGCAGGTTTTACGAAATAGAAAGTTCACAACAACAATGGTCCAAACGTCAACTATCAAGACAAATAGGAAGCAGTCTTTACGAAAGACTGGCTCTCAGCCGAGACAAGGAGGGAGTGATGCGGCTTGCTCAAAAGGGGCAAGTTGTAGAGAAGCCATCCGACATCATTAAGGATCCAATTACGTTGGAATTTTTAGGTTTAAAGCCCGACAGTCTATACTCTGAGTCAAAATTAGAGAATGCCATAATCGGACGTATGCAACAATTTTTATTGGAGTTAGGGAAAGGGTTTCTTTTTGAAGCACGGCAAAAGCGATTTACCTTTGAAGAAAGACATTTTTATGTGGACTTAGTCTTTTACAATCGATTATTACAATGTTATGTATTGATAGACCTTAAGACAGGAAGCTTATCCCATCAGGATTTGGGACAGATGCAGATGTATGTCAACTATTATGATCGCTATATTAGACAAGATTTTGAAAACCCAACAATCGGTATTTTGCTCTGCGAGAACAAAAACGATGCATTAGTAGAACTTACTCTGCCCCCAAATGCAAATATCTATGCTTCTGCTTATCAATTGTATCTTCCCGACAAAACTCTGCTACAATCAAAGGTCAAAGAATGGATTTCTGAATTTAGAGACAACGCTGAATGATATGAAACCAAATATAGATATTAGTGAAAACGAACTTCTACGGCAATCAGAAGAAATACTTGTAGAATTACTCAGAGACCACACGACGCAAAAAGAATATCTTTTGGGCTACGGACGATTATGCCTCTTTAGGTGAGGCGTATAGTTATTATTCACCTATCACAATACCTTGTATCACTGGTGATAATGGTTTTATCATACAACCGAGAGTATTAAAAACTCGAGAAGAACAAACGAACCGAACCAAAGACAAAGCTGAGGTTTTTACTCCTTCCTGGGTATGCAATACCCAAAACAATCTGATAGATGAAGCTTGGTTTGGACGCAAAGACGTTTTTAATCAAGAACACCCCGAAACCAAAACATGGACTGCGACAACCCTTCCTGTTTCGTTTCCTGATGGAAAAACATGGAAGGATTATGTTCGTTCCACTCGTATGGAGATTACTTGTGGCGAAGCCCCATATCTTGTTAGCCGATATGATACGACCACAGGAGCATTTATCCCCATCTCACAGCGTATAGGTATGATCGATCGTAAACTACGAGTTATCTCGGAAAATACTACCACCACTGGAGAATGGCTCAAGATGGCACAAGAGGCATATAAGAATATCTATGGTTATGAATGGCAAGGAGACAATCTCTTGCTCGCTCGTGAAGCACTGCTCATAACTTTTATCGAATATTACACTGAAAAATTTGGAGAAAAACCCCAAGAACGTTCTATCAAATACATTGCCTATATCATTGCTTGGAATGTTTTTCAAATGGATGGGCTCAAAGGGGTAGTTCCGAATAGTTGTAAACACAATGAAGTGGTAATCGAACAAACTCTATTTGAAGCAATAGAACGAACTATACTTTGCCCTGGATGTCAGAACGACACCTATAAAGGACACAATGGGACATACTGCCTCATCCGTGACTGGGGATGCAAAGACTCTGTAACAGGAGAAAATAATAGAAAGATTCGTTTCATTGATTTAATAAAATAACAACATAAATCTCAAACCATGGCAACTTTTGAATCATCACTCAAACCTCGTTTGATATATGTTTTTGCTATTGCAGACAATCAGCATGAAGGTAGTCTGAAGATTGGAGAAACAACGCTTGCAGATAATATTGATCCAGCTTCAACCACACCCAATAGCGAGGGTCTAAATAAAGCAGCCAAAGAACGTATTGACCAATATACAAAAACGGCAGGTATTAGCTACGAACTCTTGTACACCGAGCTTACGCTTTACATCCGAGGAGGGCGTATTTGTTCCTTCAATGATAAGCAAGTGCATAATGTTTTAGAACGTTCGGGCGTAAAACGTAAGGAGTTTAAAGGAGCTACCGAATGGTATTCTTGTGATTTAGAAACTGTCAAACGTGCCATTACTGCCATCAAAGAAGGAAAAGAAAGTTTGGGGGCAGGCGAAGTGACACATACAGAGAATCCTATCATTCTCCGTCCAGAGCAAAAGAACGCAGTGGAGCGTACGCTCAAGCAGTTTCGTAAAGGCAATCAGATGTTATGGAATGCCAAAATGCGTTTTGGTAAAACCCTATGTGCCTTGCGTGTAGCTAAGGAGATGGGAGCCGTCCGTACCATTATTGTTACTCATCGTCCTGTGGTAGACGCCAGTTGGTTTGAAGACTTCGGAAAGACATTCCACAACTGTCCTGAGTGGCATTATGGTTCGCATAACAAGGGGGAGAGCTTTGCCTCGCTCCAGAGACTTGCTGTTCAAGGAAAGAAATATGTGTATTTTGCTTCTATGCAAGATATGCGGGGTTCTAAGGAAGTAGGCGGCAAATTTGATAAGAACAACGAAGTCTTTTCGACAACTTGGGACTTGGTCATTGTCGATGAGGCACACGAAGGTACACAGACCGAATTAGGAAAGGCTGTCTTAGAACAACTGATAAGCAAAAACACTAAGATATTGCGCCTATCAGGCACACCTTTCAATCTGTTGGACGACCACAAAGAAGAGGAGGTCTTTACGTGGGATTATGTTATGGAGCAAAAAGCCAAAATAGACTGGGAAATCAATCATCTTGGTGACACCAATCCATACGCTTCGCTACCCGCTATTCACATATACACCTACGATCTTGGGCGGTTGATGAGTGAATATAGCGACGAAGAAAAAGCCTTCAACTTCCGCGAGTTCTTCCGCACACGAGAAGATGGGAGCTTTGTACACGAGCGAGATATTGACCATTTCCTCACACTCCTGACGACTGATGATGAAGAATCGCTCTATCCTTACTCTAACGACAGCTTTAGACAAATTTTCCGACATACCCTTTGGATTCTGCCGGGTGTAAAAGCCGCCAAGGCTCTCAGCAGAAAACTGGCTAAGCACCCTGTCTTTGGACTCTTCAACGTGGTTAACGTGGCAGGCGATGGTGACGACGAGGAAGAAAGTCGCGATGCACTCGAACTTGTCAATAAAGCTATCGGCAACGATCCTGACGAATCTTACACAATAACCCTCTCTTGTGGACGACTTACCACAGGTGTCAGCGTTAAGCCTTGGACTGGAGTGTTTATGATGGCGGGCTCTTACAGCACTTCGGCAGCCGGATATATGCAGACTATTTTCCGCGTACAGACACCTTACACCCACAATGGGCGCATGAAGACTGATTGCTATGCCTTCGACTTCGCCCCTGACCGTACGCTTCGCGTGCTTGCTGAGACCGCCAAGGTGTCACACAAAGCAGGTAAACAGACCGAAGGTGACCGAAAAATTCTTGGTGACTTCCTCAACTTCTGCCCTATCATTGCCATTGACGGTGGGCAAATGAAGGAATACAAAGTGGAGACTATGCTTGCCCAACTCAAGCGGGCGCAGATTGAAAAGGTGGTGCAAGATGGTTTTGAAAATGGTGCACTCTATAATGACGAATTACTCAAACTCACAGATGTGGAACTCAAAGAGTTTGATGACCTCAAAGGCATCATTGGCAAAACCAAGGCAATGCCTAAGTCGGGAGACATCGACATCAACCGACAGGGACTGACCAACGAGCAATACGAGGAGAAAGAACAACTTGAAAAGAAAAAGAAGAAAGACCTTACGCCAGAAGAAAAAAACGACTCGACGAGCTTAAAGCAAAGGGCGACCAACGGCGGGAGGCTATCTCCATTCTCCGTGGTATCTCTATCCGTATGCCGCTTATGCTTTATGGTGCCGAAATGGTGGACGAGGACAAGGAACTGACCATCGATAACTTTGCTAAGCTTGTGGACGACCAGTCTTGGGAAGAGTTTATGCCTCGAGGCGTAACCAAACAAGTGTTTGCCCGTTTCAAGCGTTATTACGACCCCGACATCTTCCGCGAGGCTGGTAAGCGCATCCGTGAAATGGCGCGTATGGCAGACAAGTTTACCATTGAGGAACGTATTACCCGTTTAGCAAGCATCTTTGCCACCTTCCGCAACCCCGATAAAGAAACGGTGCTCACGCCTTGGCGTGTGGTAAATATGCATCTTGGAGATAGCCTTGGAGGCTACTGCTTTATGAATGAGGACTTCACCTCCAACTTAGATATTCCTCGCTATATCGAGCATAAAGGTGTCACGACTGAGGTGTTTCATCCGCAGAGCGTCATTCTGGAAATTAACTCCAAGAGTGGTCTCTATCCCCTCTATGCAGCTTACAACATCTATCGCACCAGATTAGAGCAGGCTCGTCAGAAGTATGGAGAAGTAAATCGTGCCACGGCACTTATGCTTTGGGACTTGACCTTAGAGGAAAACATCTTCGTCGTCTGCAAAACGCCTATGGCACGCTACATCACTATGCGCAGCCTGCGTGGCTTCCGCAATACGACTGTGCATACCGAATACTATCCCGACTTAATAGAAAGCATTATCACAGAACCCGATAGCGTGGTAAATATGTTGCGCTCGGGTAAGAGATTTTGGAAAATAAATAATGACGAAAATATGAAGATAGACGCTATTATAGGCAATCCGCCGTATCAGGTGACATCCGAAAACACAAGCGATGCTCCTGTTTATCATTTATTCATCGACCTTGCAAGCCTTTTGGCGCAAAGAGTCTCGCTTCTGACTCCTGCTCGCTATCTGTTTAACGCAGGTAAAACTCCAAAGGATTGGAACACTAAGATACTTAATGACGAACACTTTAAGGTGGTTGATTATTGGGCAAATAGTACAGATGTGTTCCCAACAGTAGATATAAAAGGAGGAGTGGCTGTTATGTACAGAGACTCTAAGCTGAATTTTGGAAAAATTGGTACGTTCACAGCTTACAAGAAATTGAACATTATTGCAAATAAAGTATGTAAGATAAGTGAAAACGGATTGTTTGCAGAACTAATATATGCGCCCGAAAGTTATAGATTGTCAGATAAATTACACGAAGACTATCCTTGGGCTAAAGAGCGTTTAAGTATGGGACATCCATACGATATAACAACCAATATTTTTGAGAAACTGCCCGAAATATTCAAAGAGACCTATCAAATAAAGGAAGAGGAAGTTAGATTCTATGGTAGATATAAAAACGAACGTTGCTATCGTTGGATAAAAAGGGAATATGTTGATTCCCACCCGAATTTGGATAAATATAAGGTGATTGTTCCTAAAAGCAACGGATCGGGAGCAATCGGAGAAGTACTGAGTTCACCGCTCATAGGAGAACCGCTCATAGGAGTTACTCAGACATTTTTGACAATAGGAGCATTCGATACTCGGACAGAAGCAGAGGCTTGTCTCAAATACGTCAAGACAAAGTTTGCCAGAACGATGCTGGGGCTACTTAAAGCAACGCAACACAATCCCAAAGACACTTGGCGACTTGTACCATTGCAAGACTTTACCGCAGCGTCAGACATTGATTGGACACTTTCTGTTGCAGAGATAGACCAACAACTTTACCACAAATATGGGTTGGAAGCGGAAGAAATAGCCTTTATTGAAGAAAAGGTGCGAGCAATGGGGTGAAAAAAAGAGGCAAGTCATCATAAGGCTTGCCTTTTTTGGTTATCGTTCTGAGAGTGTCTTTTTGATGATGGCTTGCATACTCTCGTCTATTCCAAATAGTCGATATAGTTGGGCATTCACATCTTGGCTATAGTCTATTATCCCATTCTCATCTGTATAGTCCAACAAATCAGGAACAAGTTTTCCCAAAGGATGTCAAAGCTTCATCCGTTAACAAAAATGCGTAGCGTATGAAATCTGTTTGGCAGTATGTATAGAAATTGCGTGCTTCCTTTTCTGTATCAAAAGTTTTGAGGGCAACACGAGACCGACCAAAGGCAGAACGATTGTCAAGCACAGCTATCTGATTGCTTCGCTTTCTGCCCGCCAGCATTGGCACTCGACACTACGACTTTCCACCGATATAAGTAGTCCAAACCTGTCTTAATTACCGTTTTCTGGGCCACATACCAACTTGCTCGCCCTGCCTTACCAGCCTTGTCATTCGTAAACAATTTTATTTCATCTTCGCAAAGCATCATTCCTTCTTGATAGGGGCGTACTAATGTCGGATTTTGCTCAACAAAAATCGCTCTCTATAGAAAATAGACTGCGAGGAAGAACTGACCCATAGATATAGTCAAGATGATAGTTAGTGACAACAGCTTGTATCTTTTGACTGATTTGCCCTGCCATCGGGTCAAGAGCCATTAAAATCTTTCCAGGGTTGGTCATTGTAACTTTAATAGTTTTTCCTTCTTTGCTATAAGCATAGACAAAACCCTCTTTTTTCTTAGCATTATCCATAAACACAATAGATAGCCCATCGGCTATACCAACATCATGGAAAATGTCTGTAGATTCGGGGAAGAAATGAAGACGGCTGAGTCTCTTATCATTGATTTGATTGTAGCCAAAATCTGCCAGTCCCTTTCCAGAACGATGTATCCATCGCCCTGCAGGGTAAATAAGCGATGAAAAACGTGGAGAAAGTCTGTCGGCAAGTAACTGAAAATGCTGAAATATATTTATAACAGCTTTCTGTCCATTATCTGTATCTTTCTTTGCTACGGTTAGCTGATACGGCGGGTTGCCTATAATAGCGTAAATCGGCGAGATTTTTGCAATATTACTTAGATACAAAATCAAATAATATGGTCAAATCATTTAAGCAACAACTCAAGAAAGAAGAATTATCGGACAATACGATTACAGCTTATCTGTATGCTGTAGAAGACTTTGAGCGAAAGTATTCTTGCTTCAATCGGGAAAATCTTTTGCTTTACAAAGCAGATCAAATAGAACAATTTAAACCCAAAACTGTAAACCTTCGCATTCAAGCTCTCAACAAATACTTAGAGTTTATCGGTAAACCTCGCCTTCGTCTCAAATCTCTCAAAATACAACAGAAAACTTATCTCGAAAATGTGATTAGCAATGCGGACTACCAGTATCTCAAGTCAAAACTCAAAGAAGGAGAAGAGGAAGTATGGTATTTCCTCGTTCGTTTCTTAGGTGCTACAGGAGCTCGAGTAAGTGAACTTATACAATTCAAAGTCGAGCATGTGAGAGTGGGTTACTTTGACATCTATACCAAAGGAGGGAAGGTTCGTCGGATCTTCATTCCGCAAGATCTCTGCATGGAGACAAAAGCATGGTTGAAGCGTGCCAATATAGATTTTGGATATCTATTTTTAGACAAACACGGCAAGCAGATTACTCCACGAGCCATTCGACACAAATTGCAACGCTTCGCCCATCAATGGGGTATAAATTCCAAAGGTGATGCACCCTCATTCCTTCCGTCATAGGTATGCAAAGAATTTCTTAGAATCGTTCAATGATGTTGTTCTATTGGCAGACTTAATGGGGCATGAGAGTATCGAGACCACACGAATTTACCTGCGTCGTACTTCCAATGAGCAACAGGCTATTGTAGACAAGATAATTACTTGGTAACCTCTTTGACTTGATAAACCATTGTTAGTTGTATCAGTCTCTCTGTGTAATGATTTCGTTCTCGCCATAGTTCATTCACTTTTTGCGTTCAATAAATCCGTAATGTCACTCTCCTTGTAATGACACTTGTATTCAATCATTGAATGAGGAATTTTTACCCATATCTCTGTATGATTGCAAGGTACACTTACTGATAATCAAACGCTTACATAAAGCTTTCGTTATCAAGTCCCCCTCACTATCGGGCGGATTGCCGAAGAGTTGTTCGAAACGATGAATAAAGTTTGCAGAACTAAAACAATCTATTCAAAATATATTTTACTGTCACTTCTGTCATCCAAAAATGATTCTATAACTTGTTGATTTATAGCATCTTTATTTCAAGTGTTAAAAGTGACAGTAAAATAAAAATAAAACTACAATAGTAATGTCACTGATTTTAGTCAGCTTTATTACTCCGCATATCAAAAACCTAAATTTATCCCAAATCTCTCTAAGTTTACAATATTAATTGCAAACTTAGAGGTTTGCATTAAAATATTATAGCTGCATAATAGCTTTTCGGATATTCTCTTTTGCAACAGTAGGCTTCATTGCTTCTGTGAGCAACATTTCCTGTGGTGTAACACATTGAACATGTGAAAAGCCTGCCTTAAGTAAAGCTGCCGCATCCTTTACCTTCCCAGCTATAAGCATAACAGGAACATTCTTGCGAAGACCATATTCTAAGATTCTTGCTGGTATCTTTCCCATTAATGTCTGACTATCTGCACTACCCTCCCCTGTTATAATCAAATCTGCATCTTCTATAAGTGAACTAAAATTGACAGTTTCTAAAAGAACATCTGCACCAGACCTCATCTTGGCATTCATAAACTGCATAAAAGCATAACCCAATCCACCTGCAGCTCCAGCACCGTTATTCAAAGAACAATCAAAACCTAACTGAGCAGCAGCCATACGTGCAAAAGTACGTGCTCGACGATCCAAACAAGCTATCATTTCTGGTGTCGCTCCCTTCTGTGGACCAAAAATGACAGCAGCACCACGTTCACCAAAGAGAGGATTATTTACATCTGAAGCTAAGGTTATATCTAAATCTCGTAAAAAAATTTATCACGCCAGTTTCTTTCCCAAGAATGTCTTTCAAAGCAGCCAACATACCAAGTCCGCAATCGCTTGTAGCCGACCCTCCAAGTCCGACAATAAACTTTCTATACCCTCTTTGAAGTGCAGCAGCAAAGACTTCACCTAATCCATAAGTGGTTGCAAGTAAAGGGTTCAATTCCCGTTGCTTAAGAAGATTTATGCCACACGACAAAGCAGTCTCTATGACGACCGTATTATCTGCACATACGGCATAGCTTGCTTGAATGGGACGCATGAGCGCATCGTGGCAATTAATAGTAATCTCCTTACAGTCGAATAACTGTAAAAAGACTTCTAACATTCCATCTCCCCCATCCGTGACAGGAACCTTTACAACCTTTAACTTCCTGCCAACGTTGGCGAAGACCCTGTTCAGCAGCATCTTCAGCTTCAACAGAAGAGAACAACCTTTAAAAACTATCAATAGCTAAAATAATATGCTTCATATTGACTGCAAAGTTATTAAGAATTCGTGAATAATTTGGTTTTTACATCTATTATATATATCTTTGCAAGATAAACTGTAATTATATACCTCTTTATGAAACAATTTTTCAAATTCGTTTTTGCTTCTTTCTTTGGAATGATGTTGTTTAGCATCGTTACTGGACTCTTTGCACTTTTCACTATTGTTGGTATGATTGCATCGCAGGATACAACCAAAGAACCTGAAGACAACTCAGTACTTGTATTGAATCTTTCAGGACAGATGTCAGAGAGAAGTGAAAATAATTTTCTTAGTCAGCTACAAGGTTCTCAAATAAATAGTTTGGGTCTTGACGATATGCTTGAAGGAATCAGAAAAGCTAAAGACAACGATAAAATAAAGGGTATATACATAGAAGCAGGTGCGTTTGCGTCTGATTCATATGCTTCTATGCAGGCATTGCGTAAAGCACTACTCGATTTCAAGAAGAGTAGAAAGTGGATTATTGCTTACGCTGACACCTATACACAGGGTACATACTACTTGTCGTCTGTTGCTGATAAAGTTTATCTTAATCCACAAGGACAGATTGACTGGCACGGATTAGCTTCTGAACCAGTTTTTCATTAAAGGACCTCTTGGCAAAGTTCGGTGTAAAAATGCAGGTTGTAAAGGTTGGTGCTTACAAAAGCGCAACCGAGATGTTCACTGGCGACAAGATGAGTGATGCTAATCGTGAGCAAACATCAGCCTATTTAAACAGTATCTGGGGCAATATTACAAAGGAAGTTGGAGCAAGCAGAGGTTTGTTAGTAGCACAACTGAACGCATACGCTGACAGTATGATAACCTTTGCTGACCCACAAGAATATGTAAAATTAAAGCTCGTTGATGGCTTAGTTTATACAGACCAGATAAAAGGAATCGTCAAAAAAAGCAATTAGGTATTGAGGCTGACAAAGACATCAATCAGGTTACTATTGCTGACATGGTGAACACTGAGGATAAAAACCAAGGTGATAAGGAAAATGAAGTTGCAGTCTACTATGCTTATGGTGATATTGTTGATGGTGTTGTAGGAGGTCTTTCTCACAAGGTCATCAGATTGACGCACAAGTTGTTTGCAAAGATTTGGAAGAGTTAGCAAAAGATAAAGATGTTAAGGCTGTTGTCGTACGTGTCAACTCTGGCGGCGGCTCCGCTTATGCATCAGAGCAAATCTGGCATCAGATTATGGAACTGAAGAAGTTGAAACCTGTCGTTGTTAGTATGGGTGGAATGGCTGCTTCTGGTGGCTATTATATGTCAGCACCAGCCAACTGGATTGTTGCTGAGCCTACTACAATTACAGGCTCTATAGGAATCTTTGGTATGTTCCCTGATGTTAGCGGTCTGCTAAGAGAAAAACTGGGTTTAAAGTTTGATGAAGTAAAAACCAACAAATATGCAGACTTCGGCACACGTGCTCGTCCTTTCACAGAAGAAGAAATGTCATATCTTAGCCAATATGTAAACCGTGGCTATAAACTCTTCCGTCACCGTGTGGCAGAAGGACGTAAGATGACTGAAGAACAGGTTGAGAAGGTAGCACAGGGGCATGTGTTTACTGGTCAAGATGCACAAAAGATAGGACTTGTTGATCAGCTTGGTGGATTGGATGTTGCTGTAGCAAAAGCTGCACAACTTGCTAAACTACCAAATTATAGAAAATGTGCTTACCCAAAGGAGCCTAACTTCTTAGAGCAAATGATGGATCAAACGAATCCTAATAATTACCTCAGCCAGCAGTTACGTGCTAACTTAGGTGACTATTATGAGCCATTCACACTCCTAAAGACCATTGATCAACAGAGTGCAATTCAGGCACGTTTGCCATTTTATCCTAATATCCATTAATCATATATGGAAGGAGACCACATCAAATAAACAAATGGCTATTGCCTTTCAGCTGGCTCTATGGGCTTGGAGTAAGACTGCGCAATGAGTTATTTGAACTGAACATTCTCAAATCCCGACAGTTTGACATTCCAGTCATATCTGTTGGTAACATTACTGTGGGTGGTTCAGGAAAGACTCCCCACGTAGAATATCTTATCCGATTACTGAAGGATAAAATGAAGGTGGCTATCCTCTCACGTGGCTATAAACGTAAGAGTTGTGGATACGTATTAGCAAACGAGAATACTCCTATGCGGGAGATTGGTGATGAACCCTATCAAATGAAGACAAAGTTCCCTGATATTCGTGTTGCAGTTGATAAGAAGCGATGTGAGGGAATAGACCGATTAACATCTGACGAGGAAACAAAAGATACAGATGTAATCCTTTTAGACGATGCTTTTCAGCACCGATATGTACATCCTGGTATCAATATCCTGTTAGTTGATTATCATCGACTTATCATCTATGACAAACTTCTTCCTGCTGGTAGATTACGAGAACCACTCTCAGGAAAAAATCGTGCAGATATTGTGATTATCACAAAGTGTCCTAAGAGTCTAAACCCAATAGACTATCGTGTATTGAGTAAAGCTATGGAACTCTACCCTTTCCAGCAGCTTTATTTTTACGACGTTAGACTATTGTGACTTTGGAACCCTATCTTCAGTAAAGGAAGAAATATACCACTCACAGAGATAAGAGGAAAAAATATCTTGTTGCTTGCTGGTATCATGTCACCAAAGCAATTGGAGTTGGATCTAAACTCTTTCACAGGAAACAATGCACTGACAACACTATCGTTCCCAGACCATCATGCATTCACAACAAAGGATATTCATCGTATTAACGAGACCTTTGCTAAAATGCCTGAACCAAAATTGATTGTCACAACAGAGAAAGATAAGGCACGTCTTGTTGATATTGATAAATTATCAGACGAAGTAAAAGAAAAACATTTATGCACTTCCTATCAAGGTAAGCTTTTATGCTTGACAAGGAAGAGACATTCAATAAAAAAATAATATCCTATGTACGAAAAAATTCAAGAAACAGCATCTTGGCTAAAAGAGAGGATGACCACAAGTCCAAAGACAGCCATCATTCTGGGCACAGGCCTCGGACAATTAGCTTCAGAGATAACCGATAGCTACTCATTTTCTTATCAAGATATACCAAATTTTCCAGTTTCAACAGTAGAAGGTCACGCTGGTAGCCTTATCTTTGGAAGACTTGGTGGTAAGGATATCATGGCTATGAAAGGTCGCTTCCACTTCTATGAAGGATATAACATGAAGGATGTTACCTTCCCATTCGTGTAATGCACGAGTTAGGCATTGAAACATTGTTTGTTTCAAACGCTTCTGGCGGTATGAATCCATCGTTCAAGATTGGTGACCTCATGATTATTACAGATCATATTAATATGTTCCCAGAACATCCGCTACGTGGTCGTAACTTCCCTACAGGTCCTCGTTTTCCAGATATGCACGAGGCATACGACCATAAATTGGTTGATTTAGCAGACTCTATTACTAAGGAGAAGAACATCGAAGTTCAGCATGGAGTTTACATGGGCGTACAAGGACCAACCTTTGAAACACCTGCAGAATACCGTATGTACCACAAGATGGGAGGTGATGCTGTTGGCATGAGTACCGTACCAGAGGTTATCGTTGCTCGCCATAGTGGTATTAAGGTGTTCGGCATCAGTGTAATCACTGACCTTGGTGGCTTTGATGTTCCTGTAAAAGTTAGCCACGAAGAGGTTCAGGAAGCTGCAAACGCTGCACAGCCACGTATGACAGAGATTATGCGTGAGATGATTAAACGATCATAAGGCATATAAATATAAAAAGAAACTAAGGCGTTCTTTATTCTATAATTCATAGATAAAGGACGTCTTAGACATTATATCAATAAGCTATTAATAAAGTAAATGGAAATAAAAGACCTTGGTGAATTCGGACTAATCAACCGTCTCACAAAAGATATACAACCAATCAACAACTCTACCATTATGGGCGTGGGTGACGATGCTGCTGTTTTACACTATTCAGATAAAGAAACACTTGTCTCTTCACAGATGTTCATGGAGGGGTACAGTTCGATTTAACTTACATAGACATGGAACATCTTGCCTACAAGGTGGCTATGATAGCTATGAGTAACATATTCGCTATGAATGGACAGCCACGGCAACTCATCGTTTCATTAGGGCTTGGAAAACGTTTCAAAGTAGAAGACCTTGATCAGTTCTATGCTGGATTGAACAAAGCTTGTGCTAAATGGAATGTAGACATTGTTGGAGGTGACACAACTTCTTCATATACGGGACTTGCTATTAACCTCACTTGTATTGGTGAAGCTGCAAAAGATAATATCGTCTATCGTAGTGGAGCAAATGAGACCGATCTTATCTGCGTTACCGGTGATCTTGGTTCAGCCTACATGGGCTTGCAGATTCTCGAACGTGAAAAAGACTGTTTACTACCAACAAGTGCAGGAGTATAATAATAAGGTAAAGGAAGCGCAAAAGCAATAAAGACGAGAAACGACTTGAAGCATTACGCCAGGAACGAGCAGCAATTGAGGGTTTCCAACCAGACTTTTGCAGGAAAAGAATATCTTATTGACCGCCAGTTGAAACCTGAAGCACGTGGTGATGTACTCAATCAACTGCGTACAGCAGGCATACATCCAACCTCTATGATTGATATTTCAGATGGATTGGCAAGTGAATTAAAACATATTTGCAAAAAAAGTCACTGCGGTTGTAGAATTTATGAAAAGAATATTCCTATCGATTATCAAACTGCAGCAACCTGCGAAGAGTTCAATATGAACCTTACAACAGCTGCTTTAAATGGTGGAGAAGACTATGAACTTCTTTTTACAGTACCTATCGGCGATCACGAGAAGATTGATAAGATGGAGAATATCAGACAGATAGGTTATATAACAAAGGAAAGTTTGGGTGCATTCCTTATTGCTCGTGATGGTAACGAGTTTGAGTTGAAGGCACAAGGTTGGCCTAAAAACGAGAAATAGCCAACTTGTTAAAGGATGTAAATAGAAACATTTTTTTTATGAAAAACTTGGAGGAATAAAATAAAAGTACTACCTTTGCATCGCAATTGAGAAAACAACACAAACGTTACAAAAAAATTGATTGCAAATAACGATGGTGCCATAGCTCAGTTGGTAGAGCAAAGGACTGAAAATCCTTGTGTCCCCGGTTCGATTCCTGGTGGTACCACTCCTCCTTTCATCAGGGCGGTTCTCGCAAGAGGCCGCTCTTTTTTTTACTCATTATAACCTCCTTATAATGGGTCAGGGCTAAAAGCGGCTCAGTAGGAAAAAGGTGTGGAAATTTCGGGGCAGTAGATATTTAGTGGGGATAGGCATATATTTTGGCAAGTCTAAAAAGAAAGAAACTTTTATCTACAACTCCTCTTAAGTTAGCCCTAAATAGTTTTATTTTTGCATTGAAGGATTCGGCAGCAGCGTTTGTAGATCTGTTAATATAAAAGTTAAGTATGTCTTCGTAATGCTCGTAAGTTAGCAATGACAGTCGAATGAAAGCCAGCTTCTGCGACGTTATTATACCATTTTGCCAATGATAGTCTGGCTGCATCTTTGATAGTATTCTTAGCAAAAATCATTCTTAGCGAATGTGATAAACCGTAAGCCTTCTTACTGTCAGGATATTCTCTGAACAGTATTTTGGCTCTTAGCTTCTGTTCATCAGTCCATTTCTCTGATGATTTGAACAACAGGTACCTACTTCTTACCAGCAGTTCACTACGTGTATCTCCATTTTCAAAAGTCAGTGGTTGATACGCTATCTTTTCTAACTTCGCATTCTCTTTCTCGTCATTTGCTTGCTGTAAAGCTGCCCAGCGATACTCTATTCTCATCTGTTGCACGGCATCGCAAGTTTCGTATGAAAGCGATCAATCACTCGTTTAGCCTTTGGAAAACAATGCCTTACAATCTTACGCATACTATCGGATAAGTCCAAGGTGACCTCTTCTACGGCTTCCCGTTTCTTTTCATCTATCTTATCCAATACCTTGCAGACATCCAAGGATTTGGTTCCAGCAACAATGGCTACAAGACATCCTTGCTTGCCGTGTTTGTCCCTATTAGTGATAATCGTATAGAGTTCACCATTGGACAAGGATGTCTCGTCTATTGCTATATTCTTACCAATATTATCCTCAAAGAGAAGCCACTTCTGAGCATGAGACAACTGATTCCAGGACCTGTAACCACTTAGTGTTTCCTTGTATTGTTTCTCAAAACTACGTCCATTGATATGATAGAATTCCTCAAGCGTACGGCAGGTCACTGGGGATGTCTCCATACGTTTCTTTTAAAAAAGCTCCGAACTCTTTGGAATAACGAGTGCCGGAGGCTGTAATATCTATCTGCAAGGGAAGAGAGAAACTCTTACCTGTACGAATATCTATCCAGCGACGTCGACGAAGAACCAAAATAACCTTATGGTCACGAATCGGAAAGTCCGTCACCTCGACAGCTGCCATAAAGCCTTTTGATTCAAAATGAAGATCATCGGAAAGTTCTTTCTCCATCTTCTCATCAAGATAAATACGTAACAATGAAGTATCAAACTCTATCTTAACAACAGAGAAATAATGTAATACATCACTGGGTAAAACGAATTCGGCTAACTGATATAGATATTTTTCTTCCATGATACAAAGGAAAGAAAAATATATTAATTAAGAAAATTTCCCCACCTTTTTTCTACTGAGCCGAAATTTCTTTATTTGATATCTTTTTCTTTCCTTTGCATTATGGAAGATACTTATCTATATCATTTAGCATCGTTGGTTCTCCCTAAGGATGTATTGAAATACTTCTCTGTAGTTAAAATAGAACATAGTCCTTCATTATTGCGTATCCATCTTGACGAGAAGATGGAGAAAGAACTTTCCGATGATCTTCATTTTGAATCAAAAGGCTTTATGAAAGCTGTCGAGGTGACGGACTTTCCGATTCGTGACCATAAGGTTATTTTGGTTCTTCGTCGACGTCGCTGGATAGATATTCGTACAGGTAAGAGTTTCTCTCTTCCCTTGCAGATAGATATTACAGCCTCCGGCACTCGTTATTCCAAAGAGTTCGGAGCTTTTTTAAAAGAAACGTATGGAGACATCCCCAGTGACCTGCCGTACGCTTGAGGAATTCTATCATATCAATGGACGTAGTTTTGAGAAACAATACAAGGAAACACTAAGTGGTTACAGGTCCTGGGATCAGTTGTCTCATGCTCAGAAGTGGCTTCTCTTTGAGGATAATATTGGTAAGAATATAGCAATAGACGAGACATCCTTGTCCAATGGTGAACTCTATACGATTATCACTAATAGGGACAAACACGGCAGGGCAAGGATGTCTTGTAGCTATTGTTGCTGGAACCAAAGTCTTTGGATGTCTGCAAAGGTATTGGATAAGATAGATGAAAAAGAAACGGGAAGACGTAGAAGAGGTCACCTTGGACTTATCCGATAGTATGCGTAAGATTGTAAGGCATTGTTTTCCAAAGGCTAAACGAGTGATTGATCGCTTTCATATACAGAAACTTGCAAGTGATGCCGTGCAACAGATGAGAATAGAGTATCGCTGGGCAGCTTTTACAGCAAGCAAATGACGAGAAAGAGAATGCGAAAGTTAGAAAAAGATAGCGTATCAACCACTGACTTTTTGAGAAATGGAGATACACGTAGTGAACTGCTGGTAAGAAGTAGGTATCTGTTATTCAAATCATCAGAGAAATGGACTGATGAGCAGAAGCTAAGAGCCAAAATACTGTTTAGAGAATATCCTGACATTAAGAAGGCTTACGGTTTATCACATTCGCTAAGAATGATTTTTGCTAAGAATACTATCAAAGATGCAGCCAGACTATCATTGGCAAAATGGTATAATAACGTCGCAGAAGCTGGCTTTCATTCCTTTAATGTCATTGCTGCAACTTTCTACGAGCATTACGAAGACATACTTAACTTTTATATTAACAGATCTACAAACGCTGCTGCGGAATCCTTCAATGCAAAAATAAAACTATTTAGGGCTAACTTAAGAGGAGTTGTAGATAAAAGTTTCTTTCTTTTTAGACTTGCCAAAATATATGCCTTTCCCCACTAAATATCTACTGTCCCCTAAAACCCAGTTGCAAGCCTATACTCTTAAGCACATAATTTCATAAGTGTTTATTACCTTTGCATCATGAAGAATCACCAAAACGGCTCAGTAGAAATTGTCTTTATAACTTGACGTAGCCCGCTACGTCTGCGCCAAAAACAAAACAAGATGCTCGATAATAAAACACAATATGTTTAGGCTCTAATGAACTATTTGGGTTAAAAAGAAAAAGCGATGACCTTCACAGGTGATCGCTTTCTTTACTCAATAGGTATTAGTCTTTTAAAGGTAAAAGATTGTTTTCAGGATAACAGTCACAAAGATATATTATTTTTGCATCACATGCAAACTTTTAGTAGATTATTTTTTCATTATAATGATGTGTGCGGACACATGTTTATGCAAAAGTCTATTTTTAACGAAATAAGTCTCAAACCTCTTTGTTTCATAAGTTTATTTGTTATTTAAAAAGTTCAGAAATTTAAGTTATTCCACTTGTATATTAATAGCCTTTTGTAATGCTATATGAATAGTTGTGCGTCTATACTTTTATCATAACACCACCAATCCTTTTTGTATAATAATTTATCCATTAAAAATGCTTTTTGTTATCCATAGTGTCTTCTTTATTCATAGATTATAATTAACTTTGCAAAGAATTTATGTATAAGTTAAATATTAAGTAAAAAGCAAAACCTTCCATTACTACATTTATAAATGATTATGAAGAAAAGAACAATCGTGTTGTTTGGAATGCTCCTTATGGTTTTGACTGCTGTCGCTGGCGGCAAAATCAAGGTAGCATGTGTAGGAAATAGTGTGACATGGGGAATGACAATTATCGATAGGGAAAAGAATTGTTATCCAGCACAACTACAGAAAATGTTAGGAGATAAATATGAAGTCAGAAACTTCGGACACTCTGGAACTACACTACTACAACATGGACATCGTCCCTATGTCGACCAACAAGAGTACCAAGACGCTTTGAACTTCAAGGCAGACCTTATCATTATCCATCTTGGACTCAATGATACCGACCCACGAAACTGGCCTGAGTACAGTGAAGAATTTAACGCTGATTACATCCGTCTGATTGATAGTTTCCGTCAGGCGAATCCTAAAGCAAAGATTTGGATTTGTCTTATGACCCCTATCTTTGAGCGTCATCCACGTTTTGAGAGTGGTACACGCGACTGGCATGCGCAGATTCAGAAACATATACGACAAGTGGCGACTGCGACACGAGTTCCGCTCATTGACTTAAATACACCTCTATATAGTCGTCCCGACCTTCTTGCCGATGCTATTCACCCGAATGCTGAGGGCGCAAAGATTATTGCAGAGACGGTCTATGGAGCCTTGACAGGCAACTATGGTGGGCTTGCCCTGTCTCCATTGTATACCGATGGTATGGTTATTCAGCGCAACAAACCTATTGTTTTCCGTGGAAAAGCAAATGCAGGTGAAACTGTTAAGGTAAACTTCAATGGGCATATGCTTTCAGCTATAACAAATGATGCCGGAAAATGGAAGATTACCTTCCCTGCTGAGAAAGCTGGCGGACCTTATAAAGCCCAAATAAGTACGAAGAAAGAAAAGCTTACTATTAAAGACATATACGTTGGTGAAGTGTGGCTTTGCTCAGGACAATCAAACATGGAGTTACCTGTAAATGCTGTACAGAGCAGGACACAAGACTTGAATGAGGCTGACAGTCAGACACACTTACATCTTTTTAATATGTCAGCTATCTACCCAACGACTGCCGTAGCATGGTCAGCTAATGCTTGTGACTCTGTAAATCGTCATCAGTACCTCCATATTGGACCATGGCGTAACTGCTCTCGAGAATCTTTGGGTGGCTTCTCAGCTGTAGCTTATCACTTTGGAAAGAAGTTAGCAGACAGTTTGCAGGTCCCAGTAGGTATCATCTGTAATGCTGTTGGTGGTACCACTACAGAGTCATGGATTGACCGCCATACGTTAGAACAACGTATGCCAGCTATTCTTCGTGACTGGTATCATGGAGATTTCGGCATGAAATGGGCACGTGAGCGAGCATTGCAAAACATCAGCGTAAGTAAGAACCCACTGCAACGTCATCCTTATGCACCAGCCTATATGTTCGAGACTGGTATGCTTCCACTAAAGGGATATAGTATCAAGGGAATTGTTTGGTACCAAGGTGAGTCCAATGCACATAACATGGAACTACACGAACGTCTCTTCCCGATGTTACAGAAGAGTTGGCGTAACTTCTTCCATGACCCAGAGCTACCATTTTATTTCGTACAGCTCTCCAGCCTGAATCGCCCTTCATGGCCACGTTTCCGCGATTCTCAGCGTCGTATGGCATCAAGACTACGTAATACCTGGATGGCTGTTACAACAGACGTGGGTGATTCCTTAGATGTGCATTACACGAATAAAAAGCCTGTCGGTGAGCGACTTGGCTTACAGGCTTTACACCATAGTTATGACTACAACATAGAATCTGATGGTCCTATCTGTCATTCTGTATCAGCAAAAGACAATGGACTTGAATTGCAGTTTATTCACGCAAAGTCACTATCTGCTAAGGGTGGCCGCCTTATTGGCTTTGAGGTAGCAGGTGCAGATGGTATTTATTATCCAGCAGAAGCACAAATAACATCATCTAACACAATTCTTGTTAAGTCGTCTTCTGTAACACGCCCACTCTATGTTCGTTATGGATGGCAACCTTTTACACGCGCCAACCTTGTGAATGAGGTAGGATTACCATGTAGTACATTCCAATGGGCAGTAAAGAAATAAAGGTGTTTATAACCATCGTTCTTTGTTTAGAAAAATGATACAATTAAGTCAGACTGTCCGCAGTCTGACTTTTTTTTATTAAGACCATTCCAGACTGAATCCTATTTACTACATTACATAAATAAACTTTTCTCCCTTTATAACCCTTGATGTATCCCTATATATTTGGTAGATTTAACCATATCATGCATCTACTATAGGACACTCTCAATAACTTTATAGCAAAAAGAATTTAAGAACTTCATCATATTTATGTGGTGATTAGCAACTTTCTTTTTAACTTTGTACTCTATCTAAAAAAACTCCCTATCAATGATTGATACAACAATGAACAACTATACCTTATATAATTCAAAGCACTCTTCTACCCTATGGGTTACAACTTCAATAGCTGCTCTTGGCGTTTCCCTCCCAGCCAAAGCACAACAAGAAAATACACAACCCAATATTATCTTGTTCATGGTAGACGACATGGGATGGCAGGACACATCCCTTCCCTTTGCCGATTCGATTACTGCCAATAATCGGAAATACGATACACCTAACATGGAAAGACTTGCTTCCGAAGGGATGATGTTTACAGATGCTTATGCAACTCCTATCAGTTCGCCCTCCAGATGTAGTCTGATGACAGGTATGAATATGGCTCGTCATCGGGTAACGAATTGGACTTTACATCGCGATAAGATGACAGATGGGAAACGAGATGGCGTAACATTACCTGATTGGAATTATAATGGTATTGCGCAAAGCGGTAATGTCGCACATACTACAAAGGCTATATCCTTTGTACAACTCCTAAAAAATGTAGGCTATCATACCATACATTGCGGAAAAGCACACTGGGGAGCTATTGACACTCCGGGTGAGAATCCGTGCCATTTTGCCTTTGACGTAAACATTACAGGTACGGCAGCTGGTGGATTAGCTACCTATTTAAGCGAGCGTAATTATGGTTTTACGAAAGAGGGCAAACCCACATCTCCATTCGCTATCCCAGGCTTGGAACGTTATTGGGGTACTGGTATCTTTGCCACAGAAGCCCTTACACAAGAGGCAATAGCATCATTAGAGAAGGCTAAGAAATACGACCAACCTTTCTATCTCTATATGTCTCATTACGCTGTGCACGTACCAATCGATCGAGATATGCGTTTTTACCCTACGTATCGTGCACGTGGTCTTTCGGAAAAGGAAGCTGCTTACGCTTCATTGATTGCAGGAATGGATAAAAGTTTGGGAGATCTTATGGATTGGGTCGCAAGGCAGGACTTAAGCGAGAGACTATCATCATCTTTATGAGCGATAATGGAGGACTCGCCTCATCATCCTATTGGCGGGATGGAGAACTTTACACGCAGAATGCACCACTCAAGAGCGGTAAAGGCTCACTGTATGAAGGAGGTATAAGAGTTCCCTTTATTGTAAAATGGAATAATATTGTAAAACCAAATACTCGCTCTCATGCACCTATCATCATAGAGGACCTCTACCCTACCTTACTCTCCATGGCTGGAATTAAGAACTATCATGTACCACAAAAAATAGACGGACAAGACATTACACCTATTCTTCGTGGTAAACAACAAGGTGATAAGAAGCGACAACTGATATGGAACTATCCTAACATTTGGGATGGAGAGGGATTGGGAATCAGTCTTAATTGTGCCATTCGTGAAGGGCAATGGAAATTGATTTATTCGTATCTCACTGGTCAAAAAGAACTATACAATCTATCCAGCGACCTGTCTGAGAAGAATAATCTTGCTTCTTCTCACCCTCAACTCGTTGCTCGTCTTTACAGACATCTCACATCTAAATTACACAAAATGAATGCACAGAAACCAATCGTAGAGGGTGAAAAAAGAAAATAAGAGTGGTTTGTTTAAGTAGACATAAGTTATTCATTGATTTTATTTCAACTGCATCATTCTACTCTTATAGGATAAAAGAGAGAATAGTATCTCCTTGAAGTGGTATCTTATCAACTTTACGAAATAAGCTACTGACCCAACAGGTTAAGTAAGTTCTTTGTAGTACAACTTGTTTATAACAATAAGTTGAATCTACTTTGGTGACATTTTGCGAGATGTTTAGCAGGCAGCACCATTGGTGTTTACCAACAACACAACACGTGCGGACCATCAACACGCTATGTGCGGAATGACAACACATCAGCTGAAGATTGTCAAAGAGTCTCGTTTTGGTTATTATAAAGAAGACTGTAAAATGCTTTATAAAGAACTAATATAGGACAACTCTACCAAACAGCACTATAAAAACGTCTCATTGATATAACGCTTTATCATAGTCAATAGTCTTCAAAACAAGACGACGACGATTGCTGTTGAAACATGGAGAGATGACATTCCTCTCTTCGAAGTAGTCTTTTATCTTTATTCCAGCCAGATAAAGCAACAGATGTGGTAGATCATCTGTCATAAACTTATTACTTCTTGCCATCAATGTTTCCGTAAAAATCTTGCGATGTCTCTGCTTATATATAGGCGAACACCATATCCAAAAAGGTATTTCAAACTCTTCGTGATACTTCCTGAGATTGATTTGTTCGACTTCAGTTAACCTACCAGCCATATTTACATCTTTACCATAGCAATCCTCTCCATGGTCAGACAAGTAGACAATAATGGCATCCTTGTTACGGAACTGTTCTACTATCTTGTTCAATACAAAATCATTATAAAGCGTTGCATTATCGTAGTCTGCAATAGTTTGTTTCTCTTTATCTGTCAAGTCCATACGCTTATAATCCTTTATTCCAAACTTCTTCATATTACTTTTTACAACGCAATGAGTATTGAAAAATGCTGTCCTAAAAAGATGAAAGATTATCAGTTGTGGCTTCTTATAGCTAATGATATCTTTATAATCATTTAATAGATTCTCATCATAGTTATGAATCGTGACATTTCTATAATCAAACATTTGCTTGTTTAGCTGTGGATGATTTAAGAAGAAACCACCTACAAGATTATTCGTCCAATCAGGTGTATAGTTAATACCATACGGAAATTGATTAGACAAGAAACTAACATGATAACCCGCTTTCTTAAACACTGCAGGAAAGAGTACATACTTACTCCAATCACCTTTCTCGTCAACGGATTGCAATGAGAAAATTTGCTTGAACACTTTACTCGTTAGATTCCATGGTGAAACAACATTAGTGAACACTGCTAACGAATCTTTACCATTCATCATGGCAAGTTGATAAGGCGTTGTTGGCAAGGGATAGCCATACAATTGAGAATGGTGTCGGTTGGCACTTTCACCTATAACAAGTACAATTGTAGGAGATGTGAAAGAACATGAATCTACTTTTATTTGCTGATTAGCCATAATGACTCCATCAACCTGCTTTGCTATCAAGTGGTTTGAATAAAGTCCATAAACAATACGTTCGACTGGATGATAAAGATGTGCAAACCCATTAGTAACCGCAACCTCAAGTTCTGAGAGATTCTTAACTCTATAAAGCTGAACCTTATCATAAACACTTAAAGTTATTCCTACAAAGATTGTAAACATTAAAGCAAAGGCAACAAAAGGTTGCTTGAGATAAGAGGTTGGAAATGTCATCTTCTTTACCGCCATAACAATATGACAGAGTGCAAGAAAAAGAATAATATCAGCTGCGGAAAAAGAAAAAGTTTTAGATTAAGATATTGCAAGAAAGAAACTCTGTAGCCTCTCTGCCTGTAGTCTCTTGCGCTAAAAGAATCATTGTCGGTGTAATTGGAGTATCAAAGAGTGTCTTACAGCAAGTATCTATTATGACTACCACATAAACAACACTACTCAACATAATCACCAACCCTTGACGTATTGTTTGTTGACAAAGACTCAGTAAAAAACAAATAATATATAGATCCGCAATCAATTCTATATAACCAAAAAAACATTACGATGACTCACATTCGTAAAGGCACCAACCAACAGCATAAACATAAAGAAAAGAGAATTCTCTTCTATTGGCTTTTACCATCTTAGTTACAAAGGGTACTTTTTCATTTTTCGTATTATTGATTTGCTTCATACTGTTTCATCCAATCATAATCTTAACATGCTATAATAATCAGGATTAGTTACAAAGGTACAAAATAGCATCCGTATTTTCAAATAATTGTTATTTACATAAGCGTTATAAATATATACATTATACCATAATTCTATATTGATTGTCTATTTATGTAACTTAACATAGCTCGCTATACCTTTAACCCAAAGATAGACAAGCTGCTCAATTATAAAAACAAAAATCAGTTTAGTCTTTAACAGGTAGTTTAGCTTAAAAAGAATAATTATAACTACTAAGCTTTAATCATAAGAACAGTGAGCACATACCAACATGTAGCTCACCGCTCAAAATAGCTATTTATTCTTCAATTGATTGGTTTCAACATAATAAGAAGAAACATCAAAAGAAAATAACGATAGAAGTTGACAAAAGGCTTAAGAATTATTTTCTTTTCTGTTTGCCAAGAAGTTCTTGTATATTTTCTTTACCTGAGGTGCAAGGAAAATAATACCAATAAGGTTAGGAATTACCATCAGACCATTGAAGGTATCTGCCAATTCCCATACCATATCTGCTGCAAAAAGACAGCCAAGAAAGACAAAGAGAACAACAAGTGCACGATAAGAAAGAATGCCCTTCTTACCAAACATAAACTTGATATTCATCTCAGCAAACATATACCACCCAATAATTGTTGTGAAAGCAAAGAAGATTAGACTGATGGCAAGGAAGATAATTCCACCATTTCCAAAAGCTATCTCGAAACCTTCTTGCGTAATAGCAACCGATTTTAAGCTTAGATTTTGGAAAGAACCTGTCAGCATAATGACAAAAGCTGTTGATGTACAGATAAGAACGGTATCAACAAAAACACCTGCCATAGCTACAAATCCCTGCTCAGAAGGGTCTTTAACATCAGCCAAAGCGTGAGCATGAGGTGTTGAACCCATACCAGCCTCATTCGAAAACAGACCACGAGCAACACCATAGCGAATAGCATATTTCATCACCGTACCAGCGGCTCCACCTGCTGCTGACTTCATAGAGAAAGCATCTTGGAAGATTGTACGGATAACATGAGGCAACTGATCAGCAAACATATAAATGATAACAAGCGAACCCAAGATATATACAACCGCCATGAAAGGGACTAAAAGTTCCGCAATAGCGGTGATTCGGCGTTGTCCTCCAATAATTACTACACCCACAACAGCTGCTAAAACAATACCTATAATATAAGAAGGTATATGGAAAGCATTATTCAAAGCTATTGAGATAGAGTTTGCTTGTACCATATTTCCAACGAATCCCAACGCAAGAACAATAGCAACAGAAAAACAAACAGCAAGCCACTTACTACCAAGTCCATAATAAAGATAATAGGCTGAGCCTCCGACCGTCTCGCCATGATACTCTTTCTTATACTTCTGGGCAAGTACTGCCTCAGAGAAAATGGTGCTCATTCCTAACAATGCAGATACCCACATCCAGAAAATAGCTCCCATACCACCACTTGCAATAGCTGTTGCCACACCACCAATATTACCAGTACCAACTTGAGCAGCTACAGCTGTGGCTAATGCTTGGAATGAATTAACTTTTGTTTCACCAGGCTTTCGCTTCTTGAATATTGGACCAAAAGCATACTTAAACGCCAAATTTAAATGGCGAATCTGTGGGAAAGCCAAGGTAGACAGTATAGAAAATGCCTACTCCTAACAATGCGTACATGAGAAAACTATTCCACAAAAACTCATTGAACGCTTTTACATAGTCTAATACATTCATCGGCTACATAGTTTAGATATTAGTAATAGATTAGTGGATAATACCACATTAGATTGTTTATTAATAGATTAAATAATCAATCTTACGCCGCAAATATAGTATTTTTATCTTTTACAAAGCAACTATAAAAGCAACTTTTTGAGTTAATCACAGAATTACTTTTTGTATTAACATTTTCATCATGCAGAGCTCAATCTGATGCTATTTTATGATCTAATTAACGGTGTAATTATCATTCATAAACTCATTTATATCTCTCATCTGCCTACATTGAAAAATCTCATCATGAAATACTTCAACTATACATACCGCATTGAAAAAGACTTTACATAAATCTAAATGAACCTATTAAAAATAAGGACGAAAAACACACGTTAATATCATCTTTCTAACCAACAGGGAATCAAACACTTAAGTCAAGGCATTTCAAAAGATGCTTAATAGGCTTTTAAAGGGCGTTAGTAAGACCTCAAAAGGGCGTCTTTTGAAAGCCTATTGGGCGTTAATTGAATGCTAAAAAGAGCATATTTTAATAACGAAATAACTCAAAAATATTTTTACAAATATAAAAATAAACAGAAAAATAAACTACTCTAACTAAGATTGTATCACATGATATGTTAGTTTAACCCAAATCGCTCATTAGAGCCTAAACATATTTTTGTTTTCTTATCGAGCAGATTACCTATCGTTGTAACGCAGGCGTAACGGGCTACGTCAAGTTAGAAAAGACCGCACAAGATGCCGATAAGAAAATAAAAGATGTTTAGAAACAACACTATAGTAATAAGAATTATACATAACCGATTTGGGGTTAACTCTTATCCTGCTGGAAATCATCATGTCTCACACTAAAAGATTTCATCAAATAGCCATGTATTAATAAAAAGGCACAAGAAAAGTTATAAATAATTTGGAATTATCAGAAATTCTTGTTACCTTTGCACTCGCTTTATAAAAGCATAGGGAGATTCGCTAGCTCAGCTGGTAGAGCACAACACTTTTAATGTTGGGGTCATGGGTTCGAGCCCCATGCGAATCACTTGAAACAACAAGAGGAATATCCGCAAGGATATTCCTCTTGTGTCTTATTATCTGTGTGCTATAGCCAATCTGGCTCAGTAGAAAAAAGGTGGGGAAATTTTCTTAATTAATATATTTTTCTTTCCTTTGTATCATGGAAGAAAAATATCTATATCAGTTAGCCGAATTCGTTTTGCCCAGTGATGTATTACATTATTTCTCTATTGTTAAGATAGAGTCTGATACTTCATTGTTACGTATTTATCTTGATGAGAAGATGGAGAAAAGAACTTTCCGATGATCTTCATTTTTGAATCAAAAAGGCTTTTATGGAAGCTGTCGAGGTGACGGACTTTCCGATTCGTGACCATAAGGTTATTTTGGTTCTTCGTCGACGTCGCTGGATAGATATTCGTACAGGTAAGAGTTTCTCTCTTCCCTTGCAGATAGATATTACAGCCTCTGGCACTCGTTATTCCAAAGAGTTCGGAACTTTTTTAAAAGAAACGTATGGAGACATCCCCAGTGACCTGCCGTACGCTTGAGGAATTCTATCATATCAATGGACGTAGTTTTGAGAAACAATACAAGGAAACGCTAAGTGGTTACAGGTCCTGGGATCAGTTGTCTCATGCTCAGAAGTGGCTTCTCTTTGAGGATAATATTGGTAAGAATATAGCAATAGACGAGACATCCTTGTCCAATGGTGAACTCTATACGATTATCACTAATAGGGACAAACACGGCAAGCAAGGATGTCTTGTAGCCTTTGTTGCTGGAACCAAATCCTTGGATGTCTGCAAGGTATTGGATAAGATAGATGAGAAGAAACGGGAAGCCGTAGAAGAGGTCACCTTGGACTTGTCCGATAGTATGCGTAAGATTGTAAGGCATTGTTTTCCAAAGGCTAAACGAGTGATTGATCGCTTTCATATACAGAAACTTGCAAGTGATGCCGTGCAACAGATGAGAATAGAGTATCGCTGGGCAGCTTTACAGCAAGCAAATGACGAGAAAGAGAATGCGAAGTTAGAAAAGATAGCGTATCAACCACTGACTTTTGAAAATGGAGATACACGTAGTGAACTGCTGGTAAGAAGTAGGTACCTGTTGTTCAAATCATCAGAGAAATGGACTGATGAACAGAAGCTAAGAGCCAAAATACTGTTCAGAGAATATCCTGACATTAAGAAGGCTTACGGTTTATCACATTCGCTAAGAATGATTTTTGCTAAGAATACTATCAAAGATGCAGCCAGACTATCATTGGCAAAATGGTATAATAACGTCGCAGAAGCTGGCTTTCATTCCTTTAATGTCATTGCTGCAACTTTCTACGAGCATTACGAAGACATACTTAACTTTTATATTAACAGATCTACAAACGCTGCTGCGAATCCTTCAATGCAAAAATAAAACTATTTAGGGCTAACTTAAGAGGAGTTGTAGATAAAAGTTTCTTTCTTTTTAGGCTTGCCAAAATATATGCCTATCCCCACTAAATATCTACTGTCCCGCCAATCTGCTTATGAACCCTAGTGAAGAACCCAATAAAGAGACCTTGAAGCTTCTCAGGCTTGGCAACAATGATAAGAATTCTACTTATGAGTTATGTCTCAATACAAAGTTTCTTTGAGCAGCCACATAGAGACTGGGATAGATTGATTAACCAGGTAAAAGCCCCACCAGAAGAGTTGTCATTATTCTAGGAGGGCTTGGAATTTGAAATTAGAACTAATCATGCCTATTTCAGCAAGATTGGGAGAGAATATTGCAGCATATAGAGGGTTTATCAGACAGCAATAATTGCTAATAGAATTGGTAAACAATCTCCGTCACTCTATGCGCCAACGGTGCCTCCGTGACTTCCATTGCTTTGTTTTAATAATCCCCGTCTTCTCCTTTTCTCCATGTGACATTGCTTCAAACTCTAAACACAAGTGGCAAACCCTATCACTCCAAAATCCTGAAGACCCATAAATTAGAGCCAGCTTCCATCTGTTTTTTTATCCTGAATTGTTTTGTAAAGTCAATAACAAATTCATTATTGGTAATTTTTAGCCACTTATTGATTGATTCTATTAATAAAAGGTGACTATATACGACATTACCCTAAATTATACGAAACACCGCTTAACTCAACAGATTAGGCGGTGTTTTATATTGTAATAACATCTATAATCTTATACTTGATATAATAAACCAAATATAAAGCCGTTATTATAGCAGAGTTAATAAAGAAAAGCTACCGTTACGGTGTCAAAATAACAGTAGCTTTGATAAGACTCATTTATCGTGCAATAACGTGAAATGAGATGTATCGCTATCTTTCAGTGTTTTTATTACCTGAAGAAGTGATTTTGCAAACCAGTCGGTCGTTTTGACGTGATGCATTATTTTCCCATTGTAAAGGACGAAGATTGGAAAGATTATCAGTACCACCTTTAGACACTGGAGTAATATGGTCTATTTCCCACCCATAATCACTTTGCCTATTTCCATATTGATTTCTTCCAATCCAAGCCTTACATTGGTCTTTTCTCCATTTTTGTGCATCATATCCTGGAACTGTATCTGCTTTCTCCCATACTTTTTGTACAGTGTCTTCTGAAAAAATTGCCATATGATTTTATTCTTGTTAAACATGTAAACTCCCCTTTTATAATGGAGTTGAAGCTCCACTATCTTATATCGAAAGATTAGTAGAAACGTTGCATACTATTAGGTTTTTGGCAAGCAAGTGCCTATGACACCTTTTAGATAAATGCAACAATTATACCAAAGTGATGACGCTGCCAATTATGTCGTACTTGCAACGACAATCTGTCAGCCATACTGTTAAGAATTATCCAACTATAATCTAAATATGGATTTAATCAAGAACATACATATTTCTTCCGTAGAAGAAGCTGAGGAAATTCTAAAATCAGAGATAAGCGTCAATTCTCTATTTGGAGAGTTGAAGCATGTCCCTGTATTAAAGAGCTATGGTCTGACCAAACAAAATGTTCAAACCAAGATAAATAAGATTTTCAGAGAAGTAAATTCTAACCATCTGACAATAGATTTGAAGGCTGATAATACGGAAGATGTTACAAAGGCATTTAAGGCGTTATTTCCGAAACGTAAGGTAACTTTAGAGCTAATAGAAGATAGGGCTACTCGTAATCAGCAAACCACTTCCTATGATATAATAGTACAGAAAGTTGGTACGTTTCATATATCGGTTAAAGTAGAAAAACCAGTATTTGAAACATGTCATGTAACTTATGACTTATTGAATGGGACGAGTGGTATCTTGATAGACAACACGGAAAGTAAGGATTTGAAAATAACTTCAAATAATTATTCTGCGTTGTTTGTGAATAACCTCACCTATAAAGCCTAAGAAAGAATTAGAAAACAATAAATTATGAATAAAAAAAGAAGCGATAATGTTAAGTTGAACTTAGGGGATGTGAGAACATCTTGGTTATCTATGAAGCATATTTGTTCTATTCTTGCCGAATGACGTTTTTCTACATCATATGGCAAATAATACTCAACGATATTATTTGAATTTACAATATATATCCTAAATATGGTATTTGGATTTTTCTTTGAGATATGCTCATTCCATTGTTATTTTCATAAAAACTCGCTATTATTTTGCAAAGATACAGATAATTTAGTATTTTTGCAATGTCGTAGTAGACAAAGTTTTTGGAATTAAAGAAAGTGCCTCACTTCTTGTGAAATCGCCAAATCTCTAAAGGAATATACAGAGGCACGGAACAGCTCATATCGGTGGGCTGTTTATCCGTGCGTATATTCAGGTGTTTGGCGATGCCTTCAAGAGTGCATGGGTGGCAGCCCACTTTCTATACTTAATAACATTGTTAAATTCTCCGATAGTCTGCCTAAAGAGAACTCTTGTAAATATCGCTATTATGAAAAGACTTTTTATTACACTGCTTGTAGTTGTTATTGGTAGCTTAACAATGCTTGGACAAACTCTTTTCTATTATGAAAAATAGGAGAAGAGATTTTTGAGTAAGAATAATTTTCTATCAGCAAAACAGATTATTAAGAGCAATAAGATGGATATATTAAAAAAATAATCAAACCCAACTTACAGCATCTTTAATGGAGAATGGCTTTAATTCCATTTGCATTTGCGACGTTTTGGCATTTAGTAAAACCAATAAACATATTAAGCTCGTCAGATTTATTATAAATTATGGTTCATCTTTCCATTATCGTTTAACGAAAGATTTAGAAAGTATGAATTATATTAAGATAGGCAGAACTAAGGATGGAATAATTCCTGAAACAGGTGCATATGTTATACAATCAGAATATTCAAAAGATACGTATCATTGTATCGTTAGACATGCTCCAAGCGATGGAACATTTGAAATTAGACTTGAAAGGAAAAAATAATTATTTAGGGTGTCTATTTAGACACCCCATTTCTTTTCCTTTTCTTCAAACATTTAGATACAACTTCTCTAAAATCAACATCCGACTTAATACTCTTCATGCGTTCTTCAGACATTGTATCAGACGGATTCCACTCTTCTTTCTTTTTACTCATAACTTCTGAATTAACTGGTTGTATGTAATATGACCGCCAAGGTGAAGAAAATAGTCTCCAAAGCGTTCATTCTCTTTAACCTTGCGGGTGTTGTATCTGAAAGAAAACTCGTCAAAGTATCTTTGCAAGTGTTTCCTGCTAAGATAGTTGTAAGTTCCTATGATAGCTCGTTTGCAGTAGTTACTCCAGAAAGCCTCAATGGTATTCGTATAAACCCCACCATCAGCAACGTAAATACCATGTCCGTGGTCAACAACAGCATGCCTATATACTTTTTGAACAGTCTTGTAGCCAACCCACTCGTCCATATAGAGCATTGCATTTCTTTCTACGTTCCTAAGTATCGGAGCTGTAAGCTGTTTGTAAGATGTATTCCGAACGACTTTGCAAATGACTCTGCCACCACGTTCAAGCATACCTAATACAGGAACTTTATCAACAAAAGACCTACCTTAACATTTCTTAGCTTTCTTATTCCAATGACGGTTCTTGTTCTTTCCGCCAACAAACGTCTCGTCAAGTTCTACTTCACCTGTAAGTTTATCCGATGTCCGTTTTGTAAAAGTCTCACGTATGCGCTGTGTCAGGAACCATGCTGTCTTCTGTGTTACGTGTATGTCTTTGGCGAGTTGCATGGAAGAAACACCTTTCTTATTGGAAGTAAGCATATAGATAGCCATAAACCATTTTCTTAATGGTAGTTTCGAACTTTCAAAGATAGTTCCAATCCTTGCGTTGAAGTTCTTACCAGAGTTCTTACATCTGTATGAGCCGTCATTTCTCTTATATACTTTTGAGGCTGGGTCGAAAGGAGAAATGACATTTCCATTCCAGCGGATTTGCTCAAGAAATCTAATGCAGGACTTTTCTGTTGGAAATGCTGCCCGCAAATCGAACAGGGAATTGAATTTCAATGTAAAGTTTCTCATATTCCAAAGCGTTTTGTTCTTTGGAATGAGTAACTTTGATGACTTTGGAAAATATGGTAAATTAGTGTTTAATACATTAATATTTTTTTAGAGCGTTATCTCTATTTGAACATTATAAGGCCTTTGCAAAAAGGAAATTAACATAAACTTTCTTAAAAATTATTATACTCAAAGTTTATATAAGTATTTATCTTTGGAATATGAACAAAAAAACTACTTTTTGCGCTAAAAAAATATCAAAATGATAGACGCTTTTTAGAAGATATTTGTCACTCAATGGAATTCAGTATGAAGAACTAAATTCCTTAATAAATTTTTGAATATAATGAGCTTAAATATATGTTTGTTTATGATGAATCTGACACGCATTATTTTAGGATAATATTACCGAACATTGCAGAAGTCAGAAATGATAATGAAATAAGTATATATAAGAAGATAAATCACTGCAATAACCAAATTAAAAGCTGCAAAAAGGTACCATAAACAATGAATCTGTATGGATTTCTATAGAACAGTTTGTTTACTCGTATGATCATATTAATAATTTATACGCAAGATGCATGAATATTCTACAAGCATATTTTAATCAGTTTACACCTTAATTCCGTAGCATAAATTCTTGTAAGAACTCCAAGTGTCTGAGAAATAAAGTTCTCAAAACACTTGGATATGTCAGAAATTTCACCTATCTTGGTGCTGCAAACATAACAAGTAAGCAAAAAAACTGACATGACAAAGGTAGCAATTAAAAAAACGAGAATATCACTTCTTTCGGTGGGATTTATCACATTATGGACGTTTTTCTCAAAGTTGGGCTTTGAAAAACTTACCGAATCAGTATTGGGCAAACGTGGACGTAGTGGCAAAGCATTCAGCCATGGAAGTATTTTCGGCTCTCTCTTCTTCAGCTACCTTTGTGGTGGAGAATGCCTTGAGGACATCAATGCGCTTATTGGACAGTTCAAGCAGAGACCTAATACGCTATTACCCAGTGCCGACACTGTGGGGCGCGGACTAAAGGAGCTTGCCGAGAAAAATATTGTCTATAAGAGCGAGACCTCCGACAAGTCGTATAGTTTCAATACGGCAGAAAAGTTGAATACCTTACTTTTACGAATGATACGGAGGATGGGGCTTATAAAGGTGGGTAGCCATGTTGACTTGGACTTTGACCACCAGTTTATTCCGCCCACAAGTTCGATGCAAAAGTATTCTTACAAGCAGGATCATGGTTATTTCCCAGGATGGGCTTCCATTGGGGAATCATAGTCGGAGGTGAGAACCGTGATGGGAATACCAATGTAAAAATTCCATCAGGAGGATACGCTCCGTCGCACTATGGACCGTGTGACCTCTGAACTTGGTGTGGTGATAGAGCGTTTCCGTGCTGACTGCGGGTCGTTCTCAAAGGAAATCATCCAAACCGTAGAGCAGCGCTGCAACACGTTCTATATACGTGCTACCAACTGTGGCAGTCGCTATGAGAACTTCCGACAGTTAAAAAGAATGGAAGAGCGTTGAGCTTGGCTATGAGAAATGCGATGTCACATCCATCAATATGGACAACTTAATAGAAGGAAGGTCATACAGGCTTGTCGTACAGCGTAGTCCCTTGAAAGACAAGGATGGCAAGCAACAGACGGATATGTTCGGAGTAATATACACATACCGCTGTATCCTCACCAATAACTGGACATCTACTGAGAAAGACATCATTACATTTTATAATGAGCGTGGAGCAAGCGAAAAGAACTTCGACATACAGAACAATGATTTCGGCTGGGCACATCTGCTCTTTTTCCTTTATGGCTGAGAACATGGTTTTTCATGATGGTTACCGCCATGCTGAAGAACTTCTATCTCTATCTCGTCCGTCATATCAGCGAAAAAGGTCAAGCCGTTGAAAAAGACAAGCAGGCTGAAAGCCTTTATCCTACATTTTGTCAGCGTGCCAGCAAAATGGGTGCGAACTGGAAGACAGAACGTTCTGAACCTATATACAAATAAAACCTACTACGCTGAAATCTTCATAGAATAAACTGTATTTCTTTGTAGTTATCATACTTCCCCATTGGTTTGGGTGGGGGATTTTATGCCTATGCAAGAACCAAGAACTCCGGAAAAATTCCCAAATCAATGGATAAAGCCCAAAATGTCACTTCAATATAAAAAAGTACCTCACAAGGAATAATGTTGCGGAATTGAGGTTACAGAAAAATAATAAATGAAAAATAACTCTCCGCATTTTTGGTGGATAGTCGGTCTATTGTCAACTATCATTATATTGCTTATTTCATATATAATATGGGGTAAAAATATCTGATGCACAGTTTATTATAAATTATGTATCATGCGCTTCTATTATACTATCAATAACATTGTCTGTGTTTGCTTTTTTTATACACATATGTTTCTAACGTACAAATTCAACAGCAGTTTGAGAAAAATAAATTCAGCGGCAATAAGTATAAGTGATACATCTAATAAGTTAATACAGACAGAGGGTAAATTAAATGATTTCTTGGAAACAATTGAGGAACGTTTGTCGAATATAGACAAATCTCAAACGGAAATGACGCAGCAAATTAGTAATATAAATAAAGAGGTTGAAACAAGTTCTTTGAGTAATATACCATCTTCTTAGGGTAGTATTATATATAGTCACCTAATAAAAAAATAATATATCGCAATATTTGTCGAGAGTTCCACTATTTAGTGTAAAATAATTAGTCAATACAGGTATATAGCCAATGGGGAAATCACCAAAATTTCGAACAATACCTTTTTCTTTGTTAACCCAAGTTTAACCGGCAAAATTATTTTTCATAAATTTTCGGGATATTTTGTGTAGTATCAATTTCATAAATGATTGATAATCAAGTATAGGGTATTGTAACGAGGAGTAAAATCTGATTTGTAGGACACAGCCATATCAAAATTATTTTGTTACTTTGCACTCATGCACGCAAATGTACAGACACGATTCAACCCTGCCACAGGCGACATGGCTCCTTATTATCGCATCAAGGAGTCATATCGTGATGTGCAGGGTCATGTACATTCGCTAATTCTGTTGAACATCGGGTTTGAACCTTCACTTACTGCTGTACAGGTTCGAAAAATTGCATACGCTCTTACCGAACGCTTCAAAACCAGAAGTACACCCTCGCTTCTCAAAGAACACCTTGAGGGGCTTACTCCTATTGAACAGGCAAAGGCTGACGAATGGTGGAGCCGTATGGAGAAAGAAGGTGGAATCGATCGGTTTAATAAGGAAGAGCAGAAGTCGCTAAGAAAATATGAGAATTATATTGACCTTGAGACGGCAAACTATACTGACGCAAGGAATGTTGGTGCAGAGTGGCTCTGCAAGCAGACAATAGACAAGCTGCAGTTAGAGGGTTTTCTGCGCAAAAATGGGTGGACGGAAAATGCAATACACACGGCTTTGTCAGCATTGATTGTTCGTACGGTATATGCTGTTTCTGAACGTTCATCTTATTGTTATTTGCGCGATAACTCAGCTGCTGGCGAACTTTATAGTGGAGTTCCTGGCTGGACACCAGGAATCAATTCTCTGTATAAAGTCACTGACAAATTATATGAACTAAAGGAACAGTTAGAGTGTCATCTGTGCAACGTTACTGACGACCTCTTCAATATAGACAACAAGTTGATGCTCTTCGACTTAACTAACTTCTATTTCGAGGGCAGCAAGCGTAACAGCAACAAGGCCAAGTTCGGTCGTTCAAAAGAAAAACGCTCTGACTGTAAGCTACTTGTACTTGCATTATGTATCAATCAAGAAGGTTTTATACGTTATTCTTCTATCTTAGAGGGTAATACAGCAGATCCCAAGTCTCTACCCAATATGATTGATACGCTGGCAAAGAGGAATCCATCACGAACCAAGGATACGCTTGTTGTCATGGATGCAGGTGTTGCCACGGAAGAGAACTTGGAGCTAATAAAGAAAAAGGGTTACAATTATCTCTGCGTATCCCGTACGAAAATGAAAGACTATACGCTCAGTGATGATAACAAGAGCGTTACGGTAATGGATGCCCGTCGGCAGAAGATAACGCTGAAAGAGGTTAAGACAGAGGATGATAAGGATTATTATCTCGAAATAACATCTCCTTCGAAAGCTATGTCAGAGTCGTCCATGAACAGGGTTTGGAAAGAGCGTTTTGAGATGGAACTGCAGAGGATAAACGAAGGAATCTCCAAGAAAGGTGGAACAAAGACCTATGAAAAGGTTGTTGAACGTACAGGACGTGCCATACAGAAGTACCCTTCTATAGCGAAGTTCTACCAGATAAGCTACATAAAAAATGAGAAGAAACTCAAGGAGATGCTGCGTGTAGACTGGGAGATAAAAGACCTCTCGGCAATGGAATCTGGTCACGGAGTCTATTTCCTCCGCAGCAATGTAAGGACACTTTCTGAGCGTGTGACATGGGAATACTACAATCTCATCCGTGAGATAGAATGTACGAACAGACAACTAAAGAATGATCTCAACCTCCGTCCTATCTATCATCAGAAAGATGAGCGAAGCGACGCACACCTTTTCTTCGGTTTATTAGCCTACTGGGTGGTAAACACCATCCGTTGTCAATTAAAACGAGAAGGAGAATCTTGTTACTGGACCGAGATTGTACGACGTATGAGCACCCAAAAGATCGTCACCACAAAAGGGAAGAATCCATTAGGTGAAACCATCGAGATGCGCCAATGTAGTAGTCCTTCGAAGCAAGCAAAACAGATATACGATAAGTTGAACTTAAAACACTCACCATTCAAAAAGAATAAAATTTGTAGGACACAGAGCCCATAAGAAACGAGGAAAGTACGGTAACAGTAACAATTAGGCGAAGGTGGGTGTTAAACTTGGGTTAAGTTTCTCCATCAACAAATATTTGTTAGGTAAATTATTTGATGCTATTTCTGAACCCTTAACGACAATAAAATTATCATCTTTCGCTTCTAATTTAATAAATAGTGTAGAAAAATAGTTGGTCTTAAACTTGTCATATTCAGCAAACCATTCATAAATATCAATGAGTGAATTCAAAACTTCTCTATTATAATATGGAGAACTTAGAGCTTTATTAATATGGTTGTAAATCTTATTTTCATATTCATTAAATAGTTTCAATACATAAAAATCCTAGTATTTTTTTATTTTGCAACTCCTTGAATAAATCATTTTGAGACATATTCAGGAAGTTTTGTATACCTGCAAATAAATTATTTTTTTGAAATATCACAATCAACTATTAATGATAAATGTGATAATACCTCCAATATTTCTTTATCTATGTCTTTTTTTAAGAAAAATCCAATATTTTGTTAGTCAGATTTCCTTTTTTTATTCATTTCGTATATTGCGGATTCTATTTTTACGTGACAACTCGTCTTTTTCCATTACAACTTGTATAATCTAATATTCGTCTATTTCTTAAATCGAATGGCAAATCATTATAGCTTCCAAAAATCTTTATTATATACACATATAATTTTTTTCCCATCCTAACGATCTAACTGCATAGCCTAATTCTAATAATACATTAGGATTTGGCGTTTTTCTTAATTCGTCATATTTTTTTGTTTATGATTGAAATATCCGCAACAAAAAAATATTACAACTTCCTATTTTGGTAAAAAAATAGATTCTGTAATATCAGGAGAACCTGCTAAACTTCTTGTTGCTTTATCAAGCTTTATATCTAATGAAATATTTTTTTGTTGGCGTAACTTTTTTTAATGCATCTTTAATTGATGTTTCAATAAAGTTCAAATTTTGTTTTTTAGGCAAATCAGATTGCCAAGAGTAGAATATTTTTAGTTCCATCTTTTATCTCCAAATTTTCAATTTTCATAGTTGACAACAATTGGCAATGGTTAGCGACATGTCTTCTCAATTGATATAGAACGCTTTGCACAACTCGAATAACTTGTTGCAAAGATAAGGGTATATCATGAGAAAAAAGAATTTTCCCCAAATTATTTTAGTAGAGCCGTCCATTTGGGCGGCTTTTTGTAAACAGGGACGTCAGAGCGGTATTGTTGACAGGATAGGTTACGACAAGGAGGGTCTATACGAAACGCGGTAATGGCACGGAGACTACCTATACCTATGATAAGCAGCGTGAACGTCTGCAGGTGATGAAGCTTACAGCGGATGGTCAGACTGTGATGGAAAATAGGTATCGTTATGATGCTGTGGATAATATCCTCGTTATCACGAATGCTGCCAACCCAACGTCGCTGACGAAACTCAACAAGGCGAAGTTAGGAGGAGTTTACATTTGTATTATCTATAAGTGTTTTAACGGAATGTATGTCGTTTGTTATTAGGAACTGTAATGAAAAGTAAGCATCAAACTTTGATTTCTAAAAATTAGTTTTTTTTATATTTGCAGAAACTAATAATTTAAAAATACAAACAAATAGAATAATATGATTTATGAGAATGCACAATTAAGCAAGATTCTTACCGACGTGGGATACATCACACTTGCGAATTCCATTCCAACATGGGTACAGGCTGTAGCAGGAGGAACTCTGTATGCTCCGGGAGATACAGCAAGTACAGGTACCATCCCTCTAAATATAAATTCTACAAGAGCCGATTTTATAAATGCTTATCCAAACAATCTGGCTATGAAAGTATTGCCAGATAACTTTGTGTTGAAAAACTTTATATCCTAATATTTATTATAAGAAATGATAAAAAAACAATAATTTACATGAGTGTTATATTAATGTCACTTTTGCCATGTAGCGCACAAAAGTTAGAACATGATGCAATTTGCGGTACTTTCTACAAGCTAAATAAAGATAAATACTTTAGCACATCATATACATTGAAGCTGAACTCTGACAATACATTTACTTTTTGCTATAAAAAATTCAAGATGCTCAACCGCAATGGAATTTGGGAAATGGCAGATAATGATATATTTAAAAAATTCTAATATGAGGCATATTATTTTTACTTCTTCTTTTTTTCCCTTAATTTCTCAAGCTGTATAACCTGCGATAAGATTGTACAAGACTTGAGACCTATTGAATACAGCTTAAAAGGACAGAGTATGGGAAAACATGAAAACAGATTTCTTGTAATATCTGGAATAGATAATTTCGGAGAACATAAATGTATTAAGATTCCTTATTTTTGGGAGGTTGAAGAGAATTATCTACCGGGCGATTATATTCTCAAGAAGAAAGGAGAAACTGATATATATTTGATACGTGGAGATACGACTATTGTTCTTCCGATGTATTGTGACCAGGAGTTGGTACGTTAGAAATAATACAGAATTGTCTTTATTGGCATAAGTGACAAAATAGAATAATTACTCTTTGGACGGATAGGATATGAATTCTATGTCACCTATAAAGCCTCGAAGACTAAGCTCTTTATACCTATGGGCAGTATCGTTCCACCTCTATCTACTAATGTAGCTTTTAACGCAGAAAACCAATTACTGTGGAAATATGATTTATGAGAATGGA